>Ga0105045_10005580_pt1 | contig 11069 bp, 8 predicted proteins | sample MAT02_FD_78089 | JGI IMG/M metagenome (GOLD analysis project Ga0105045, IMG submission 78089) | Freshwater microbial communities from Lake Fryxell liftoff mats and glacier meltwater in Antarctica - MAT-02 (megahit assembly) | ecosystem: Environmental > Aquatic > Freshwater > Ice > Liftoff... | reverse complement strand
TTTTTAATGTGTTTACCAGCTACCGCTGCCACTGATGAACCGGCACCTTCACTCCCTGTTAACGTAATTCCCTGCACAATATTCGAAGCTATCACATTTTCAACTTGCGCAATTTCAATGCTAATATGCTGAAAAACACCCGCTGGAAAACCCGCTTCTAGAAATGTATTTTCAATTGCTTTAGCACAACCCATAACATTAGATGCGTGCTTTAAAACGGTAACATTACCAGCCATTATTGTAGGTGCAGCATATCGTAAAACTTGCCAGAAAGGATAATTCCAAGGCATGATCGCAAACACAGCTCCTATTGGATCATAAACTGACATACTTTTAAAAGGCGTATTATAAATTTTGTCCAATAGGAATTGCTCGGCATGTTCTGCATAAAAATCACAATTATCAGCTGACTTTTCAACTTCAGAGATACTTTCAGCGTAAATTTTACCCATCTCGTTAGTGATAAGTAACGCTAATTTATCTTTGTTTGTTCTCAGCACACTTGCCAGTTTCCGCATTTTATCAGCTCTTTCTAGAAAAGTAGTTCTTCGCCAATTGATAAAAGCTTTTTCAGATAATAGCAATTTTTGATTGAGTTGTCCATGTGTCAAAACTTCATGCTCAGCAATTACTTCTTGCGAATATGGATTTATAGATTTAATTATCATTTTTGGTATTTTGAAATATTAATAGAAGGCAATTTAAAAACATCAAGAGTTGAAAGAAAAAGTAGTTGATTATTACTATTTTTTCAATTCAATAATCTCTTTTTTGTATAAACTACTTTAATATATCATCAATTGCGTGCAATGTATCTTTCGAAAAATCAAAATTTTTCAAGCACTCTATATTATTGTTTAGTTGGGTGACAGAACTCGAACCTATTAACACAGATGTTATCCGCGTGTCTTTTAAAAGCCACGAAAGTGCCATTTGAGCAAGTGATTGCTTCCTTTCTTTTGCAATATTATTTAAAGCTACAATTTTTTGTTTTATTAGATTTGATACATCATCTCTTTGTAAAAAACCATTAGGATTAGCTGCTCGCGAATTTTCTGGAATTCCCTTTAAATACTTATCCGTCAAAAGTCCTTGTGCCAGCGGCGAAAATGCAATGCAGCCCACCCCTCTTTCTTCAAGAACATCTAGTAGTTCAACTTCTGGATCTCTAACAAACATTGAATATTTTGCTTGATGGATTAAACATGGAGTTCCTAATTGTTTTAGAATATTTGTAGCTTCCTTGGTTTGTTCTGGAGTATAATTTGAAATTCCTGCATATAATGCCTTTCCACTTCGTACCGCATAATCAAGTGCCATCATGGTCTCTTCAAGTGGCGTCCTCGGATCGAATCGATGCGAATAGAAAATATCAACATAATTTAAATTCAACCGCTTAAGGCTCTGATCTAAGCTGGATAACAAGTATTTTCTGGAGCCCCAATCACCGTAAGGTCCATCCCACATTTTAAATCCAGCCTTTGTCGAAATCACAATTTCATCTCGTAAATTGCCTTGAAAATTATTTTTTAGTATCACTCCAAAATTTGACTCGGCCGATCCTGCCACTGGACCATAATTATTAGCTAAATCAAAATGAGTAATTCCTTTATCGAAAGCGGCTTTGACAATATTCTCACCATTTTCAAAATTATCTACTGACCCAAAATTATGCCACAAACCTAAAGAAATTTGAGGCAGTAATAGACCACTTTTTCCACATCTATTGTATTTCATTTTTTTTGTAATTTATTCTTGATTACTCAAAGTTAAGATAAGATTTTTAGTTTATTACTATTATCGTAATTTAGATGATAGCATGAATCTAAAACTTATGTAAAATAAAAATCTTTTAAGATTTGGTTCAATCTTGTCGATAATTTGACCGCAATACAATATAAAATGATTAGTCGGACTTTATTTTAAAAAATAAATATAAAAACAGACATTAAAATGTTTTACATCAACCAATTTCTAGTATATGTCAGCAAACGAAAAATCCCATGTTACATATAATGCAAATGGGATTTTTTCAATAAGTAAGCCTTTGAGAATTCCGAAAATGTAACTGAATTAAAACTGCTCTCTTCCAGCAAAATGGAAAGCACCTTCGATTGCAGCGTTTTCATCGCTATCAGATCCATGAACTGCATTTTCGCCAATAGAAGTAGCATACGCTTTACGTATTGTTCCTTCTGCAGCGTCCGCCGGATTTGTAGCACCAATTAAAGTTCTAAAATCTTCAACTGCATTATCTTTTTCTAAAATAGCAGCAACAATAGGTCCTCTTGACATGAATTCCACAAGCTCACCGTAAAAAGGTCTAGCAGAATGTACCGAGTAAAATGCTTGAGCATCAGCTACAGTTAATTGCGTTAATTTTAAAGAAACGATTTTAAAACCTGCATTAGTAATCATTGCAAGTATGTTTCCGATGTGCCCATTCGCAACAGCATCAGGCTTAATCATTGTAAAAGTTCTATTAGTAGCCATCTTTTTTATTTTTTAATTGGGTGCAAAAATAAACTTTTTTGTTCAATATTGTAATAAAAACTATCGGAAGTCGATTCAAAATAATTAAAAAGTAATTATATCAAACTGATTTTCTAAAGGCTTTAATTTTTCCACGATTCTAGGAATTAAATTTTCACCATTTTCTAAATAAAATTCAGAAAAATTGGCTTGTCTTTCTTGTAAACTTTGATTGGGAAACAACTCATTTTGCAAGTCAATTATTCGTTGTAAAACATCTGTTAATTTTCTTTTTTGTGCTCTTAGCAAACGCTTTTCTAAATTTTCTAAGCCTTTATTCTGTTTTATTTCTTGCGCTTTTACTGCTCCCATAAAGTCTTTATCGGTTTGTGATGCGACGTCATACAAAGTTTCAAATTGATGCAGCAACTGCTCTTTTAAATTTATAAGATCTATTGAAAAATCTGATAATTCTTTAGTTTTTCTATTTAAAAGTTCCTCTTGTTTGGAAAATAAGTCGATCCAAAGCAAACTTAGTTTATCAGCTTTTTTTTCTTGTTTTTGTGTTGCGAGAAGCGCTGAATTTCTAAGAAGAAGTATTGGAAAAGTAATATTTGATGCATCAAAAAAAGATTTTAATTCTAGCCAATATGCTATTTCGCCACCACCACCAATGTAACATAAATTAGGTAGAATAACTTCTTGGTACAACGGACGCATAATAACATTTGGACTAAATTTTTTAGGAAAGTTCTGTAATAAATCTAGTATTTCAATTTTAGTGAACTCAATCTTCGTGTTATTCACTTTATATATATCATCTTCAAAAATAATACGCTCTCTTAAATTGTCTTCTATATAAAACAAGTTGATCTCCCGTGGATTAACCTGAATGGTGTAATCCTTCAATTTTTCGGCCGTTTCTAGTACTAATTTATAAGAAGATTGGTTTAGCAGTTCCTCTTTCATATAAGGAATAAATGAACTTTTAAGATGTGAATTATCAGCATCAATAATGACTAGACCATAAGTTCCAAATAAAACATTAGCGAGATATCTAGTTGCATCCGCTAAATTATTATGACCAAGATAAGCCTCTTCGAATAGTTTTTTCAGTGCCAAAGCATTTGTGCTTGAACCCAATTCAACAGAGAAAACTTCGAATAAATCTTCTAGTCCCGCAGTTGACAGGCGTCCCACTGGACCGCTGCTATCTTTATTCCATCTAAATTTTCTTCCTTTAAAATTAAAATAATTAATTTCTTCAAAATCATGATCTTCGGTTGCCATCCAATAAATAGGAACAAAATTAGACTCAGGATACTTTACTTTAAGTTCATTTGTCAAATTAATAGTTGAGATTATTTTGTATAAAAAGTACAACGGACCCGTGAATAAATTTAATTGATGTCCTGTGGTAACTGTAAAAGTGTTGTCTACTAATAAAGCTTCAATATTTTGTTGAGTTAAATTCGAAGTCTCAACGTGTAAATACTGTTTTTGTAAAACAGTTACTAGATTTTTTCGAGAACTGTGATCAAAATTATTTTTCTTGTTAAATATTTGATTTTCAAAGTTTTCAATACTGGGAAATTTGCTATATAAAGGTTGTAAATTACTTTTTTGATCTAAATAATCATTCATTAATGGAGAAAAATATCCTGAATTTTGATAGCTGATGCAGTCAGTTGGCATAATAAAGTTTTATATGATGCTAAATTACCATTATTTATTTGAATTACTTATTTGTTACTTTCGAAAAATAGTATCATTTTTATCTAAATATTTTAACAGTCTCATGAAAGATATCTCTAAAACGAATACAAAAAACTCAGTAAAGCATGTCCTTTTTGGCAGTTTGATAGGAACGACAATTGAATTTTTTGATTTTTATATTTACGCGAATGCTGCTGTCTTGGTGTTTCCTCAGTTGTTTTTTCCAAGTTCAGACACTACGATGGCTACTTTACAATCATTAGCTACTTTTTCGATTGCCTTTTTATCGCGTCCTCTTGGTTCGGCCTTTTTTGGACATTACGGAGATAAAATCGGTCGTAAATTTACGTTGGTGGCAGCATTGCTGACTATGGGGATTTCGACTGTTACTATTGGTTTTTTGCCGAGCTATGCCAGTATTGGAATTGCTGCTCCTCTATTATTGATGTTGTGCCGATTTGGGCAAGGTGTTGGCTTAGGAGGTGAATGGGGAGGTGCTGTTTTATTAGCTATCGAAAATGCGCCACCTCACAAAAGGGCCTGGTATGGAATGTTTCCCCAACTTGGTGCTCCTATTGGCTTGTTGCTTTCGGGAGGCACTTTTTTGATTTTAACGGACACCATGACCAACGAAGATTTTATGAATTATGGCTGGAGAATACCGTTTATTGGCAGTTCACTTTTAGTACTGGTTGGTTTTTATATTCGCTTGAAAATTACAGAGACGCCAGCCTTTGAAAATTCTAAAGCAGAACAGCAAGAAGTCAAGATTCCATTTTTTACTTTGCTAAAATCCTATAAAAATCAGTTGGTTTTTGGCACTTTTGCAGCCGTAACCGCTTTCTTGGTATTTTATTTAATGACGGTATTTACATTGAGTTGGGCTACTTCTGATTTAGGGTATTCCAAAAGAGACTTTTTATTGATTCAGCTGTTTTCTGTATTGTTTTTTGCGTTCTTTATTCCTATTTCTGCTTTGCTTGCGGACAAAATAGGGAGAAGAAAAATGTTAATAGTAGCCACTGTTGCCATTGGTATTTTCGGATTTTCCTTTTCTTATTTTCTAAATTCAGGTAGTACTGTTTTAGTAGTTTTCTTTTTATGCACGGGAATGTCTTTGATGGGATTGACGTATGGTCCTTTAGGTACTTTCTTATCTGAACTATTTCCTACCTCAGTTCGGTACTCGGGTGCTTCATTGACTTTTAATTTGGCGGGGATTTTGGGTGCCGCTTTTGCTCCAATGATTGCTATTTATTTAGCATCTACTTATAGTTTGACTTATGTTGGTTTCTATTTGACGTTAGCGGCTTGTATTTCACTATTTGCGCTATTGGTGATTAGCAAGGAGGAACATAAGTTTTAGAAAAAAAATGGATTTTTATTACAATTGTCGCCATGTCTAAATTGTATTTTTCAGAGTTAAAAGTTATGATTTAATTTAAAGTCAGATTATTCATTTTTGTAAAAACGATGCAAATATCCCTTATTTTTGCACAAAATAATCTCAATTTTGAAAACGAAACTTTTAGTTATAACGCCACCATTCACTCAATTAAATACGCCTTATCCAGCAACTGCTTATATTAAAGGTTTTCTTAATACCTTAAATATTGAGACCGTTCAAGCTGATTTAGGCATTGAAGTGATATTGAAGTTGTTTTCAAAGGAAGGATTGAGTTGTTTATTGCCTCAAGCAAAAACTAAAAACTTGTCTGATAATGCTAAAAGAATAATTGCATTATGGGATGAATATATAAAAACCATAGACCCAGTTATTTCTTTTTTACAAGGAAAAAATCCAACGCTGGCGCTACAAATTTGTCAAGAAGATTTCTTGCCAGAAGCTTCTCGTTTTGCACAATTAGAGGATCTAGATTGGGCTTTTGGAACGATGGGAACGCAAGATAAAGCCAAACATTTAGCTACTTTATATCTGGAAGATATTTCAGATTTTATAGTAGAATGTATAGATGAAAATTTTGGATTTAGCCGTTATGCAGAACGTTTAGGCAGAAGTGCAAATTCCTTTGACGAATTATACGATGCCCTAAATCAAGAGCTAACCTATATAGATAAAATTTTTATTTCGATTTTAAAAGATAGAATTGAAACTGTCGAGCCAACTATGTTTCTAGTTTCAGTTCCTTTCCCAGGAAATTTGTATGCTGCTTTTCGTGCAGCACAATGGATAAAACAAAATCATCCTCACATAAAAATTTCAATGGGCGGCGGCTTTCCCAATACCGAATTAAGGTCGCTTTCCGATGAACGCGTTTTTGAATTTTTTGATTTTATTACATTAGACGATGGCGAAGTTCCTATTGAAGAATTAATAAAGTCTACAACCGCGGAAGCAAAAGATAGAACTTACAAACGAACTTTTCTGCTTGAAGACGGAAAAGTAGTTTATAAAAATAATTCTACTAAACCAGATTACAAACAATCACAGGTTGGCACGCCAGATTATTCTGATTTACTGCTGGATAAATACATTTCAGTTATCGAAATCGTAAATCCGATGCACCGTATGTGGAGCGACGGACGCTGGAATAAACTCACGATGGCGCATGGTTGCTACTGGGGAAAATGTACGTTCTGTGATATTTCTTTAGATTATATCAAAATTTACGAACCGGTTGCCGCTAATTTATTGTGCGATCGAATGGAAGAAATGATCTCAAAAACAGGACAAAATGGTTTTCATTTTGTTGACGAAGCTGCACCACCTGCACTTATGCGGGCGCTAGCGCTTGAAATATTAAGACGAAAACTGGCAGTGACGTGGTGGACCAACATTCGATTTGAAAAAAGCTTTACAAAAGATCTTTGTTTGCTTTTAAAAGCATCTGGTTGCATTGCTGTTTCTGGAGGTCTGGAAGTAGCTTCTGATAGATTATTAAAGCTCATTGATAAAGGCGTTACCGTTGAACAAGTGGCAATAGTAACTCGGAATTTCACTGAAGCAAATGTAATGGTACATGCCTATTTAATGTATGGTTACCCCACTCAAACCATCCAAGAAACGATAGACAGCCTTGAAATGGTGCGGCAGTTGTTTGAAGTTGGTGTGTTGCAATCGGGATTTTGGCACCAATTTGCAATGACAGCGCACAGCCCAGTTGGAATGTACCCAGCAAAATTTGGCGTTGTAAAGGATACCGAAATTATAGGAACATTTGCAAATAATGATATTAATTATACTGATTCTACTGGCATAGATCATGAAAAATTTAGTTTTGGACTTAAAAAATCATTGTTTAATTTCATGCACGGAATTTGTTTTGATTATGAGTTAAAAGATTGGTTCGATTTTAAAATTCCAAAAACTACAATTTCACCAGACTTTATATATAACGCTTTATCGATAGTTCCACCTTTGGGGGTTAGGGGGCTTGCCAAAATTATTTGGATAGGAGGAAATCCCGCTGTAGAATATTTTACAAAATCTAAAAAAGGAAATTCATGGGAAATGATTATGCTTACTTTTCATGACAAAAAGGAAAGTTTTACAATCCAAATGAACAAAGATGAAGGAGAATGGTTAGTAGAAATCATAAAAAAAATCGCTGTTTCGAATCAAAAAACTTATACTTTTCAAGAAATAAAATCTGATTTTGAGAAAGATTTAGAAGATTTTGAATTGTTTTTTTATTCCAAACCCATAAAAACTTTACGAGAATTTGGTTTGTTAATTGTATAAAAATATATTGCTCACAGCTATACCAAATTAGCATAAAATTTAGATATTTAAGTAGCGAAAACGTTTTCTTTGACTAATTTTACAATCATTAAAATATCTTCTTATGAGTACAGGTTATAAAGTAACTGTTGATAATGCTTTTCAATTCGATCTTGACAGTCAAAATGTTTCACTACTAGATTCGGTATCCATTGAAAAAAATAAATTTCATGTATTGCACGAAAACAAACCATATAAAGCAGAAATCATTACTTCTGATTTCAATCAAAAAAGCTATACAGTAAAGGTCAATAACAACATTTATAACGTTGCAATTTCAAATCCTTTAGACCTGTTGATAAAAGAAATGGGCTTTGAAGTTGGTCTTACCAAGCAAGTCAATTTCATTAAAGCACCCATGCCCGGACTGATTTTAGAAATAAGCGTAGTAGTGGGACAAACTGTAAAAGAAAACGATAACCTTATTATTTTGGGAGCTATGAAAATGGAAAATAGTTTTCTTTCTCCACGTGACGGTGTTATCAAATCAATTTCGGTAGCCTTTGGAGACGCTGTAGATAAAGGACAATTATTAATTGAGTTTGAGTAAATCCTCCCTAAATCCCTTCAAAGGAGGGACTTTTACACCTAATGTTAAAATTAAAATAATACGGAATTAAAAAACTTATTAAAAAGTTATATAATTCCACCTTTAGGGACTACGGAGCCAAAAATCAAAAAAAATGAAAAAAATATTAGTTGCAAATAGAGGAGAAATCGCCATTAGGGTGATGAAAACTGCTCAAAAAATGGGAATTAAAACGGTTGCAGTTTATTCTACAGTAGATAGAAACGCGCCTCATGTAAAATTTGCTGATGAAGCCGTATGTATTGGCGGAGCTCCTTCAAATGAATCTTATTTACTTGGAAGTAAAATTATAGCCGTGGCCAAAAGCTTAAATGTAGATGCAATCCATCCGGGTTATGGTTTTTTAAGCGAAGATGCAGATTTTCCCGAAGAATGTGAAAACAATAATATTATATTTATTGGCCCAAAATCCAAAGCGATTCGAGTTATGGGAAGTAAATTAGCAGCCAAAGATGCTGTTAAAGAATACAATATCCCAATGGTTCCCGGTGTTGACGAAGCGATTACAGATATTGAAAAAGCAAAAATAGCTGCTAAAGAAATAGGCTTTCCTATTTTAATCAAAGCCTCAGCAGGTGGTGGTGGAAAAGGAATGCGCGTGGTAGAAAGCGAAAATGATTTTGAACCCCAAATGAACCGCGCTATCAGTGAAGCAGTTGCTGCTTTTGGCGATGGATCTGTTTTTATTGAAAAATATGTAGCATCGCCTAGACATATCGAAATTCAAGTTATGGCAGACAGTCACGGAAATATATTGTATTTATTTGAAAGAGAGTGCAGCATTCAGCGTCGCCATCAAAAAGTGATAGAAGAAGCTCCATCTTCTGTTTTGACACCAGAATTGCGAAAAAAAATGGGAGAAGCTGCAGTTTTAGTTGCTAAGTCATGCGATTATTTAGGAGCGGGAACCGTAGAATTTCTATTGGATGAAAACAATAATTTCTATTTTCTCGAAATGAATACACGTTTGCAAGTGGAACATCCCGTTACAGAATGGATCACCGGAACTGATTTAGTCGAACTACAGATAAGGGTTGCAAGAGGTGAAGCGCTGACATTAAAGCAAGAAGATTTAAAAATAAATGGACACGCTGTAGAATTGCGAGTATATGCCGAAGATCCTATGAATGATTTTTTACCTAGCGTAGGACATTTGGATGTATATCAGTTACCTGTTGGCGAGAACATTCGCGTGGACAACGGCTTTGAACAAGGAATGGATATTCCCATTTATTACGATCCAATGTTGGCAAAACTGATAACTTACGGCGACACCCGCGAGGAAGCCATTCAATTAATGATCAAAGCAATTGATGAGTATCATGTAGAAGGTGTGCAAACGACTTTACCGTTTGGGAAGTTTGTTTTTGAACATGATGCTTTTCGTTCCGGAAATTTCGATACTCATTTTGTGAAGAAATATTACAACACAGAAGAACTGAAAAATCAAATGAATAAAGAAGCCCAAATCGCTGCTCTAGTTGCTATGAAGCAGTATTTTGAGGATCAAAAAATCGTAAGATTGCCTAATTAAAATATTTATTTGCCATTAAACCATTTTAAAAATAAATAAAAAATTTACAAATTAGCGATCAAAAATAGAAAAGAATGGAAGACAAGATAAAAGTATTAAATGATAAAATTGCTGAAGCTCATCTAGGTGGTGGCAAAAAACGCATCGAAAAACAGCATTCTAATAAAAAATTGACTGCTCGAGAGCGAGTTGAATATTTACTAGATGAAGGTTCTTTTGAAGAAATTGGAATGTTAGTTACGCATCGTACTTCTGATTTTGGAATGCAGAAAGAACTTTATTATGGCGACGGTGTCATCACTGGATATGGAACAATTCACGGACGACTAGTATATATTTTTGCTCAAGATTTTACTGTTTTTGGTGGTTCATTATCAGAGACACATGCCGAAAAAATATGCAAAGTGATGGATATGGCAGTCAAAATGGGAGCACCTATGATTGGGCTAAATGATTCTGGTGGCGCACGTATTCAAGAGGGTGTACGCTCTTTAGGTGGATATGCTGATATATTCTTTAAAAATGTTCAAGCGTCAGGAGTGATCCCACAAATATCGGCTATAATGGGACCATGCGCGGGTGGAGCGGTTTATTCACCTGCTATGACTGATTTCACAATGATGGTCGAGGAAACGAGTTATATGTTTGTGACTGGTCCAAATGTTGTCAAAACGGTTACTAATGAAACTGTGACATCAGAAGAATTAGGAGGAGCGAGCACGCATTCGACTAAATCTGGTGTTGCACATTGCACTTCTGCTAATGATGTAGAATGTTTAGAAGATTTAAAAAGACTGTTGAGTTATTTACCGCAAAACAATAAAGAGGTAGCTCCTACCTTACCATATGAATTAGGTGATGAGCTTCGGGAGCAATTGCTTGGTATTATTCCAGATAATCCAAATAAACCGTATGATATGCACGGGGTTATAAATGGGATTATCGACGAAGAATCTTTTTTTGAAATTCATAAAAATTACGCCGAAAATATTCTAGTTGGCTTGCTAGATTAGGCG
>Ga0105045_10005579_pt1 | contig 11071 bp, 11 predicted proteins | sample MAT02_FD_78089 | JGI IMG/M metagenome (GOLD analysis project Ga0105045, IMG submission 78089) | Freshwater microbial communities from Lake Fryxell liftoff mats and glacier meltwater in Antarctica - MAT-02 (megahit assembly) | ecosystem: Environmental > Aquatic > Freshwater > Ice > Liftoff... | reverse complement strand
CGCCCGGCCCCGCGCCGCCCCATGCGCGGCCTCGCCGAGCAGCGCCATCGTCGCGTCGTTCTCGATGGCGACAGGCAGGCCCGTCGCGGCCTCCAGCCGGGCGGCGATGTTGACATCGGCCAGGTTGACGTAGCCGCCCGACAGCACGCGGCGCGTCGCTGCATGGACCTGTCCCGGCACGCCCACGCCCACAGCTATCACGCTGTCGTCGCGCACCTGCGCCACAAGGTCCAGCACGCGCGCCACGACCTCTGCCGCATCGGGCGTGCTGGGCGCCTGCGCGCGCGCCTCGATGACGCCGTCCCGCACCCGCGCCGCGCGCAGCCGCGTGCCACCGATGTCGATGCCGATGGCCGCCGCCATGCGCATTCAGGCCCCGACGTGCCGCGCGATCACCGCCTGGATCTCGCGCAGGCGCGGCACGGCGATGGTCTCGAGCCGCTGACGCGTCACCGCCCGGTCCATCGAGATGCAGTCCTTCCACAGCGCCCGCCCCGCGATCACACCGGACGCGCCGTTGGCCATCGCGGCCTCGACCTGGCCCAGGAACGTCGCATGGTCCACCCCCGCCGAGAGCACGGCCCAGGGCACGTCGCCCGCCATGGCGGTGACGTTGGCACAGGATTGCGGGGTACCGGGATAGGGGATCTTCAGCACCTTCGACCCGGCATCGAGACACAGTCGCACGCCGCCCTCGATCAGCGCGGGGGTCGCGGCAGCGTAATCCGCAGGCGCCTCGTCGGGCAGGGCGTAGGTGAGGAACTCTACCACCAAAAGCAGGTCCTCGGCGGCGAAATCGGCGATGGTGTCGCGCAACACGGCCATGTTCGCGGTATTGGCGGCGGGGGTGTCGGCGCGCAGGTAGATCATGATCTTGGCGCCGGTCCCGCCCAGTTCGCGCACCCGCCGCGCGGTGATGCCCGGCACCATGTTCGACAGCCGCCAGCCTTCGGGCGTCACGTCGAAGCCCGAGGCGTCAAGGCCGATCAGAAGACCGGTAGAGCGGTGCAGCACGCCCTGATCCACCAGCCCCGGCACCGCGCAGATGGGGTCGACCAGCACGCAGCCGGCATGGCGGGCAAGGTGGGCGGTAATGTCCATCTTGGTCAGGCCAAGCACGTCGTTGCCGATGGCCGCCTGCGCCTCGGGCGTGCTGGCCAACAGGGTGCGCATCCCGCCGCGCTGGTCGCAGGCGATGACCATCATCGCACCGTCATTGCCGCAGATCTGGCTGTAGCCGCGGCGTTCGGCGGTGGTCATGGCGGTCATTGCGGCATCTCCGGTACATCTGCGGGCTCGGGGGTCCGGGTGCGCTGTTGCCAGTTGCTTGGCGCCACGGATTGCGGGATAAGCGGTCTGTTACGGGTGTAACACCTTGCAGAAAGGAATTGCAATCCTGTCCGTTCCCGGCGCACCTCCGACAGAGCCCGGCGCAAGCGGCGTCATCGGCGAAAACCGGGCGATGCTGCATGCGGTGGCGCGGATGCATTACATCGGTGATCTCAGCCAGGTGCAGATCGCCAAGCAGCTTGGCCTGTCCACCGCGACGATCTCGCGCCTTCTGCAGCGCGCGCGCGCCGAGGGGATCGTGCGGATCGAGGTGCGCGACGTGCTGGCGCCCGACGAGATGGGCGCAGCGGTGGCGCAGCGGCTGGGGCTGCGCCAGGTCGAGGTGGTGGACGCCCCGGCCACGGGCGCGCTCGCCGCGCTGGCCGCGCCCCTGTCGCGGATGCTGGCGGCGGCCGACCTGCGCGCGGGGCGGGTGCTGATGATCGGCTGGGGACGCACCGTCTCGGCGGTGATCGAGGCCGGGCTGCCGCCGATGCCGGGCGTGCTGGTCGTGCCGTCGACCGGCGGCATGCAGCAGCACGCGCAGCACTTTCAAAGCAATGAATTCTCGCGCCGCGCCGCCGAGACGACGGGCGGTGTGCCGCATTTCATCCACGCACCCTATCTGCCCGACGCCGGCGCGCTGGAGCTGTTTCTGGCCGATTCGTCGGTGCAGGGCGCGGTGGCGCTGTGGGACCGCATTGATGCCGCTGTGGTGGGTATCGGACAGCCCTACGGGCTGGAGCGCAGGGCGGCCGGGCTGCAACCAGGCCACAATCCCGCGCTGGAAGACGCCGCGGGCGATGTCGTGCGGCACTATGTCCTCGCCGACGGGCAGATCATCGACTGGCGCGGCGAGGGGCGGATGATCGCGGTATCGGTCGCCCAGCTGCGCGCCACGCCGCTGGTGATCGGCGTGGCGGTGGGGGCGGCCAAGGTGCCGTCGATCATCGGCGCGGCGCGCGCGCGCCTGATCACCGCGCTGGTCACCGACATCCGCACCGCGGCGCTGCTTCTGGATGCGCCCGACCCGGCGGGCTGACGGACCTCCAAGCCGGCGGGCGGTAGGCGGCACAGGAAAATTGTTGCAGCAAAAAATTGCCCTTGACGCAGGGGCGGCGGGGGTGTGTTATCGGACACGTGGGCAGAATCCGCGACGGGTGTGCCCGCATCTCCGGAGCGATGCCCGAAGGGCGGGCTTCGGGTCATTCAGGGAGGAATGATATGGATCGTCGTCACTTTCTGGGGGCAGCCACCGCGCTGCCCCTGACCGCTGCCATGGCCACCACAGCCCGTGCGCAGGATGCAAAGTTCACCATCGCGCTGGTGCCCGGCCTGACCACCGATGCCTTCTACATCACGATGAACAAGGGCGCGCAGGCCGCCGCTGACGCGCTGGGGGTGGAACTCGTGTTCCAGGGCGCGCCCGACTTCAACCCGGTGACGCAGGTGCCGGTTCTGGACGCGGTCATCGCCCGCGCGCCGAGCGCCATCCTGATCGCGCCGACCGACACCACCCAACTGATCGAGCCCCTGCGCAAGGCCCATGACGCGGGCATCCCGGTCATCACGGTCGACACCTTCATCGGCACCGGCATGTATCAGACCGGCGCCGGCGACGCCGATTTCCCGCTGGCCTACATCGCGTCCGACAACGTCCTGGGCGGCAAGATGGCCGCACGCGCGCTGGCCGCCGCTATCGGCGGGGCGGGCAAGGTCTATGTCTCGAACGTCAAGCCTGGTATTTCCACGACCGACCAGCGCGAGGCCGGCTTCAAGACCGCGATGGCCGAGGAATTCCCGGACGTCGTGGTGCTGGAAACGCAGTTCAACGACAACGACGCGAACAAGGCCGCCTCTCAGCTGCAGGGCGTGCTGGCGCGCGAGGCCGACCTGAAGGGCGTGTTCGGCGCCAACCTGTTCTCGGCTCTGGGTGCCGGCACGGGCGTGCAGCAGGCCGGTCAGACTGGCGTGGTCAAGGGTGTGGCCTTCGACGCGCCCAGCTCGATCGTCGACAACATCAAGACTGGCCTCGTCGACGTGGCCATCGCCCAGCACCCGGCCGAGATCGGCTATTTCGGGCTGGTGTCGGCCTTCGCTTACCTGACCGGCAACTCGATTCCGGTCAGCATCGGCACGGGCTTTACCATCATGGACGCCTCGAACGTCGACGACCCGGAAGTGGCGAAGTACATCTATTCTGAGTGATCGCGCCGCGCTGCGGACGATCTGACACGACAGCATGACCGGCGGCTCCCGCGCACGGGGCCGCCGGTAGCCATGGGGCGCCCGCGCCATCACGACAGGACCCAGCACCGCATGACCCCACCCACTGAACAAAAGGCACCGCAGGCCGACCACGCCGAAAAGGCCAAGACCTTCCTGCAGCGCGTGGCCGACCTGCGCGCCTGGCTGTTCCTGGCCTTTCTGATCCTGGGGTTCGAGGTCTGGTCGCGCGTGGATTTCGGCGGCACGTTCCTGTTCAACCCGTTAAACATCCAGTCCATCGCCGTCTTCGCCGTGGCGCCCCTGCTGCTGGCCACAGGGCAGACCTTCGTCATCATTTCGGGCGGGATCGACCTGTCGATGGGCTTCATCATGGGGCTGGCGGCGGTGGTCGCGGCGCATGTCATCAACTGGGCGACGCCGGGCATGGGATTCCCCATGGCGGTGCTGTTCGGGGGCCTCGTGGCGATTCTGGTGGCGGCGATCCCGGGGCTGGTGAACGGGGCGCTCGTGGCCTTCCTGAAGGTACCACCCTTCATCGGCACGCTGGGGATGTTCGGCGTGGCGCGGGGCGTGGCGTTCCTTCTGGCCGGCGGCACCACCGTGCCAGTAAAGAATGAATTCTTCGCGGCGCTTGGCAACGGCAAGTTCTACGGCGTGCCTTACGTGGTGATAGTCACCGCCGTCTTTGTGCTGATCATGCACTACATCCTCAGCCAGACGCGGTTCGGCCAGCACAACTATGCCATCGGCGCCAACCCCCAGGCGGCGCGGCGGGCGGGGATCAACATCAAGTGGCACCTTTTGCGCCTTTATGTCCTGTCGGGCATCTGCGCGGGGCTGGCGGGCGTTCTGTATGCCGCGCGCTTCAACGCAGGCGCCGCACAGGCGGGCGAGCCGCTCTTGCTCGACTCGGTCGCCGCCGTGGTGATCGGCGGGGCGAGCCTCTTTGGCGGGTCGGGCACCATCCTTGGCACCGTCGCCGGGGCCTTCGTGATCGCCGTCATCCAGTATGGGCTGGTGTTCATCAACGTGGCCCCCTTCTGGCAGTTCATCAGCGTGGGCGTCGTCATCATCATCTCGGTCCTGATCGACCAGGCGCAACGGCGCTTCTCCGGGGGGCGGCAGAGTGAATGACATGACCCCCATGGCCGAGACCCTGCTGGAAGTCCGCCACCTGTCGAAGAACTTCGGCCCGGTGCAGGCGCTGAACGATCTGTCCATGGCCGTGCGCGCCGGCGAGGTGGTGGCGCTGGCCGGCGACAACGGCGCGGGCAAGACCACGCTGATCAAGGCGATCTCGGGCGTCTACCAGCCCTCGGCCGGCGAGATCATCCTGAAGGGCCGCCCCGTCACCTTCGGCTCGCCGCAAGAGGCGCGCGACCAGGGGATCGAGACGATCTACCAGGACCTCGCACTCGCCGACAACCTGACCATCGGCGCCAACATCTTTCTGGGGCGCGAGCCAATGCGGCGGGCCTTCGGCATCTTGCCGGTCCTCGACCGCGCCCGGATGGCCGAGGCCGCCAAGTCCACCATGGCGCTTCTGGACTTCCACGTCAGCCGGCTGGATGCGCCGGTCAGCAACTTTTCCGGCGGGCAGCGGCAGGCGGTGGCGATCGGGCGGGCGGTCTACTGGAACGCGCAGATCCTAATCATGGACGAACCCACCGCCGCGCTGGGGGTGCCCGAACAGCGCAAGGTGATCCAGCTTATCCACCAGCTGAAGGCGCAGGGGCGCGGGGTGATCTTCATCAGCCACAACCTGCAGGACATCTTCGCCGTGGCCGACCGCATCGTGGTCCTGCGCCGTGGCGTCATGGCGGGCGAGCGGCGGATTGCCGACACCACGCATGACGAGGTGGTCAAGCTGATGATCGGCGGCTAGGCCATGGCCGGCCTTTGCATCGGCGCGATGGGCGAGCTCCTGGTCGAGTTCATCTGCACCGAGACAGACCTGCACCACCTGGCGGCCGGGCCCTATGTCGGGCCGTTTCCCAGCGGCGCGCCGGGCATCTTCATCGATCAGGCGGCGCGGGTGGCAGCAAGCCTTGGCGGCCGCGCGGTCTTTGCCGGCGCGGTGGGCGACGATGCCTTCGGCCGCGTCGTGCTGCAGCGGCTGGTGGCGAACGGGGTGGACCCCGCGTTGATCAGCGTTGTGCCGGGCGTCCCCACGGGCACCGCGCATGTCGGCTACAACAGCGACGGCAGCCGCGATTTCGTGTTCAACATGGCCCATTCGGCAGCCGCCTGCATGCCCGGTGCCGACCTGATCGCGCGGGGGTTTCTGCTCGGCGGGGTGACGGCCCTGCACATCTCGGGCTCGATGCTGGGCGACGCGGCGATGCGGGCTTCGGCGCTGGAGGTCTGCACCCGGCTGGCGGCTGAGGGCGTGGCGATTTCCGTCGACCCCAACATCCGCACCGAGCTGATGACCGACGACAGCTATCTGCAGGCAGTGTGGGCGCTGATGGCGATGGCGGCCTACGTTCTGCCGTCCGACGCCGATGCGGATCTGCTGTTTCCGGGCCAGCCGTTCGATCTCTGGTCCGCGCGGCTGCTGGAAGGCGGCGCGCGGGCGGTTGTGCTGAAGCGCGGCGATCAAGGCTGCATCGGGCGCGACGCCTCCGGCACCCACGCCTTGCCCGCCCACAAGGTCACGGTGGTGGACCCGACCGGCGCGGGCGACTGTTTCTGCGCGACCTTCGTCACGCTGATGGCGGCGGGCCAGCCCCTGGCGCAAGCGCTGGCGCGGGCGAACGCGGCCGGGGCGCTGGCGGTGGCGCGGCTGGGGCCGATGGAGGGCAACGCGGGCCTCGCCGCCATTGACGCGCAGGTGGCGGCGCCATGATCGACGCCATCCTTGCGCGGAACCGCGAGGGGCTCGGCGGCGCCCTGCCCGCCTGGTGCACCGCGCACCCCCAGACGCTGGCCGCGATCCTGCACGCTTACCAGCGCGACACCGCGCCGATCCTGATCGAGGCGACCTGCAATCAGGTCAACCATCAGGGCGGCTATACCGGGATGACTGCGGGCGATTTCGTGGCTTTCGTCCACGGTCTTGCCCGCGATCAGGGGGTCAACCCCGCGCGGCTGATCCTTGGCGGCGACCATCTTGGACCGAACCCTTGGCGCAGCCTCCCTGCCCCGCAAGCGATGGATCAGGCGCGGCAGATGGTGGCCGGCTACGCCCGCGCGGGCTTTACCAAAATGCATCTTGATGCTTCGATGCGCTGCGGCGGAGAGGCGCTGGACGAGGCCACCATGGCCGCCCGTGCCGCCGACCTTTGCGCCGTGGCCGAGGGCGTGGCGCCCGGCCGCCTGCACTATGTGATCGGCACCGAAGTGCCCGCCCCGGGCGGAGAGACGGCGGGCCATGCCGCCTTGGCGGTGACCAGCGCTCAGGCGGTGCGCCAGACCTTGGACCTGCACCGCGCGGCCTTTGCGGCGCGGGGGCTGGAGGCGGCCTTTGCGCGGGTGATTGCCGTGGTGGTGCAGCCCGGCGTCGATTTCGGCAACGACCGGGTCATCGCCTACGACCCCGCGCGCGCGGCTGGCCTGGCCGCGGGCGTGCGCGACCTCGGCGGCCCGCTGTATGAGGCGCATTCGACCGACTACCAGACCGAAGGCGCTCTGACCGCGCTGGTCCGCGACCATTTCGACGTGCTGAAGGTCGGCCCCGAACTAACCTTTGCCTTCCGCCAGGCCGTGCTGGCGCTGGAGCGGCTGGAGGCGCTGATGGACCTGCCGCCCTCGGGCGTGACGGCGGCGCTGCTGGCCGCGATGCACGCGCGCCCGGCCGACTGGCGCGCGCATGTGCCCGAGGGGCCGGGTGAGGAACAGGCGATGCTCTATAGCCTGTCCGACCGGCTGCGCTACTACTGGCCCGATGCCGGGGTGCAGGCGGCGCTGGCGCGGCTTATGGCCTCGCTTGCCACCGCCGCCCCGCCTCCCGGCCTTGTGGCGCAAATCACGGGCGGGCTGGTGGCGCACGACTTTTCCCCCGAGACGCTGATCCGCCGCATGGTTGGTGCGGTCGTCCAGAAATACCGCAACGCGACAGGACACTGACATGCCCGCCAAGGACGACAACCGCTTGCGCGTGGGGGTGCTGGGCTGCGGCCCGATTGCCCAGGCCGCGCATTTCGAAGCCTGCACCAAGGCCCGCAACGCCGACCTTCATGCCATCTGCGACGTGGCCGATGACCTGCGTGCGCGCATGGCCGCGACCCACGCCCCCACCCGCAGCTTTGCAGATTATGACGCGATGCTGGCGGACCCCGACCTGCAGGCGGTGATCATCGCCACCTCCGACGCCTTCCACGTGCCCGCCGCCCTGCGTGCCCTGCAGGCGGGCAAGCATGTGCTGTGCGAAAAGCCCCTCGCCGCCAGCATCGACGAGGCGGAATCGCTGCGCGCCGCCGTGGCGTCCAGCGGCAAGGTGCTGCAGGTCGGGCATATGAAGCGCTTTGACGCAGGCCTGCAGGCGGCGAAAAGCTTCATCGACGGGCCAATGGGCCAGCTGGTCGCGCTGAAGGCCTGGTATTGCGACAACACCCACCGCTACGCCATGACCGACGCCGTGCAGCCGCTGATCGTGACCTCCAAGGCCGCGCGGAAGCCGTCGGAGAACCCCAAGGCGGACCTCGACCGCTACTACATGCTCGCCCACGGCAGCCATCTGGTCGACACCGCGCGCTTCTTTGCGGGCCCGATCACGGCGGTCGATGCGCGGCTTCTGAACCGCGCGGGCATCCGCTGCTGGTTTGTGGATGTGGAGTTCGAAAGCGGCACGCTCGGGCATCTGGACCTGACCGTGGCGGTGCGGATGGACTGGCATGAGGGCTTCCAGATCTATGGCGAACAGGGGTCCATCCTCGGCAAGACCTACAACCCCTGGTATTACAAATCCTCCGAGGTCGATATCTTCCACGAAGCCGACGGCACGACCCGGCGGGTGCTGGGGGCCGACGGGCATTTCTACCGCCGCCAGCTTGAGGGCTTTGCCGACACGATCCTGACCGGCGCGCCGCTGTATGGCGCCGAAATTGAGGACGGCATCGCGTCGGTCCGCGCCATGGTCGCCATCGCGCAATCGGCGCGGACGGGGCGGCCGGTGGCGCTGGCCGATGTGGCGGGGGCGCTGTAGATGCGGCTGGGGATCTTCGCCAAGACCTTTCCGGGCAGCGACCCGCTGACCGTGCTGGGCGCGGCGCGCAATGCGGGTTACGCGTGCGTGCAATACAACATGGCATGCGCGGGCCTGCCCGCGATGCCCGACGCGCTGACCCCCGCCGACACCGGAACTGTGGCCGCCGCTAGCGCCGAGACGGGCGTGGCCATCGCGGCGGTCTCGGGCACCTACAACATGATCCACCCTGACCCTGCCGTGCGCGCCACCGGTTTGCGGCGGCTGGGCGTGCTGATCGACGCGGCCGCCGCGATGGGCACCGGGATGGTCACTCTCTGCACGGGCACGCGCGACCCTGACGACCAGTGGCGCCACCACCCCGGCAACGCCCTGCCCGACGCCTGGGCCGACCTCTTGGCCGAGATGGCGAAGGCCTGCGCGATGGCCGAAGCGCGCGGGATCCGACTGGGAGTAGAGCCGGAACTCGCCAACGTCGTCGATGGCGCGACGCGCGCGCGCGCGCTGATCGACGCGCTGCAAAGCCCCGCGCTCGCCATCGTGCTCGACCCCGCGAACCTGTTCGAGGTGGCCCCTCCGCAAGCCCGCCGCGACCTGATCGCCCGCGCGGTGGACCTGCTGGCCGACCGGATCGTGATGGCCCACGCCAAGGACCGCGACCCGCTGGGTGGCTTTGCCACGGCGGGAACGGGCGTCGTCGACTTCCCCCACTTCGCCGCGTCCCTGCGCGCAGCGGGGTTCGACGGCGATCTGGTGACCCATGGCCTGACGGCGGACGAGGCCCCCGCCGTTGCGGCCTTTCTGGCGCGGCTATGACACAGACCGGCTGGCTGGAACGCGGCGGCCTGCGGCTGGCCGTGCATGGCGGCGGCAGCGAAGGACCTCCGCTCGTGTTCCAGCATGGCCTTTGTGGCGATGCCCGGCAGCTGGCCGAGGCCATGGCGACGGTCGCCTCGCAGCAATGGGCGGCGGTGGAGTGTCCGGGGCATGGCGCATCGGACATGTCTCCGGCGCCCTCCATCGCTGGCTTTGCCGAGGATGTGGCGGCGCTGATCGAGGCGCTGCCGGGGCAGGTGGTGCTGGGCGGCATCTCGATGGGCGCGGCCATCGCCTGCCGGCTGGCGGTGACGCGGCCCGACCTCGTGCGCGCGCTCGTGCTGGTGCGGCCGGCCTGGGTCTGCGACGCCGGCCCCACTAACATGGCGCCGAATGCCGAGGTCGGCGACCTGCTGTCCCGCCTGCCCGCCGATCAGGCGCGCGCGACCTTTGCCGCCAGCGCCACCGCAGGGCGGCTGGCCGAGGCGGCGCCCGACAACCTCGCCTCGCTCATCGGCTTCTTCGACCGCCCGCCGCAGGCCTGCACCGCGCGCTTGCTGCAGGCCATTTCCGCCGATGGACCCGGCATCACCGGGGACCAGCTGCGCGCCCTGCGCCTGCCTGCCCTGATCTGCGCCAGCCCCGAGGACGCCATCCACCCCGAAGCTCATGCCCATGCGCTCTGCGCCCTGATCCCGCAGGCTCGGCTGGTGCATCTTCCCCCCAAGGGCCGCGACAAGCCCGCCCATCTGGCAGCGCTCGGCGCTGCCATCCGCAGCTTTGTGAAAGTGGTCTGACATGCCCCGCCCCCCCGCCGACTGGCTGACCCGCCTGCCGCAAGACCGCCTGCTGGCCGAGTTCTCGATGTGGTCGGCCGACCTGATCCGGCTGGCCGATGATCTGGACCGCATCGCCCCGCATGCCGACATCCTGCATGTCGACGTGGCCGACGGGTATTTCGCCCCCGCGCTTCTGTTCTTTCCCGACCTCGTCGCCCGGATGCGCGATGTGACAGCGCTGCCCATCCATGTGCATCTGATGGTGTCCGATGCCGTCCTTCTGCCCCAGATCGACCAGTTCGCCGAGGCGGGTGCCGACCTCATCAGCCTGCACGCCGAGAATGCGAACGCGGCCGGGGGGCTGGACCGGATCGCCGGGCACGGGCTGAAGGCGGGTGTGGTGCTGCGGGTGGAAACGCCGGTCGAGGCCGCCGCGCCGTGGCTGGAGCGGGTCGACATGCTGACGCTTCTGGGCACGGCCATCGGGGTCAAGGGTCAGGGGCTGAACCCTGCGGCGACGGGGCGGTTGCAGACGGCGGGCTGGTTGATCGCGGCCACCGGCCGGCGCATCGTGCTGGCGGCCGACGGCGGCATCCGCGACACCACGGTGCCGCAGCTGCGCGCGGCAGGGGCCGAGACGGTAGTCATGGGCTCGCTCGCCTTCGGAGCGCCGGATCTTGCAGCGCGGATGGGCTGGCTACACGGACTGCCGCCATCCGGGGCATGAGCGCCTGCGACCTCGGCCGAAGGGGAGTGGACAAAACATAGGGGT
>Ga0105045_10005578_pt1 | contig 11071 bp, 6 predicted proteins | sample MAT02_FD_78089 | JGI IMG/M metagenome (GOLD analysis project Ga0105045, IMG submission 78089) | Freshwater microbial communities from Lake Fryxell liftoff mats and glacier meltwater in Antarctica - MAT-02 (megahit assembly) | ecosystem: Environmental > Aquatic > Freshwater > Ice > Liftoff... | reverse complement strand
TAGCGACTGCGTTTACTGTAACCTGAATAGTATCTTTTCCGCTAGCTCCATTATTGTCGGTTACAGTCAATTGAAGTTGATATATACCCTGTACTAAATTATTTATAGTCGTAGTTGCAGCAGCAGGATTTGCAATAGTTCCCGCTGCCGGACCAGCAATTTTAACCCATGCATAAGTACCGATGGTACCATCCGCATCAGTGCCGGTTCCGTTAAGGCTGGTGGAATTAGTTGGTAATGTGATTACAATATCTGCACCTGCAGTGGCAGCAGGAGGTGTGTTAGCGACTGCGTTTACTGTAACCTGAATAGTATCTTTTCCGCTAGCTCCATTATTGTCGGTTACAGTTAATTGAAATTGATAAACGCCCTGTACTAAATTATTAATGTTAGTTGTTGCAGCGGTGGGATTTGCAATAGTTCCCAATGCCGCACCCGCAATTTTAACCCATGCATAAGTACTGATGGTACCATCCGCATCAGTGCCAGTTCCGTTTAGGCTTGCAGAATTAGTTGGTAATGATATTGACAGATCGGTACCAGCATTAGCTGATGGTGATTTGTTGCTGCTGGCAGCACTACCGTTCGCAATTAAAACTAAACTACCCCATGCAGGGATAGTTGCTGAATTATTATATATGTTACCATAAACATCCTTCTTGCTCAAACCGCTAAAATTATATAATACAGGGTTGGACGTTGAATTATATTTTATTTCATTTGCGCCTGTTGGATAATTGATACTATTAGCATCCCCATTTATGGTTGTTTTCCATGTTACTAAATTTTGTGATGCTGGGTTTACAAATGTGCCGCCACTCGTCAAATGATAATACCAATCAAAAGCATTGGAAATATCACTTCTGTAATAATTACTGTCAATTTTCGTGAACATATTTCTCATATCCTGCTGGATGGTAACCATAGATGGCACATTTAAACTTCCATTCCAATAGAAAAAATTTGATTTGGAAGGGTAAAAAATGTTACCTGTTAAGGTCATTGATCTGACCAAATCAACATTAGCCGGTAAACGATTTACCTGAATGCCAAGATCAACATTATAAAACGTATTTCCTTTGACCGTTATGTTTGACGTATTATTAAAGAAAATACCAGCGTCACCGGTTGAACTCTTAATAACTGTGTTTCCAGTTATATCCACGTTCATTGCCGCGCCATCCATATAAATTCCATGTGATTCAGGGCCTGACGATGCAGTGCCAGTTGGTGCGCCAATACTATTTAAGACAATATTATTTCTTACAATCCTGTTGGTAAGAATAGGACTACCATTATTACTCCATGTGTAGATTCCTCCACCATCATCCTTCACCATACAATAATTTGATATAAGATTATTCGCCACCAAAACATTGTTTCCACCAAAGCCAATCCCTTTATATCCGACGCTGTCAATTACATTATACTGAACGATGGTGTTATTACCCGAAACGGCCAAACCGGAATAACTTTCGTCTGATGCACCGCCTGATTTCCAACCTAATCCGGGTATCCATCCTGACCGATTAATATAATTATTGGTGACTGTATTACCTGTTACGATTGAATTATTTACATAAACAGCAAGACCTAATACATCGTAAATTTGATTGTTATCTATGGTAGTCCCTGGAGTATTATTTATGCAAATACCGTATTGACCTGCATTCCTGCTAGTACAATTCCTGATATTGACTGTATTTGAGTTCTCCGCAAGAATTGCGGCATATCCTGCACCTTCAAATGCCAATGCATTAATGGTTATATTTGAGTAATTACCAATATAAAAGAGTGTGTCAAGTACGCAAATCTTAGTGACTCCGGGAGCAGATGTGCTAAACATTTTTAATTTCCCAGTAGAAGGATTAAACACCCATTCTCCCTGCACATCTAAAGTATTTACGTGCTTTTGTACAAATAATCCTGCATTGTTTTTTCCTCCATAGCCTGATGTACTTACAGGCACATTCAATTTATTTCCAGAATGGCTTGAAATCACTTGCCTGTCCATTATCCAACGTTCTTTTCTTGAGACACATTCGCCTCCTGTAAAGGAGGGTGAAGCCGGCAGCGCAGATGCAGTGTAGGAAGTTGAAGTGCTTGATTGATATGTTAAATATCCTGTATTTGGGTATCTGCCAGGCGCTTTTTGTTCACCATCAACCGTTACGATATCAACACCCGACTTTGCGCCCAATTCATTACTTTCCCAGATGTTTCCCCCGACATTTCCCCATGATGAAACAGTTGAAAGCCCGGAAATAAGCGGATTTGCTCCTGAACCGTATGCCTCAAAAAACAAGTTACTTCTGTTAACCCGGATGGCGCCATTAAATGTATCTCCACGATTAAATAAAATGTGGTCGTTGGCTGCAAAAGTGAAACTATTGACCTTTTGTATAGTTTTCCAGGCGGTTACAGTTGTTAAGCCATTATTCGAATTGTTTCCTGATGAAGAAACATAGTAGTTTTTTGCATGCAGGGTGCATGTACATAGCACCATTATAAAAAATAGTAGCTTTTTCATAGTTTTCACAGATATAGGATATTCAAACAGGTTGCGTTTGTTTTTTACAAAATGCTTCCTTCATTTTTGTATTTACAGCGAAATAGTTGCTGGATAATCATTATCATAATAATTGTCCATATTTTCTCTCGCTCAGTATGTTAGTGGCTTAGACGGACTTTCTTAGTCGATTTGAAAAACTAAACTTAGATCGCATCGTCGATAGTCTTTCTGCAAATAATCGTTACTTGAGATAAAGTCGCCTGATTGATTCTGATGAAGGTGAACCGGATGAATAGATTTTCAATCCGGGGGTGTATGCCTGGGGGATAAGAAATACCGATTTCTTAATAAATTTCTTTTTCAAGGTTTTCAATTTTTAGTAGGATTAGGATTGCTTACAGTTCTTATTATAAGCGTTTTCGTATTTAAAACGAATTTGTAAGATCATTATTATGTAGATAGTTATCTAAAATGATGTACCACATGTTTACACAGACCACTGGATTGAAACTTAATTATATATTATTTAATATATTTATCTTAATCTACGCTTGGCTTGAAGAGATCCATTACAGATGCAGTAATGCTATTTTTTTTAAGCAGTTTGAAACTTCTGATTCGTAAAGTGCGGTAAATGGAAGTAGAAATAGAAGGGTAGATTTATTGCTGTTTTTTTTAGCCAAATTAAGGATCTCATCACAACTAAAACCATTTGTAGTTAAATAGGGGCTTATTTAACGCAATTCTTTTAACATGATTCGATTGTTCAGAGTAGTTTTCGCTATACCAAAATGAAACTTTATTATTCAAATTATAAAATGGATATTATATTTGCGCTGTTTACTTTTAATCCCTGCACACCGAACTTATGATTTTGGCTAGATTTTTTTGAGAGTGAATTTGGCCTATCTTTCAAGCGTTTGTAAACAACTTTTAAATTTTATGATATTTTCTTATTTAGGCACTTAAATATCATTAAAAGCGTTATCCAATATTTCAATTGTGACTTAATCAATAACATCATTTTAGTACTAAATGAAATTATTGTATAAATTTTGATCGGACTGATATGAACACCTTTAGCGAGCTTAGAAAGAATCTAAAAAAAGACTTTAACGATTTAAAAGTTGTTAAAATCGCTTTGCTGGGCGACAGCGCCACACAATTTCTTGTACAGGCATTAAGAGGTGCAGCGTTCGAAAGAGGTTTCGATCTTCAGATCTGGGAGGCGGGTTTTAATCAAATTGAACGCCAGGTATTCGATCCATCATCAGAACTTTATGAAATAAATCCTGAAGTAATTATAATATTCTATTCGTCTCACAAGCTTTTGGCGAAATACAATAAGCTTCAAGTATCCGGGCAAAAAAACTTTGCGATCCATCAAGTTGATCTAATTCGACACATTTCAGTTGAATTGGCTAACCAGCTAAAAGCTAAAATAATTTACTACAATTATTCTGAAATTGATGACGCTGTATATGGTAATTATGCAAATAAAATTGAAACATCCTTTCTCTTTCAATTACGCAAACTAAATTACCTGTTAATGGAATTTAGTACAGGGCAGTCCAATTTTCACATCTGTGATATCTCGTCTATTCAAAATCAAATTGGGAAAAACAGCAGTTTTCAGCCATCAGTATATATTAACAGTGAAATGGTGTTAAGTCTTGACATACTACCTAAAATTGCCTACAGAACAATAGACATCATAGCAGCAATGCATGGCATCTTTAAAAAATGCTTAATTATTGATCTCGACAATACAATGTGGGGTGGTGTAATAGGAGATGACGGACTTGAAAATATTCAACTAGGTTCCTTAGGTATCGGTAAAGCTTTTACGGAGTTTCAGTGCTGGATCAAGAAATTGAAAGACAGAGGAATTATCATAACTGTGTGTAGCAAAAATACTGAAAGTGTTGCTATGGAACCATTTGAAAAACATCCTGATATGATATTGCGCTTAGATGACATTGCTGTTTTTGTAGCTAACTGGGATAATAAGGCTGATAATATTAGACATATTCAAAGCATCCTCAACATTGGATTCGACTCAATGGTTTTTCTGGATGATAATCCGTTTGAACGCAATATTGTACGAGAAAATATTCCGGCGATAACGGTGCCAGAATTACCTGAAGACCCGGCTGATTATTTAGAATATTTATATAGTCTAAATCTATTTGAAACAATATCTGTTTCAACTGAAGACACGGAAAGAACAAAACAATACCAGGTAGAAGCCAAACGAAATAACTTGAAAACAAGTTTCACAAATGAAGCTGATTTTTTGAAGAGTCTTAATATGGTTTCTGTAGTGACGCCTTTTAATAAATTTAATATTCCACGGGTTGCCCAGTTGTCGCAACGATCCAATCAATTTAACTTGCGTACAATTCGCTATTCCGAATCAGATATTGAGACATGTGCAGGCGCAAAAGACTTTTTTTCTTTTTCATTCACTCTGGAAGACAGGTTTGGCAATAACGGAATGATATGCGTTATAATATTAAAAATAAACGATGAAACTACTTTATTCATAGATACATGGTTGATGAGTTGCCGGGTTTTAAAAAGGGGGATGGAACACTTTGCGCTTAACACCATTGCAACTTTTGCCAGTGGGAAAGGATATTCGTTTCTGAAAGGAGAATACATCCAAACTGCAAAAAATGAGATGGTTAAAGACCATTATGCTCAACTGGGCTTTCAGCAAATTGAAAACTACTGGGTTTTAAATGTTATCAACTACGAGCACAAAGAGTGTTTTATTGCTGCACAATAATTTTGTATAATAAGCGTATTAATTATTAAAATAATATTCACTTATCACAGGTCTTTTATCGGCAACTGATAATTCGTAGCAACCAAAGTTTCTTGCCAGGTAATCAATTTGACAAAACCAATAATTAATTGCTTTATGATCTTTACGTCGCTGATGTTTGCTCTTTTTTTTATCGTCGTCGCATTCTTCTATTATGCTCTACCTGGTAAATTTCAATGGGTGTTATTATTGTTATCAAGTATTTTTTTTTATATGTACACGGGACCAATATATATTTTAGTCCCGGCGCTTATCACGCTAATAACTTTTTTTGCAGCAAAATATATAGATGTATCATCTTCGGATAAAAATATTGGCCGCGTTTACTTATTAGCCATAATTGCTAATGTGGGTGTGCTGGTGTTTTTTAAATACACTAATTTTTTTACATCAACGGCTTTTGACTTTTTCAACTTTACAAGACAGAAAATATTCCCTGCCGATGAAGTGCTTAAAAATTCCTTGCTCATCAGCGTGATTGCTCCGCTTGGTATCTCCTACCTAACTTTTCAGGCTATTGGCTATTTGGTTGAAATTAAAAGAGGGAACCATCCTGCAGAAAGTCATCTTGGGTATTTTGCCACATACCTTCTTTTTTTTCCAAAAATTGTAGCAGGACCGGTAGAACGTGCCCATCATTTTCTCCCTCAGTTACAACGATCAAGGGCTTTCAGATATGACAATGTGAGCGATGGCTTAAAACTTATTTTATGGGGCTTATTTAAGAAGCTTGTCGTTGCAGACAGGCTATCTATCTATGTTGGCGCAGTCTTGAATAACGCAGAACATCATTCAGGGATAACCCTAATTATTGCGATTATATTTTACGTATTTCAAATGTATGCTGATTTTTCAGGTTACACAGATATGGCTTTGGGACTTGCTAAAATATTAGGATTCGATTTGATACAAAACTTTAACCGACCATTTCTGGCAAAATCAGTTACAGAATTCTGGCGAAAATGGCATATCTCTTTATCAACCTGGTTTGCAGATTATTTTTATAATCCAATAGCGATCAACAAAAGAGATTGGGGGAAATGGGGCGTTATTTATGCCTTTTTTGTCACGTTTATTGTGCTTGGGTTTTGGCATGGGGCCAACTGGACCTTTATCGTATTTGGTGCTTTACAGGGATTGGTTCTAACAATTGAATTCTTTACCCGAAAGTCAAGGAAAAAGATTCGAAAAAAAATTCCTGAGTTATTGAATAGTATAGTAGGTATTGGCTTTACCTTTTTTTATTTTGCTTTTTCACTTATTTTCTTTCGGGCAAATGATATCCATCATGCATTTACAATTATAAAAAGAATTTTTACAAGCAGGGGGAAAATTTATATTGAAAATTCATCGGTGCTCTTGTTTTCTTTATTGGGTATTGCTTCAATCATATTAGTAGATATAAAAAAAGAATATTTTGATGACAGGTTTAAAATTTCGAACAATAAAAATTGGGTGGTACGCTATTTTTTTTATTGCCTCTTACTAATAGTTATTTTGATTGCCGGCGTTTTTGACGGAGGTGAATTTATTTATTTTCAATTTTAATAATGATACCAATATTAAAAAATATCATAGGTAGAAGGAGCTATCAATATCTGCTTTTAAAACTAGCAGTTTTTGTCTTAATTGCCTTTATATTAGATTTTGTTGTCGGAAGCTTATTTAGTCATTTCTACTTTAAGCAAACTTCCGGTTGGGAGTATAGAACTAAATATTCCGTTGAAGACACAAGGGCTGATATTTTAATTTTTGGAGCTTCCAGGGCCCAGCAACAATACAATCCTGTTTTTTTTGAAGAGCGATTGCACCAAACCTGCTACAATGTAGGAAGAGACGGGGAGCCTTTTTTTTATCACTATGGAGTACTTCAAGGGGTATTGAATAGATATAAGCCTAAAGTGATAATATTAGATATGGAAAACGGGGTGTTTATTGAGGACCAAAGCAGTTATGACCGGCTTGCTGCATTACTGCCGTTTTATAACCGTCATCCGGAGATGCGATCACTCATTGAAATGAGGGGGCCATTTGAAAAATACAAATTGCTTTCCAAAATCTATCCCTACAATTCATTGGTTTTTAAAATAGCTTTAGGCAATACAGAATACAACAAAAAAAGAAATGAGGACATAAAAGGGTATGTACCGTTAGACAGGGCTTTGGACGAACCAATCAGAACAATTGAGCTTTCTAATAAGTATCCCATTGATAGTAATAAGGTTAACTTATTTGAGTCTTTTTTGGATGAATGTAAAAAGGAAAATATTAAAATATATCTTGTCTGTTCTCCTTACTATATCAATCCAAAAGGTAGTGATACTTCAATGGGTTTAGCGAAAAAAATAGCTCGACAAAGAAGTATTGATTTTTTTGACTTTTCCAGAGATGAAGAATTTCTTAAAACTCCCGGTTTTTTTGATGATACAGTTCATGTGAATTTTGCTGGTTCCAAAGTGTTTTCAAATAAACTGCTTGATTCAATTATTCTAAAAAGTAGATAATACTATTGTTAGCTGTATAGTCCTCTATCAGTTAACAGACAATTTTTTAATAATAAAAATATATTACAAATGGAAAGAAATGAAATATTAAATCAGGTAAATGAAATTTTTATTGATACGCTTGATAATGAAAATTTAGTAATCGAAGATAATACGACTGCCAATGAGGTTGGGGAATGGGATTCTCTTACCCATATTGAACTTGTAGTGAATATTGAAAAACACTTTAAAATTAGGTTTACCTCAAAAGAAATTCAAAGTTGGGCAAATGTCGGCCAGTTGATTGATTCAATTCAGCAAAAGGGTATTTGAAATTAAAAGAATTTTCAAGTAAATGTTTTACAATGAAGTAGCAATTTTTGATTTCTCATTTACAACAAATCAAAATATTTCTTCTCCATTCTGACCAGAAAATATAAAGTCAAATGCTATTTAATTCCTTTCATTTTCTATTTTTCTTCATACTTGTAACCACACTATATTTTATTCTTCCGTATAAAATCAGGTGGTTATTATTATTGCTGGCTAGCTGTTATTTCTATATGGCTTTTGTGCCAATCTACATATTGATTTTGGGATTTACCATAGTGGTTGATTATTTTGCAGGAATTTTAATTGAACAGTCACTTTTAAAAAGACGAAGGTTATTATTGATAATTAGCCTGGTAGCCAATATTGGTATTCTTTGCATTTTTAAGTATTATAATTTTATCAACGATAATTTTTCATTTCTGCTAACTGGCTTCGGATTATCAAATCCAATTCCCTATTTAAATATTCTATTGCCCATCGGTCTTTCTTTCCATACGTTTCAGGCGATGAGTTACACAATAGAAGTTTATCGGGGTAATCAAAAAGCGGAACGACATTTTGGGATATATGCACTGTATGTTATGTTTTACCCCCAACTGGTTGCGGGGCCTATTGAAAGACCTCAGAACCTATTACACCAGTTTAGAGAAAAACACCGATTTGATAGTGATCGTGTTTTTGAGGGCCTCAAAATTATGATTTGGGGACTTTTTAAAAAACTGGTAGTAGCCGATAGACTGGGTATATACGTTAACGGGGCTTATAATAATATTGAGCATCAGGATGGTATGACTTTGCTCCTGGCAACTATATTTTTTTCGTTCCAAATTTATTGTGATTTTTCCGGATATTCTGATATCGCTATCGGTACTGCGAGGGTGATGGGGTTCGATTTAATGACTAACTTCAAGCGGCCTATCTTAGCTAAAAGTACCGGGGGCTTTTGGAAAAGATGGCATATTTCCCTATCCACCTGGTTTAAAGATTATTTGTATTTTCCCATGGGAGGAAGTAAAGTATCGGTACCCCGGTGGTATTTTAATTTAATGGTTGTTTTTCTTATAAGTGGGTTGTGGCATGGTTCAAACTGGACTTACATAGTGTGGGGCGGAATCAATGGATTTTATCTTGTATTTGCAATTATAACAAAAAAGTATCGGGAAAAATTCAATGCTTTTATAAGAATTGATCGATCACCCAGGCTCTTTCTTTTTACCCAGATTCTGACAACTTTCCTATTAATTACTTTTTCGAGAATTTTCTTCAGGGCACGAACTATGGAGGAAGCCTTTGCAGTAATTAAAAAAATTGCAACTTTTAAAGGCTCCATTTTCAACGACGGAGTAGCAATAATTATTTATTCATTTTTAGCCATCTCCTTTTTAATGATTGTGGAACTAAAAAAGGAATATTATACAGGATCATTTACTTTATCCAATAATAAAAATTTCTGGATAAGAAATGGTTATTATGCCTCCCTTATATTTCTTATCGTGTTATTGGGCGTATTCGACGGTGGGCAGTTTATTTATTTTCAATTTTAAAATTTTACAAGTTGGAAACAAGAAATAGTTTGAATTCGATAAAAATATTTTCATTAAAAATGCTTGCTTTTTTTGCAGTTATTTTTTTAATGGATCGGGCGGCTGGAAGTTTACTTAAACATTTTTATTATAAGCAGGATTCCGGCTTTGATCATTCCTCCACGTATGCGATGGATAAAACAACTGCCGATATTTTAGTTCTGGGTTCTTCAAGGGCTGTAAATATTTTCGATACAAAATTATTTTCAGATAAATTTAATGGTTCATGTTATAATGCTGGTAGATATGGAGAGCCAATTTTCTATCATTATGCCATTTTAAAAAGTGCTTTAAAAAGGTATAAACCTAAAATGATCATTTTAAGCTTTGATGCTGGTAGCTTTAGTAAAAGTGCAGAATCCTACGACCGCCTTTCTGTACTGCTGCCTTACTATAAAAATCATCCGGAAATCAGACCAATTGTTACCTTGAAAGGTCCTTACGAAAAACTTAAAATGCTTTCAAGTACCTATCCGTATAACTCCCTGTTATTGCCTATTATTACGGGAAATACTACTTTCAATAAAGCAAAGTATGCCAACGAAAATGGCTTCATTCCAATTGAAAGAAATTTTGCCGGCTCTTTGCAAACATTTGACTATACCAAGGAATTAAAACTCGATACCAATAAAATAAACACTTACAAAATGTTAATAGAAGACTGTCTTGCTTATCAAATTCCATTATATATAACTTGTCCTCCTTACATGATAAACGCCATCGGTATTGATTCATCTATATCGAAGGCAATAAAAATAGCCGCAGAAAAAAAAGTTCATTTTTTTGATTACTCAAGAGATAGTTTTTTTACAACTAAACCGGCGTTGTTTGCTGATTACAGGCATTTAAATAAAGAAGGTGTGTTATTATTTTGTAATAAAATCATTAAAAGGATAGAAGATACAAAGTAGTTTTTCAACGCCGGTTAATTAGCTCAATACCCACAGCTAAACAAAACTGGCGCAGGGAAATTGATCACAGCGCAGAACTTCCGAAGCAATTGTTTTTAATTCTATTGCCATTTTTAAAAGAAAAATACACTAAAAATAAAATGAAATAATCGGGGTTCGGCTATCTGTTTAATAATATCTTAGATTTGCATCAGCCTTAAAAAGGTTTAAATCCTAAAAAAACTTTTCTGTTATAAAAAAAAGGCTTATCATTGCCCATTGTCTTTCCTCCTACCTTCCTATTTATAGAGCCATTTTTATTTAATTTCCCTAAGCCTAAGAATTTCCCTCGGATTTGTGTCAAATGACCCAAACCTTAACATGTTACTTTTTAAAGAAACCACAATGAGGAAATTTTACCTTAGTACTATTGTACTTTT
>Ga0105045_10005577_pt1 | contig 11071 bp, 7 predicted proteins | sample MAT02_FD_78089 | JGI IMG/M metagenome (GOLD analysis project Ga0105045, IMG submission 78089) | Freshwater microbial communities from Lake Fryxell liftoff mats and glacier meltwater in Antarctica - MAT-02 (megahit assembly) | ecosystem: Environmental > Aquatic > Freshwater > Ice > Liftoff... | reverse complement strand
TCCATGCGTCCGAAACCGAGTTCCGAAATTCATTTCCCCGAAAAACGAACACTGTCATTTCTTTTTCGTTCCCTATTACTTCGATATTTGCCTTCTCAGAGACAAGAAGATGCAGCATCACTCAGCCCACGAGCGCGAAGGTCGCATGGATGAGGACCCCGATGATGCCGCCAACGATGGTGCCGTTCAGGCGGATGAACTGCAGGTCGCGGCCCACCGTTCCTTCAAGTTTGTCGGCCATCTCTTTTTCGTCCCAGGCGTCAATGGTCGAGATGATGAGTTCGCGGCTTTGGGGCCTTGCGGCAAGGAGCGCAGCCAGCACTTGCTCGCCGAGGAAGGCATTGATGTCCATGCGCGCTGTCTGGTTTTCGGATAACTGATGTGAGGCCGAAAGGATGGCCTCCTCGAGTTTTTGGCGGGTAGCCGAATCCTCGGAAGTGCAGTCGCGGAGGATAAACGCCTTAAGTTCCTGCCAGGCCTTGATGGCAAAATCGTCAACGACCTGGCTGTCTGCGAAGGATCCTTGCAGGCTCCGAATCTTGGCTGCCATTTCCGGTGAAGATTTTAAATTGATGATAAGTTTTTGCAGGCGCTCATCAAAAGATCGCCAAAGCGGGTTGTCCGGTTCGCAACTTGCCTCGTCAAGCGCGGCCTGCACTTTCTCAATAGTTTTTCCTGCCACGGCGCACGCAATTTTTTCACGCCATTGATCCAGCAAGGGGCCAACCAAATCTTTGCCAAAAGGAAGAGATCCGAGCATCTCGCTGGAAAGCGGGATTTCTCTGCTGATCTTTGACTGGATCGTGCTGCGGTGGTCTTCAATGAGCTGACGGGATGCCTGCAGCACCGAAACAAAAATCTCACGGTCCCGGCCATTTTGAATAACCACCTCCAACCCCTCACCAACAATTGGCCCGACGTCGGCTTTGCGAATCCAGTCCCTCGCCCGTTCGCCAAGGAGGGACAATATTTCGTCATCGGAAATCCCGCTTAAAATGTGCGGAACAAAATGCGAGGCCTTTTCCGCAAGCATCCCGGCATGTTCCGCAAGCCACCGGGATGCAAACCCCGCATAATCTACTCCACGGAATTTTGGACCCAATTGCTGTTCGGTCAGAAAACTCGTTTCCATGAACGCCGCGAGAGATTCGGCCACGCGGCCCTTGTTTTTTGGCAGGATCGCTGTGTGGGGGATGGGGAGACCCATGGGATGACGAAACAGGGCAACCACGGCAAACCAGTCCGCCATGGCGCCCACCGTGGCCGCCTCAAAAAATGCCCGAGGCCAAACCAGCCACGGCTGCACCGGCTCAAGAAGTCGGCAAACAGTCATCATCACGGCGCAAAAAACAAGCGCACCAGTGGCGATCAGCCGCATTTGTGGGAGAGAAAATTTCACTGGGGTGATCTATGAACGCACCAGATCCGAATATCAGCAACTTCAGGTATATGCAATGCTGACCGGGGGGCATCTCACACATGCCTTCTTCCTTCCCCCGGTTTTAATCACACTGGCAATCGGTGCAGCCACCAGAAAATTCTGGTCAACGGCCCGTGAGTCTTCCAGAATCACCAGCTTTTCATGAGTCGCAAAGTTGGTATCGGATTGGCCGGATTCGGCACGGTGGGGGCCGGTGTGTATAAACACCTGCTTGGCAATGCTGATGTCATCGAGCGTCGGGCTGGCGTGGTTTTTGATATTCGTAAAATCGCGGTGCGGGATGTGACGAAGGATCGTGGACTTCCCGTTCCCGAAGGCGTGCTGACAGGAAATCTTCAGGACTTATTGGAGGACGTCGAGATTCAGATTGTGGTTGAGCTGATGGGTGGGATTGAGATTCCTATGACGTTTGTGCGTGAGGCCATTGCGAAAGGGAAAATCGTGATCACTGGAAACAAGGCGCTTTTGGCCGAGCACGGCAAAGAACTCTTCGCCTGTGCTGCGGAGCGCGGGGTTCCGATTTATTATGAAGCCGCCGTTGCGGGTGGAATTCCTATTATCAAATCCGTCAAAGATGCGTTTGTTGGCAATCGATTTGAAAAGATTCATGGAATCTTGAATGGAACCAGCAACTACATTCTCACGCGAATGTCCGAAGCGGGTCTCGATTATCCCGAAGCCTTGGAAGAGGCCCGCGCGCTTGGATATGCCGAGGCGGACCCGACCTTGGATATTAATGGTTGGGATGCCGCGCATAAGGCGATCATTCTGGCCTCCCTGGCCTACGGATTCTGGATTTCGCCGGAGGATGTGCTGGTGGCCGGCATTGATTCGTTGACCCGACAAGACGTTCGGTTTGCTGACGAACTCGGCTATTGTATCAAACTTCTGGCGACAATTCAGTCAGCCGATGAAGGGCTTATTGAGGTGCGGGTGGCTCCTACGCTCATTCCTAAGACCCACGTGCTGGCCTCGGTGAATGGTGTTTTTAATGCCATCGCGGTTCGCGGGGATGTGGTGGGAGATACGCTGTTTTATGGTCGGGGAGCGGGTCAGGATCCCACCGCCAGTTCTGTGCTCGGGGACTTGGTTGAGGCGGCTTGCGGCTTGGGCAATACCCCTCGCTGTTATGGTTTTAAGAGTCATGAACTCTACGGCAAGTGCCTGCCGCAGGGCCGGACCGTGTCCAAATTCTATTTGCGATTGGCCGTGGAGGATCGTCCGGGAGTCCTTGCTGCAATTGCCGGGGCTCTTGGTAAAGCCGGTATTGGCATTCTTTCCGTGATCCAACCCGGAGATCATGAGAACGGGCCGGTTCCCCTGATTCTGATGATCCACGATGCCCAGGATGCGGCTATGCGTTCCGCGTTGGAGACGATCTCAGCGCTGGAAAGCGTCAAGGCCACCCCGGTGCTTCTGCACGTGGAGACGTTCTCATGAGTCTTTCCCCGCTTCATGATCGTGGCGTGATCAGCCGCTATCGCGATTATTTGCCAGTCGGCGAAAACACGCCGGTGATCTCTCTCAATGAGGGATCAACGCCTCTGATTTATTCGCCACGGCTAAGCGAGAAGGCCGAGGCCGAGGTTTATCTCAAATATGAAGGGCTGAATCCGACAGGTTCCTTCAAGGACCGGGGAATGACCATGGCCTTGTCCAAAGCGGTAGAGGAGGGGGCCCACACCGTCCTCTGTGCCTCGACTGGCAACACCTCCGCGGCTGCCGCTGCCTACGCGGCCCGTGCTTCCGTGGCGTGTGCTGTCCTCCTTCCCGCCGGCAAAATTGCTTCTGGCAAACTCGTGCAAGCCTTTGCTTATGGGGCCAAGGTGATCGCCATCCGTGGGAATTTCGATGATGCCCTGCGGCTTGTCCGTGAGCTGGGCGGAATGGAAGGCATGGCCATCGTGAACTCCATCAATCCCTATCGCATCGAAGGTCAGAAAACCGCCTCTTTCGAGATTATCGATGAACTCGGAGATGCCCCCGACCTCCACATCCTGCCCGTCGGCAACGCAGGAAATATCACCGCCTATTGGAAAGGATATCGTCAATTTCAGGATCTCGGCCGCTCCACCAAGCTGCCGCGCATGGCGGGATTTCAAGCGGCGGGATCCGCGCCGATTTATCATGGCCGCATCGTTGAGCAGCCGGACACGCTCGCAACCGCCATCCGCATTGGAAATCCTGCGAGTTGGCAGGGAGCCCGGGACGCGATCTCAGAAAGCCATGGCTCGATTGATATTGTGACCGATGAGGAAATCCTCTCCGCCCAACGTTGGCTGTCATCCCATGAAGGAATTTTTGTGGAGCCTGCGAGCGCCGCGTCAGTGGCAGGCCTCCTTCGCTGCCTTGGCCCCAACCGCTGTGCGGCCTGTCCGCTGCCCTCGGTCCCCAAGGGCGGCAAGATCGTCCTCACGGTGACCGGACATGGCCTCAAAGATCCCGAAGCGGTGCAGCGGGGCGGTTCCGTGAACCCCTTGGAATCGGAGGCCCATAGTGACGCGATCCGCAAGCTTTTGGACCGCGTCTAACTATGTCGCTCATCGTTCAAAAATTCGGAGGCACCTCGGTCGGCACACCCGAAAAAATCTTGAGTGCTGCCAAGCGAATCCTTGCCACCCAGCAGGAAGGTCATGATGTCGTCACCGTGGTTTCTGCCATGTCGGGGGTGACAGACGGATTAATCAAGCTCGCCAAACAAGTTTCAAAAACTCCTTCGGATCGGGAAATGGATGTGCTGCTTGCCACGGGGGAGCAGACCACCATTGCCTTGGTTGCCATGGCCATCAACGCGATGGGCGGACGGGCGATCTCTCTCACCGGAGCCCAGGCAGGAATACGCACGGATGGCATTCACACCAAAGCCAAAATTGCGAACATTTCCCCCCGCCAGATCCGCGCCCACCTGCGGGAGGGATATATCTGTATCGTGGCGGGTTTCCAGGGGCAGACCGTGTCAGGTCAGATCACCACGCTTGGCCGGGGCGGGTCAGATCTCACCGCCATTGCCATCGCGGCAGCGCTCCGTGCCCACAACTGCGAGATTTATACCGATGTGGACGGAATCTACACTTGTGACCCGCGGATTGTTGCCAACGCGCAAAAGATCGAGCACATTGCTTACGACGAGCTTTTGGAGATGGCGAGTTCGGGCTCGAAGGTCATGCAATCGCGCTCGGTGGAATTCGCAAAAAAATTTGGCGTACCGTTTGAGGTGCGCAGCAGCTTTAACAACAACCGTGGAACCCTCGTGAAAGAAGAAACACTCGGACTCGAAACCGTCGTCGTTCGCGGCGTCTCGGTGGAACGCAACCAAGCCAAAGTCACCATTGCCCATGTGCCCGACAAACCGGGCGCGGCCTCCCGCATTTTTACAGCCCTCGCCGAAGCCCATGTCGTCGTCGATGTGATTGTGCAGAATGTCTCGGTCAGCGGCTCAACCGACATCTCGTTCACCCTGAATCGTGATGAATTGGAAAAACTTGGGGCCGTGCTGGATCGGGTGGTGGCTGAGGTCGGCGCGGGCACGATCACCAAGCGGGAAGGGATCGCAAAGCTTAGTGTGGTCGGGATTGGCATGCGCTCCCACTCGGGCGTGGCCGCACGGCTTTTTGAAGCCTTGGGGAACGGCGGCGTGAACATCCAAATGATTTCCACATCCGAAATCAAAATTGCTGTGATCATCGATGAGGATAAAATCGAGTTGGCGGCCAACCTTGCCCACGAAGCCTTCGGTCTCGGAAGCTGATCGGGCTCCTCTCCCCCGCACTATGAAACACGCGGCGGCTGTGCTCTGTGCCTTGGGAATTCTGGCTGCACAGTTTTTTTATGGAGGGCTCTTCCGTCAGGTGTTTGCAATTCCCGGCTTGGTCGCGGTGGGGATTGCCGGTCTCTTCGCGGGATGGATGATTTTCCAGCGGGATCGGTTGGCGCCAAGGGTTTTGGCTTTTGGGCTGACGCTCGGGTTCGCTGGGTGGCTGCTTTGGCGCATCGCTTCGGCGGTCCCCACCTTGGAAACGGAGTCTCTCTTCCAACTCGTGCTCGCTTGCTTTGTGGCCTATCTTGTTTTTGCCACCACGGCCACATCGGCCAAATCCCGGCTCACGTTTTTTTGTGTCCTGTTTCTTGCCGCACTGATCCAAGCCACTTTGGGCGGATATCAGTTCATCAACAAAATTCCGACGATGCCATTCCCGTGGGCCTCCGAGATTCTTCGGCACTTTTATGATGATCGGCTGGGTTCAAGAGCCCATGGCTTTTTTATCAATGGGAATCACTTGGCGTGGTTTTTGAACGTGGCGGGGCTTGCCGCCTTGTCTGCGGCTTGCTGGGCCCGGTGGTCGGCCTGGGCCCGAATCCTGGCACTTTATGTGGCTGCGGTCTGCTTTGCCGGATGTCTGCCCACGCTCAGCCGGGGCGGATTTCTTGGGTTGGCTTCCGGCTTGAGTGTGTTCCTGTTGTTGAGCGGGTATGCCCTGGCTTTCGGTGCCGGAGGCCGGCGGATTGCGGCACTGTTGACCTTGGTGGCAGGGGCGATGATCGCCTGCGGATCGGCATGGTTTGTGTTCTCAGAGAGCTCGACCGTTCAGGCGCGGTTGGCCTTACTCACCGAGGATTCCTACCGCCCGCAAATCTTCCTATCCGCCCGCCGGCTCTTTGAAACGTCCCCTATTTTAGGTGCCGGAGCCGGGTCATTCAAGGAAGCGGCCCGCACCTATCGCGAAACGCCGACGACGGCAGACGATATTTTTGCGCACAATGACTGGGTACAAATCTCAGCCGAATTTGGGTTTCCCGCATTCGTTCTGCTCCTGCTGCTGGTGATGGTCCACTTTTCCAGCGGGCTCCAAGCATTGTCCCGTCAATTGACCGAGCGCATGGCGGTAAGTACTAATGCCTCCAGCAACGGTGCTGCTGTTCTCATCGCTGCCCTCTCGGCTTTGGCGGCCTGTGCCGTTCATTCGCTTTTTGATTTTAATATGCAAATCCCTGCGAATGCCCTGCTCGCGGCCACTTGTGCCGGCATGTTGTCCAATCCCGGAGTTCAGGAAGAATCACACCGCCGCTTCCAAACTGTTTTTCTGCGGCTCTGCGGTGTGGTCACCGTGGTGGCTTCCCTCTGGCTGGTGGGGTTGGTGGCCTTCTCCGCGCCAGCCCAGAGGCAGCACCTTGTCATCGAAAACGCTTATTTTACTGAGCGCTATGACGATGCCATTGGACTTGCCACGGACTTTCTGAATCAAGAACCAGCCCACATTGACATTCGCCTGCTCCGCGCCCGGGCCTACTTGGACCGGTCTTTAATTCAGCGCAACCTGTCAATGAAAATACAAGACACGTCCGCAGCCCGCGCCGATTATGAAGCTGCCGCCCGACTCCGCCCGCTGGATGCTTATCATCAGATTGGGCTGGCCAGAGCATTAGGCCGTCTGGGAGCCTTTCAAGACGCGGAGACTGTTGCCTCTGACGCCATCTCGCAGCATTTTCTCTTTTACGGCGGGTATCAAGTGCTTGGTCAAACTTTTCAAGCCAAGGGGCAAAATGCCGAGGCCCTTCGGTTTTACGCCATATCAAGCACGCTTCCCAACTCCCAAACATCAAGGGACTTCTTCCGCGTTTTGCAAAAAACCATCCAAGAGCAAAAGTGAAGTTGACGGCTCGGGCCTGATTTGCTTTAAATATTTCTAAATCCTGCTCTTGCAACCTCATGCCGAGACAGATACTAAAAACCCATGCCCACCAAATCACCAACCCGCCAAGCTCTTTTCGCATCGCTGTCCGCCGCACTTCTTTTTGGAATTTCTGTGCCTGAGGCCCATGCGCAACCCCGTGGGTTCCAGTTCTGGGGAGCCCCGCCTCCTTCGGATTTTAGCAACAATTTGGGGGATGAGATCGTTGAGGAAGATGCTGGCGGCATCGATCTTGGGATTTTTTCCCGTAAGCCATTCCGTTTCACTTTTTCCGTGCGCGAAGGATTTGACAGCAATGTTTTTACCACCAGAGACAATCCTCAGAGCAGCTTTTACACCAATTTTGGAGCTGGGGTCTCCTACGACTTTGGAAGTCCCCGCTTTCAACTGCGCAGCAGCCTGGGCGGCGGCCTCACCTATTACTACAACCGTGGAGACGACCCGATTGATTGGAATGGTATCTTCAGCCTCGGTGCCACCTACCAAGCCACGCCCCGCCTGACTCTCACTATCGACACCAGCACAGCGTATCTCTCTCAACCTGATCTCTCCATTATCGGCGGCACCAATCGAATCGATGGCGATTACCTCTACTCGAACACCTACCTTGCGGCCGCTTACCAGTGGTCAGAGAAATTCTCCACTGTCACAAGCTACCGCTTTGGCGTTTTTTATTATGTGGAAGACAGCCTGAACGATAATCAAGGCCGGGTCGAACAAACCATTTCGCAGTCTGGCCGCTGGTTGCTTCTTCCTAAAACCACTGGCATCCTGGAATATCGCATTAACCCTGTGACGTATTTCGATGCGGATTTGGACTCTTTGGGCAATTTTTTCCTCATTGGTGTTGACCAAATCTTTAACCCCCGCCTCGTTTGGAATGCCAGGCTTGGTGCCGAGTTGAGATTTAACAACAACCCCGTGGATGGCAGTTCCACCTATCTTGGCCCCTACATGGAGAGCAACCTCACCTACCAGTTTGGTCCCGCCTCAACAGTTGGATGGCTCATGCGCTACGGAACGGAAGCTTCCGGAATCAATAATGTCACCCAAAGACAAACCTTCCGCACCGGACTCGTTGTCAATCATTCCTTCACCCGCAGGCTCTCCGCAAATTTCTCCACCAACTGGCTGATCAACTACTACGATCAGCAAGATGTGATCCCTTCGTTCACAGAAAACATTGTGGATTTCTCCCTGGGATTAAACTTCTTGGTCAATCGGTTTGTCTCTCTGAGTGCCGGCTACCAATACACCATCGACATCGCCCCGGATGCTCCGGAGCGTGAGTATAACCGAAGCGTGGCATTTGTTGGGGCGAACTTCTCCTTCTGAAAACCACGGATTTCGATCAATCCGGGTTGCCTAGGGTAATTTCATGGATTAAGCTCACGACAATCCAAGGCAACATTCTCCTTTCTCAATGAATAGCGACACTGGCGAAATCAAACTTCACTTCCTCGATTATTGGAGGGTGATCCGCGTCCGGTTGCCCTTGATTATTCTTGTCTTCCTTCTCGTTGTGATCACCGCCGCCGTGGTGACCTACTTCATGCCAAAAACCTTCGTGTCAACGGTCACGATGCAGGTCAAACAGGTCGATACCTTCATTGATGTTTTCGGTCAGCGCAACATGGGTGGTTTGGATCCCCGTTTCCTCACAACCCAATTCGAAATCATCCAGCGTAAAGAAATTCTTTACCCGGTGATCGAGTCCCTCAACCTCCAGCAAAAATGGGGACTTCCCAGTAAAGAACAAGCCTTTTTCCGGCTGAGAAACGCCATCAACATGCGGGAAATCCGAAACACCGAACTCATCGGAATTATGGTGTCCAGCACGGATAACCGCGAAGCCATGGAGATTGCAAACCGAATCGCCGAAGAATATCAGAGAAAACGCATCGCGGACTCCCGGGAATGGATCGATAAATCCTTGGTTCAACTCCGGGAGGAAGTTGATAAGCAGCGATCAAAAGTGGATGAACTCAGGGCAGAAATGGCCCGAATTCGTGTGGAAACAGGAGTTCAAGATCTCAATCCGGACAACCTCGAGGATTCTTCTATGACCGCTGAATCTCAGGTCTTGATGTCCAAGGAGCAATTGGTTTCCACGGAAAGAATGCGGGTGGAAGCTCTCCGGGCAAAGCATGAGCAAGTTGCTGCCATGACCGATGACCAAATTATGAGGTCCCTTACGACCCTCGAGATCGAAGACCCTACGATCTTGCAGGTTCTGCCTCAGTTCCAAGAACTGAGCTCAGAAACAGCCCGAATGTTGAACTCCGGGCTGGGCATCAACCATCCCACGGTCAAATCGGTGAATGCAAAGATGGCTGTTATGGACGAACAACTCCAAAACCAAATCAAGGTCCTTCGACAAACCCTCGAAGCTAATTTTCAGATTGCTCAGGTTTCCTTGAAAAACCTGATTGCCCAGTTGGAAGAGAGCCGCACTTCCCAACAAGAAAACAAATCGAAATCCGCAACCTATTACGAGGCAAAAAATAATTTTATTCAGGCCAAAAAACTCTTGGAAGCGGCTGACATTCGGTTGAACACCGAGACCATGCAAAAAACAATGCCTCAGCGCCCGGTTAACGTTGTGGAATATGCAGAAATTTCAGAATTTCCTGCCCGGCCCCGGGTCTGGCTCAACATCGCCCTCGGTGTTGTGGTGGGAATGGTCTTTGGTGTGGGCTTGGCCTTTTTCATCGAATATCTGGACACCAGCGTGAAAACCATGGAGGACGTCGAGAACTTCCTTCAAATGCCCGTATTGGCAGTCATTCCAAAAAATATTGCAATCCTCAAGGACGAGCGACCGGACTGCCCGGACGCGGAAGCCTACCGGATTTTGCGTACAAATATTGAGTTCAACCGCAAGACCCCGGATGCCAATGCGTTTACGATCGTGAGTGGTGGAGCCGGTGAGGGAAAAACCACCACACTCAACAATCTGGCTTACACCTTTGCGCAAGGGGGATACAACACGCTGATTGTGGACGCGGATCTTCGGCGTCCTGCTCAGCATCGATTGTTTGGAATCAGCAATGAGGTTGGGCTCTCCAATCTCCTCATGGGTGAGGTTGAACTTGAGGAAGTGGTTCATCAAACCCCCGTGGATAATCTCTTCCTGCTTCCCAGTGGTCCGTTGCCGATGGATGCTGTCGGTATCTTGAATTCCCAGCGCATGGTGGATTTCATGGACGATGCCAAAAGCCGTTTTGACGCCATCTTCTTTGACTCACCCCCCATTCTTGGGGTCAGCGACGCCTCAGTGCTTGCGAGTGCTGTTGATCTCACCATCGTGGTTGTTCAGCACCGCCGCTTCCCACGGGCGATGCTCCAAAGGGTCAAAAACGCCATCACGAATGTGGGAGGAAATCTCCTTGGCGTCGTCCTGAACAACGTGGACACCCGTCACGACCAGTATTACGAATACTACACCAGTTACTACAACTACTACAACAAGCCCCGGAAAGGCGAACGTGCCCGCACCACGAAAGAACCAGCAGGCAAACCAGTCCCCGTCGCAACCGCGCCAGTTGAGCCCGAGCAAAAGCCGGGCGAGTATTAATCCCTATGAAAACTCCGATGTTCTCGTTCGCTATTCTTGCATTGCTTCTCATGGGGCAGCCAATGTTCGCGCAAGATGTCGTCCTCCGCGAGGGGGATCAGGTGGAAGTGCGTCTTGGCGGTGTGCCTGCTGAAGAAGTGATGCAGGTGTCGGGGTCTTTCACGATTGATGGTCAAGGATTCATTAACCTCTCCCATATTGGCAAAGTGCGTGCCTCCGGGCTCACCCAGGACCAACTGCAATCCTCTATCGAAAGCTCTTATAAAACACAACAAATCTATACGAACCCATCCATCACCGTGAGTGTTCCCATAGCGGCCAGATTTGTGGATGTTGGTGGCGATGTCAGAGCACCCCAGCGGG
>Ga0105045_10005576_pt1 | contig 11073 bp, 11 predicted proteins | sample MAT02_FD_78089 | JGI IMG/M metagenome (GOLD analysis project Ga0105045, IMG submission 78089) | Freshwater microbial communities from Lake Fryxell liftoff mats and glacier meltwater in Antarctica - MAT-02 (megahit assembly) | ecosystem: Environmental > Aquatic > Freshwater > Ice > Liftoff... | reverse complement strand
CGTCTAAACCAAATATACCCGCAGCAAACTTTGGAAGCTTTGAGTTGGCCACTACGGCCAATTGAAGTGCGCCTGTTAGCCCTGCAAAAAGTTGAAAGGGTATGGCGGCAGGGTAGCCAAGCTGCGCGCCTGTTCGCAGAATAGATTCAGCGGTGCTTACCAATATGTTAAACAACGCCTGCTCCTTTTGCGCCTGCGCCTGCTCGCGCATCAATTGCTTTTTCTTATTGTTAAACTCCCGGTCAACTTTTTCCTTCGCCTTCGCATTGTCGCCCGTGAGGCCTAATTCATATTGCTGGCTTGCCTCCAAATCTTGTATCTGCGCCTGCCTGTTTTGCCCCTCAATGGCGAAGATGGTATTCACCAACTCCACCCCAAAATCAAAGGCCGCTTGGCGAAGCGCTCTTTTCATCTCCTCGTGTTGCCGCTGCTCTTCCAGCATCCTATCGTTGTGCGCAGCTTGCATTTCAAACTCTCGGTCGTTAGCGGCCTTGCGCTCATCGGCCATCTCTTTATCAAGCTCTTTTAGCCTGGTCACGTCTAGGCCACTGCCACCCGTGATAAAGCCCTGCTGGTCATCTTCTTTTTCCTTCAGCAAATCATCAATGAACTTCTTACGTGCCTTCAGCAAAGCTTCGTTCGCATCATTTTCTTTTTTGAGCCGCACTTGCTTTGCGTCATCCGCAGCACCTGTTATTTTTTTGAGCGACTCCTTTTCCTCCGTGCCCTTGATTTCGTTTAGCGTTGCGATCTCTGCATTGACCTGCTCAATGCGCGCGGCATTCTGCGTGGTCAGCTCACCATCTTTGCCAAAAAGTTGAGAATCATTCTTTTTAAGAGATTTCAATTCTTCATCCAACAACCCCAGCCACACTTTGAATGCCTTGTTTCTATCATCGTAAGGTTTTGCAAATTCATTGAACCGCTCAATATTTGAATTTTGTTGAACTGTATTTTGCTCCCCCTTAAATTGATCTGCTGTTCTCACTAAATCGGTTAACCCACCGATCAAGTCTTGCACGATGGTTACTGCGCCACTTAGCACACCGTTGTTACCATCGCCAACCGTCTTTAAAAAGTTATCCCAGGCATCTCCTGTATTACTGATCTGCCCTCCTAGCGTCTTGCTGATTGCCGCCATACTGCCGCTCACGCCTTCCAAGTTGCCGAGGCTCAATAAATATTCTTTGATCGCATCGTTGGTGAACTGCGTCTGCGTCTGCACTCCTTTAAAACTGAAAGTAACATTCTCTCCCGCCTTGCTTGCCTTGATTCCAAATTCTTTGAGGCGCTCAAACTGACCCGTCTGTGCATCTATCAACGCCTCCGTCAACTGGCCAAAGCTCTTGCCTGTAGACGAGGCCAGATCGCCCATCTTGCGAAGCTCCTCGGTGGTGGGTTTAAAACCCTGGTTAGCCAAGCGCACAAAACTTTCAGTTAGTTCACGCACACTAAAAGGCGTGGCCGCTGCAAACTTTTGGATATCGTTTAAAGCCCTTTTAGCAGCCGAGTTGCTGCCCAGTGTGTTGGTAAGCACGGCCTCAAACTTTTGAAACTCCGCAGTGATGTTTACCACTTGCCCTACAAAATCTTTTATCTTATCCAATGCAAACACGCCTGCCAGCGCAGCCGCGGCACCCTTGGCCACATTGCCGAGCCCACCCATTTCATTGTTTAACTTGCTGATGCCCGCTGCGCCCTCGGTGCCGCCCCGCTTGGCAGCGGAAACCATCTTGTCTATTTCGGTCTGCGTGAGCCCCGCTTGCTTTCCGGTCTTTTGCAAAGACGCTATCAGCTTGTCAATGTCATTGACTGCCGGTTGCACATTCGCTTTAATTGGAAACTCTGCCATTTACTTTCTATCAACTAACAACTAACCACTATCAACTACCAACTACCAACTCTCAACTTTCAACTCTCAACTACCAGCCCTCTTCACTTTACTCTCCGTCTGAATCATCTTCTTCATGTACTTCACCTTGCCTTCCATCCAGAAATAAAAATCTTCTGCCGTCTTTTTTTTTACCCGCTCCGCCTCGCTCTCAATGCCATCGCACAAAAACAATACGTTCGCATCAAAGCTTTTCTTCGCCTCTACTCGTGCGTCCCACCGTGAACGATGCGGTTGTACGCTCGTAGCTTTGCTGCGCCTTCGACTAAAAACGCTGCGGTGTCTTGCTGCCACTGCTCCCCAGAAAACTTCAAAGTCTCGCGCAATAGCCTGTCGAAAAAAAAACCCTTATCCGGCAGTTGCTTAAAGAGTGCGATCTTTTGCTGTGCATAATCAATGTCATAAGTCGTGAGGTCTTCCTGCCCATCAAAGTAGGCAAGGCTTGCAATATTATAGATGGCCTCAATGGTGGTAATGTTCTTGATCGTGTCTTCGAGCATATATAGAAGAGAACCAATTCGGCTACTCTCTGTTTTGTCGTTCGCTAGTTTCAACTGCTCAATATATTCCAGCAGTTGAGCGCGGTCTATGCCCATGTTCATCTCTTCGCGCAAGCTGCTATAGTGTGTGCGCCTCCCTTCCGGTATGTCGGCCACGTTGGCAAACTCCCAATATTGCTTTCCGTTGATGATCAGCCCTGGCACCGGGCGAATGATCTTGCTGTTGATCTTATCCAGTGTCAACTTCTGATACGTGAGCTTGTACAGCCATTCAATCAACAGTAAAAGAATCTTTCTAATCATAAATGTTTGTCTAAAAATGAACGGACCAGTAACAAAGAAAACCCTACAAGAACCAACCAGGCTGCAAAAAATTGAAACTGCTTCCACAGTAACTTTGGGCTATACCATTGTAGGCTCTTGTAAGGGTCAACCACTATACACGGGGGGCAGTTCACCTCTGCGCGCACCGTATCTCTTATGCGAATGGTATCGCGAATCTTTATGGCTTTGATCTTCAACAGGCGATTGTATTGATCGATCCAGTACGCCACTTTTAGTTTCTGGCTTTTGCTTACCACTACCGTAGTGGCAATCTCGGCAGAGTCGCTGGCCGCTTGCAGCGAAAGTCCTGTGGCTTGCAGTCTCCAACTTTCGCACAGCGAGTCAATGTTTATGCCGTGTTCTACACTATCGGCCTCCACTACTTTTTTCAAGTCTATCGGCAAATCAAAAGACCTCTTTACGCTATCGCCTACCACGCCAAATTTCTCCAGGCATTTATTATAGGTCACACAACTTTGGGCAAATAATGTCAAGACAAAAAGTGTCAAGAAAAATACCGGCTTATGGCTACTGTTTAATATTTTGCGTCTCATGTTTATAAATATTTTTCCTTTCGATTGCTTTTGCAAGGGCCCATTGTACTACGCTGAAACTAGGACAGGCTTTCTTTGCAAACTGATTGTGCCCTGCTATTTTTATAGAAGGATGTTTGGCAATCAGGCCCTTCACATAAGCCTCTAGTGCTTTGTGTTGCGCGGGCGTGCGCGTGTCTTCAGGTGTCTTAGCATCTTGCGCGCAGCCGCCTGCATACACAAGGTGCCGCGCCAGGTAGTTGATGCCCGGCTGGCCGTTCGTGATCTCCCACGCGTCCACTTTATCATCATTATTATAAGGCACTAGATTTTCAATCGATCCATCCAAGTGGATCATATCAGAATAGCCTAATTGCCGCCAGCCACGACCGGCAATTTTATAAACACTTGCCCCTCCTATTAACTGCGGGGGCAATGCGCTCAGGGCATCGTAAATTTTGCCGTTGAATAAAATTTTTCCGTTTGCTTGTTTGCAAGGGCCGAGGTGCCATTGACGAATCTGATCACTGCTTACTTCGCGGCCTCCGGGTGTGGCCGTGCAATGAATTACTAAATAGGTAAGTTTTGCCATGGTGAATGGGTCTTTACTAACAACTAACAACTAATAAGTAGCGGGGGAGGGACTTGAACCCACGACCTCTAGGGTATGAACCTAGCGAGCTACCATCTGCTCCACCCCGCGATGTATTCTTTCTCTCTTCCAGAAGCCCCTCTCCAAAAATGGAGAGGGATTTAAGGTGAGGTCATGTAACCTTTATGGTTGGAAATCAGGTCTAACAATGGCCACCGTAAACAAGTCTAGGAACTGCGGTAAGTCTTTTTGCTTCCACTTCACGCTGCCTTCAAAGAAGCGAGTTTTTCCAAACTCGGCCTCGCTGGCAGGGGCTGCAAAAATCGCGCACAGCACAGGCTCTAGCTGCCTATCGAGCGGGGTGAAGCATCTGTACTCTTCCGTCACAAAAACAATCCCGTAGTTTTTATTCTGGTTCACCGTGTTCCAAAAAACCAGATTGGCATCTACACCTTCTGTCTTAAAAGCCATCTCGTATTCAATGCGCCCAAGCCGCTCCATCCTTCCGGCCACCCCGGGCAGCGGCACCTTGTTTGCTTTCGGCCACGCAGCTTCAATGTCTTTTACAACTACCAAGTTGCCTGCCGTTTTAGCAGCCGCATAGGTGCTCGCATCAATGACTGTATTTAGATCGAAGCCTTTTCTTACCAGCAACATTCCCAATATCCCAGAGCCTTCGTCAATACAATCTCCCGCTGGGGTGTAAGCACCAAGGGCGGTTACGCAGGGGTTATAAGCTAGTAATGGCATGGTATTAAGGGTTAGGTGTCAGTTCCACAATCTTCGCTTTCAGCTCAGCAATGCTCTTGTCTTTTGCGGCCAAGGTTGCCTTCGCATCCTTCACCGATTTCAGTGAGCCAAGCTTTGCGACTTCTTTTTTAAGTGCCTCCAGCTCCTCGCTGTTCACCACAGGCTTCTCTGCCTCTGCGCCATTTTTAAAGCTGAACACAAATGCTGCCTTCGCTGCTTTGTCCATTGCTTCAAGCTGCGCCTCCGTTCGAAAGTCTCCTTCCTCGTTCGCATAAAATAGCTTCTCGTTTGGGTTGTCTTTGAATGCGCCTTGCGCAAACTCTCCCAACTGCTCTTCGGTATACTTTATCTTTTCCACTTTTTATTTATTTTGTCTTTTGCAAATCGTAAAATGCTAGTGATAAAAAAACCCACCAGCGCACCTATCATGCTCAGCAATGCAGTCTCGTAAACAACTTGCATGTTGATCATCGTGAACAACGTAAGGCTCTTGGCAAAACCGAGGATGCCCCCAATGGTGGCACCCGCGGCTTGGTCGTGAGATGGGTTCATCACTCGGCTACTAACCTTGTACAATGGCCACTACACCCGCCTGGTCTAGGCGCTCACGGCTAGCACCCATGCGCAATAGTCCGTTTAAAATATCGCCCTGATATTCCGCGTTGTCTGCATCATAATAAAGCTTCACATCTTTGGGCGCAATGTGGATGAAGTCAAAGTCTACCGCCAAGATCGCATCGTTGTCAGTAGTGGCGTTCAACACAAATGGGTCAAGGCTGTCCTTCGCAATAGGTGTGGCCGGGCCTGTAAAGCGGGGCATCACATCGGTGCGTATGATTTCAAAACCTAACAAGAACTTTAAATCTCCGTCTTTGAAAACAGCACCTACTTTATCATAAAGTTGGTTGTTGTTGAAAGTCGAGTCATTTAATAGATTCGTGTACGAGTCCTCGGTCATAATGAATGCGCGCTTGCCAGTGCTTATCTCCCTTTTGGTCTGGTTGATCAAAATGGTTTTAGCACTCTGTAAATTGACTACCAAAAAGGCATTTCGGTTACCCGTTGCACCAGGCAGTAGAGTAGTTGCTGCCCCGCCCGTGGTGCGCACAATGTTTGCTGCGCCCAAAGCTAACATGCCCGGTCCTGCAATGCCGCCCCAGCGATACAACACGTTCTGCGCCATGCGCCTGCCCAACTCATTGCGGTGATCCATGATAATATCAGGTACCTTGCTGTAGCTCAGCTCCCATTTCTCAGCGTCCTTTACAAAGGTGGTGTCAGAACTCAACTCGTCTATCTTATAAATGATATCAGTGTCTGCCCTGCGCACGACCGGCAGCGGATAGTTAGCGCGGTTACGAACAACGTTTGGCACAATACCCGCTTGCGGAATATGGACAATATCTCCGTTCACATATTGGCTTCGGTTCTTCGCGCGCAACATCCACTCATACCCTTTGTATAAGTTGCTGGCAACAAAGTTGTCCCAAAATTCAATGTTCACGGCATAGGCCAACCCCTGCGCTTTTTCAAACGCGTTCAGGTTTAAGAAAAGAAAAAACAAGCGCACGGATACCAGCACAGCGGTGATGGTGCCCATCACAGTAAGTACATTGGTAAATGGCGCTTCGGTGGCGGTGCTAAAAACAACCCCTGTAAACAGGAAGCTGGCTACCGCGAAGAATAATTTAAAAAGTGTTTTCATGGTATTTAAAAGGGGTTTAATTAATATGACTGCCACGCTGTATTCTGCGCCACAAATGCGCGCTGCGTTCCATCCCAGCGGTACTCCATAAACTGGCGCGTGTTAATAGTGCCAGTCAATCCGGGGCCTGTGGTAGTGCTGTTGGCCGAGCTTATCGTGATGTTACGGGCTACACCGCCTTGGGTGATCTCTACGATCACATCACTGCCGTCCATCAATTCAGGATCGGCACGTAATGCCAACGCCATCGCTTGCGTTGCCGGCATTACTACCTTTGTGCGCGTGTTGAAGATCGTTGGCGCAATGGTGGCTGCGTCCGCAGGCGTTTGCCTGTCTGGCACACCAAAAGGAAATTTGAGTCTGCTGTTTAATTCTGCCATGGCTTTTAGTCTTTAAATTCTTTACCGGTCCCTGCCTTATACACTGCTTTGAAATGCTCAAAATTTTCGGCCTTCAAAGTGTCTAGCCCTCCCTCGGTCGCGAGTTTGGTAAATTCCGCTTTCAAATCAGTGGTAGATTTGCCCGCGCCCAGTTGCTGACTGATCGGTGTGTAGCCTTTCATGCTGTCAAGCATAGCCTTCACCGCGCTGTAGCCGTCTTCACTTGCAGCGGCCAGCTTCACAAAGTTTTCTTTTTGTGTGGCCACAATTTTTTGTGCCGTCAGCGCATTCTCTACAAGAGCCGTGGCTTTGTCCGCAAGTCCTTTTTTGCTGGCGGCAGTGGCCTCGTCTCCTAGGCGTTTGATCTCCGCGTCTTTTGCCGCGATGATCTGGTCTTTGTTGCTCAACTGATTGCTCAGCGTAGTAAGCCCCTCTGCAACCAGCTCTTCAGTGGCTGTGTCAGGAAGCTTAACCACGTTGCTAGCGTTGAGCGCAGCGATCACTTTTTTCATGGTTGGATTTGGTTGGTTAAAAAATTTAGATTCGAGTGTGGGTTGATAGTGTGCCACCAAATTTTCAATAGCAATATGATTCTTCGGTGATTGTTCACCAGCATCATATATTTCGTCTATCAAATTTTCGGCAAGGGCTTCTGCCGCAGTGAACCATTTATCAGTCCCTGCCAACAGCCATTTGTCTAGCACATACTTCTTGTCTTTGCCGCTTCGTGCGCAAAGTACATCTGCAACATCACTGCGCATGCTGTCCATCAGGTCGGCAGCTTCGCGCAGGTCTTTTGAGTTGCCCGCTACAATATTGGAAGGCTCATGCGTCATCAACCTCGCATTACTGGCCATGTATATCTTCTTGCCCGCCATGGCGATCACCGCAGCCATACTGGCCGCAATGCCATCGATGTATATGTTTACATGTGCTTTGGATTTCTTGATGAAATTATAAATGGGTATGCCCTCCATCATGCTACCACCACCAGAGTTGATTCGGATGTTGATAATTGGAAAACGATTTTCTAACTCAGTCAACTCGGCAACAAAATCTTTGGCCCTGATGCCCTCTTCACCCATGCCTATATAGTCATAGATAAATATCTCTGCCGAGTTTGTTGAATTGTGAATCTGAAACCACTTGCCTTTCATCTGTTAGATTTAAGTGAGGCAAAAATGCAAGCCTTTTACATCAAAAAAATAATGTATAACCGCTTAGACGAATATACTGGTAAAATCAACTAATAATTTAGTTGAAAGGATTTTTAAAGGCCTCTACTAGTCATTTAATCATTGACTTTTGTAACATGACAAAAGGAAAAGACTCTTTGGAGCAGAGGCGCAACCATGCCTATGACGTTTACATGACCACCGCCAAGTCGCACAAAGACATTGCCGCGCTCGTGGGCGTAAGCGTAGATTCACTTGGCCGGTGGATCAATGAAAAAGGCTGGCGGCAAGAGAAGGCCGCGCGCAGCGTCACAAAAGAAAAGGTGATAGGCAACCTGCTCACGCAAATAAAAAATCTACAGGACAACATTAACTCGCGCGATCAAAAATGGCCGACCGCTGGCGAAGCCGATACGATCACAAAGCTTTCCAACACTATCGATACCCTGAGCGGCAAGCTAAGCCTCCCCCTATATATAGAGTCGCTCAGCGAGTTTCTCAAGTTCCTGCACGAAGCCAAGCCCGTCCTTAGTAAAGAGGTGGCCGACTATGTCAATGCGTTTGTACAATCAAAAGCAAAACAACTGGCATGAGCGTTCGTCAACAACTGAAAGATTTAGAGCAGCAGATCAAGCAGATCAAAAGCAGCACCGTATTCATTGCAGACGAAAGCGAAGCAGAGAAAATTAAACGCGTTGAACGCCTGTTAAACAACCCCGCGCTATTTCTTAAATACTATTTCCCCAGTTGGGCGCAAAGCGACTTCGCGCCTTTTCACCTTCGTGGATTTGATGCCGTACTTAATTTCAAAAACAAAAAAAATATATTCGCGTGGATGATCGCCCGCGACATGGCCAAAACTACCGTGTGGCAAATGATGGGCATCTACCTCAACTGCCGCGCTATCAAAAATTTAGAACCCGGTTACAAGTCATGCCTGTGGTGGAGCAAGACATTTGACCAGGCCAGTGAAATGATCCGCGCTATACGACTCCAGTTTGAATATAACAGCCGACTAAAATCCGATTTCGGGGACTTCAAAACTGTGAGCGTATGGGCGGATGATAAATTTGTGACCAGCCAAGGCATCAGCTGGCGCGCAATAGGTAAAGGCCAGAGCCCGCGCGGTACCAAAGAAGACGAGCGCAGGCCAGACCTGATCATTGGCGATGACTTCGATGATGATGAAGAGGTACTGAACGAAATCCGTTTAGAAAAATCGTGGCAGTGGATCATGGGCGCCTTGTGGCCAACAATGGATGTGAGCAGCAAGTCACTATTCGTGGCCCTCAACAATAAGATCGGAGAGAAGAGTTTGATGGCACGGCTCTACGAAATTGCCGACTACAAAGAGACCATCAACTTGCTGGACAACACGGGCAAACCCAGTTGGGCGCGCCACACTTTGGCCGACTGCCAATACATGATCACAAAGATGGGTACGCTGCTGGCTCAGCGCGAGTACTTCAACAACCCGATCAATGAGGGCAAGGTATTTAATAAGCAGTGGATACAATATAAGCCCATGCAAGACCTGAGCAAGTACATGGCCTTGGTGGCCTACCTCGATCCTTCCTTCTCTTCCAAAAAAAATGCCGATCACAAAAGCTGGATACTGATGGGGCTTGCAAACGGAGAGCTGCACGTGATCAAGGTCTTTTGTGCCGTGGCGACTATAGAAGAGATGGTGGAGTGGGGCTATCTTATAGAAGCGCATGTAAAGAAAGCCAGTGGCTCTGTTGAGTTCTGGATGGAAGAAGTTTTCTTCCAGTCTATACTGTATAAAGATTTTCACGTAGCGGCAAAAAAGAAAGGGTGGCCGCTGCCCTTGCGGGGAGATGTAGATAAAAAGGTGGACAAGGATCAGCGCATCATGGCCTTGGCCGGATACTTCGAGCGCGGGGAGTGGTATTTTAATGAGGAAGAAAAAGACAACCACCATTTTCAAAACCTTCTCTTCCAGTTTACCAGCTTCCAGCCCGGGCGCACAGGGATAAAAAAAGATGGGCCCGATGCCTGCGAGGGCGCGGTGAGCAAACTCATTCAGCGGGTGCAAACAAATAGCCCTGCCGAATATGGTAAACGATCGCGTTCAAAAAATATGTACTAACCACTAACAACTAACAACTAACAACTAACAACTAACAACTACCAACTACCAACTAACAACCATTCAATGCCCTACCTAGCAGACATCGACTACCGGTCTCAAATAAAAGACGAGATCATAAACAACGTAATCAACACAGACGTAAGTCTGCGCCTAGACATGGAGAGCAAGGCCGAAGCACAGATGCGCAGCCGCCTCGCAATCCGCTACGATGTGACCACCATCTTCAACCAAACCGGAGCCAACCGCAATGCGGAGATAGTCATGTACTATATAGATATGGTAATCTATCATCTCCACAGCCGCATCAGCGGTGGCCAGATACCCCAAACCCGCATCGACCGCTACAACGAAGCAATGAACTGGCTGGACAAGGTAGCGGCAGGCTCTTATCTGCCCCAAAACCTACCGCAAATCATCGATGCGGACGGAGATGGCACAAGTGACGGAAATGTGGTGCAGTCCGGGAGCCGCGCAGCCCGAGACCCTTACTTCTAGTAGATGGGTGTTTAACACCCTTTAACAGTTGATCTGCGGCATTCAAATGGAAATTGTAGGTCAATATACCAAAACAATGATCTAGGCATTAAAACGCAAAATTCTAATCATGGCAAAAATAGACAAGAAATCACCCGAAAGGCCGAACAAAAGCACAGCCGCCCCCGGCATCGTCATTAATGAGATCAGCGTTGGGCAGGTAAACCGTGGAAACCAGACCATCCAAACGTGGTTTCAAAATGTGAAGAGCGCGGAAAGCACCATTTCGCCAAATCGCAAACAACTATACGACACCTACTACGATGTGTGCATCGATCTCCACCTCCGCTCGATGATGGAGAAGAGAGTCCGGGCGGTCAAGACTACTCCCTTTGAATGGGCTGACCTGACGGACGAGAAAGTAATCAACAATTTTAAGAGCCCGTGGTTTTCTGATTTTCTAGGATTCGTTTCCAACCATGTTTTTTGGGGCACCACATTGATCGAATGTATCCCGGGCGCTGAAAATCTGATCGAAGAAGTAAACCTCGTGCCGTACCAAAACATAAAACCCGAACGGGGCGTGATCAGTTTAGATGGCTCGTCTGAAGAAGGCATCCGATATAAAGAGGGCAT
>Ga0105045_10005575_pt1 | contig 11074 bp, 13 predicted proteins | sample MAT02_FD_78089 | JGI IMG/M metagenome (GOLD analysis project Ga0105045, IMG submission 78089) | Freshwater microbial communities from Lake Fryxell liftoff mats and glacier meltwater in Antarctica - MAT-02 (megahit assembly) | ecosystem: Environmental > Aquatic > Freshwater > Ice > Liftoff... | reverse complement strand
GGCCTAGGAAGAGCAGCGGCCTAAGAAGAGCAGCGGCCCAGAAAGAGCAGCCCAGCCAAAGAACAGGGCCAAAGGCCCGCAATCATCAACCTAGGCCAGCGGCTTAGGAAGGCCAGCGGCCTGAGAAGAGCAGCGGCCTAAGAAGAGCAGCGGCCTAAGAAGGCCAGCGCAACCAACAAACCCAATACCATCAATTCTAAGCCAGCCACAAGCCCATATAATTCCGAACAGCCCACTTCCAACCACTTATTTCCAAATTATATTTTTTGAAAAACCCCTCCCCAGAAAAATTTTATAAAAAATAAACCCCTATTTCTTGTTCAAGACAAATAGAATCCTCATCTTTGTGGTCGGGAAAGCGTCTCTAATGCGTTGAGTCTGTTTTGGCGGCTCAATGTCCTTTCTGGAGATAAAATTCAATGATTTCGTGATTTTTTGAGCGCTCAATGACATTCTTGCAATGTTACTGATAACCGCAGCGCCACCCTTGTTGGATATACAGGCATTTTGTGCATCCTCCAACAAAACACCTAGCCTTGTGCCCCAAGAGCGTGTTTGAGTTTTTATTTTCCTGAAAACCAATGCTTTATGAACCTGACATCAATAAAACAAAGGTATTTACCCCGGTAAACTTCTTTGTTTTTTTATCCTCAGAACCATAAACCATTGATTCTTAGTTCAGTAAAATTTAAACACGCTCTTGACGGGGATCACAAGCGTATGGAATCTGTTGTGCCCCTCATTAAGCCAAATCCGAAAAAAACAGCCGCAAAAACAGCCACAGGATATGAATGTACAGCCGCAGTCACCGCAATTTTTGAAAGTCGTCTTCCGTGGACGATTAGAGTTTGGTTCTCAAAGAACCTATGATATGGTGTTGAAACACTGGAACTATCGTGTAGAAAATTATTTCCACGCAGATGTTCTGTTCAATGCTGAGGATGTTTTCACCGAAGAGGATTACGCCCTAACGGTTCCGAAACAAGCCCTGATGAGCACCCAAAAACGCTGGCGCAGCACCACCGCTTTACTTTACGAAATTGCGCAGTTTGCCCTCGCAGGCAATGTAGGTGCTTGGTGGGTACAAAACGGGAAGGTGCTTGATGAGCATATCATCGAACCTACTTCAGACAAGACTGCAGTGGTGGAGTTTTTGCGCGGACGCGAATTGGTACAGCAAGGCGGCATGAAACAAGCCTCCGAAGCACTCACCAATTCCATCGAAAAATACGCCAAAAACGCCTTGGCTTATGAGCGTCGTGGCTATGTAAATTACAAACTCCAGAACTACAACGACGCCCACTACGATTTTTCTAAAAGCATCGTTATTTCTGACCACAATCCAGAGCCATTTTATGGCCGTGGAAAGGTTTATATGCTCAGAAGTGATTGGGAAAACGCTATAAATGATTTCCAAGACACCATTGAGCGCTCCTTAGCGGTGCAACCTATTTACTGGCTAGCGCGCATGCGCAAAGCAGATTGTCTTTTTCACGCTAAGAGATACGCCGAAGCACTTCCCGATTTGAAGTTTTTCCTTCAGCGCAATTTTACCGAAAATGATCCCAATTTCGCGCTGCGCAGCAAGGCAGAGTTTCTGAAAGCAGAATGTGAGCGTTTGTCTAAATAGATAATAGCGGCCCACTATTCACTAAAAACCAAGCATCCAACAACGATGTTTGGTTTTTTTATGCCCATCTAGTACTTATTTGGGTTTTTGCTTTAAGGAAGAGGAAGTCCAAACAAGCGCTTAGGGCGTAACAGAGCGCAGCCAACCCCAATTCAGCCCTATTTCGAGCAATAAAAAAAGTGCGGCCAAGGCCAACAAACCCTGAAAATAATCCGTCGTCCGCTTGACCATAGTTACCTCAATTTTAGTCTTTTCCAGTCGGTCTATCTCCGCATAAATCTGCTCCAAATCGCGCTCCGAAAAGGCCCTGTAAAACTTCCCCCCCGTAGTCGCCGCCATTTGTTTCAACAACTCGGTATCAAAACGCATGAATCGAGGTGCGTATGAATACGAACCATCCGGATTCCGTTGTGCGGGCGACATCACCACACCCTCCGAACCAATCCCCACCGTATAAACCCGAATTCCCAGGGTACGCGCTATTTCAGCAGCCTTCATCGGGGCAATGTAGCCCGCATTGTTCTCCCCATCGGTCAGCAATACCACTATTTTTGACTTGGAAGGACTGTCTTTTAACCGGTTCACGGCTGTTGCCAAGCCCATGCCAATGGCCGTTCCATCCTCCAAGCGCCCCACCGTTAATTCTTGAATAAAGGTTTGTACCACTCGCCGGTCAGTGGTTAAAGGGCACTGAGTAAAGGCTTCTGCGGAAAAAGCCACCAAGCCCATTCGGTCGTGCGGGCGATTCGCTACAAAATTGGAGGCCACCCGTTTGGCTACCGACAAGCGGTCTGGCTGAAAATCCCGACTCAGCATGGATGGCGAAATATCCATACTCAATACAATATCCAGCGCATCCGCTTTTATTTTTTCCTCCTCCCATTTGCGCTGCGGGCGGGCCATTGCTACCACGAGCAAAGTCAGTATTAACCACCGAATCCATTGGGTTTTGGGCCTCATCTTAGTCCGAAAACTCGAATCCAGCAACCCTGTATCCGGATTTGGCATACGCAGCGCCTTGCGTGGTTGCTCCCGACGAATCAGCCAAGCCAAAGGAACCAACAACAACAACCAAAACGGATCGGCTAATATCATGTTGGCGACTGGGTTTTAGGCCGTGATTCCGCAATAATTTTGTGGGTAAATGCCCACGATTCGGTGTAAAAAGAGTCTGCAGGCACCCATTGGGCGAATTTGGCCTCATCAGCTTGTGATAAAACATACTCAAGCATGGGGGTATCAGCCGTCGGAAAGGCAGTACTTGACAATGCTTGAATGGTTTCCTCCGTGGTGGATTCTATGGCAGGTATCTCGAAGCGATTGGCCAAATATTCTCGCAAAATATCGGTCAATTCGGTATAATATTCCTTCACTAATCCCTTGTTGATTAAGTCTTTTTGTGCCAAAACCTGTAGTTTTTTTAACGCAAGTTCATGCGCCGGGATGGCGATGCTTCGATGCTTAATTTTAGCAGCAGCACGCCCATTGGCCAGCCAAAAAAACAAGCCGATAATTCCCAATACCGCCAAACCTCCCAGTATCCAAGGAAGATAATCCACCCAAAGTGTCGGCTCCCGATGAATTTCTTTGATGGGAGCCATATCCGTCAGTTGTTCTGGGGCGGGTGTAGCCATTACTACAATATTAAGCCCATTTGTAAAAAGGGTGTCCCCTCCAGAGAAAAGGAGTGGCAAGGGCGGTATTAGAATGGTATCTGCTTCAAAAAACAGAACCGAAATAGTTTTGCGAAATGCCGTGCCGGTTGGCACCCAAGGACTTTGGTTGAGTATGTTTTTAGGGTCAATAACGGCGCTCCATTGGGCCAGTTGGAGCGTATCGGGCGGGCCCATCCCCTCCGGAACATCTACGTACAAGGCCAATAAATTTCCCGTTTCAACATGATTACTGTCGGCAGATAGCCCCACCTGAGCATTCACTTGAATGCCCCAAAAAAGACAAAAAAAGGCCAGTATTTGCCTGTTTTTAATTCCTTTTTGGATAAAAAATACGTTGTGTGGTTCATTCATGAATATGCCCTTTTTTCAAAAAAGTGCAACAGAGCCGCCGCAAACGACTCAGAAGTTTGCAGACTCAAAAAATCAGCTCCTGCACTCCGAAAAGCACGCTGAGTGCGCTCCTTTTGCTGGTCAAAACGCGCCGTGTAAGCCTTGCGCAACTGCGGGTCGGAGGTATCGAGCCAGTTGGTTTTGCCTGTTTCTGCATCTTTGGCTTCCAACATACCCACCATGGGTAGCTTGCGTTCGCGCTCGTCCCAGCAATGAATACCCACGCAATCATGCCGACGCGCTAGGATGCGCAGGCCTCGTGAAAAATCCTGATCCCAGAAGTCAGACAATATAAAACAGACACTACGTTTTTTCAAAACGTTGAGGGTAAAGGCCATCGCAGCCGATAAATCTGTACTGCGTTCGGCAGATTGAACACACAATAATTCGCGGATGAGCCGGAGCGTGTGCTGGCGGCCTTTACTGGGAGGAATGAATAGCTCGGGCTGTTTGGAAAACAGGAGTAGCCCTACTTTATCCTGATTTGAATCTGCACTAAAGGCAATTAATGCACAAATTTCGGTTACCAAATCCTGTTTCCACTGTCCTTGGGTACCAAAAAAAGACGAGCCGCTGATGTCCACCAGCAGCATCACCGTTAGTTCCCGTTCTTCCTCAAAAATTTTAATGTGGGGTTCGCCGGTACGAGCCGTGACATTCCAGTCAATATCGCGCACATCATCGCCAAACTGATATTGCCGTACTTCGCTGAACGACATACCTCGACCCTTAAACGCACTGTGGTAACCTCCTGTAAAAAGATTCCGCGTGAGCCGCCGAGTCTTGATTTCTATTTTTTTTACTTTTTTGAGTAATTCCTCCATTAGCGCTTATGGGGGCTTTTATTGCAGGATAATACTTGAATCAATCCCGCTTTCGCCCGAAACAAGTGTTTTTCCATCTCTAGCCCAACTGGAAATACCGCCAGCCAGTTCATAAATGCGCACAAAACCCAATTCTTTCATTTTTTCAGCGGCACGAAGGCTGCGTACCCCTTGATCATCATACACAATTACTGGCGAACCTGTGTGTAAACGAGTGATGCGTTGTGCAAAATCGGGCGCATCCACATCGCAATTAACCGAACGAAAAATATGACTCGTTCGATATTCTAATTCGGTACGCACGTCCACTATTAGAATATTGGGGTCTATTTTTTTCAACGAATCAATTTCAAGTGGCCACATCCGCATGATGGTCGAGTCCTGTAGGCTTCCAGCCAAACCCGTCATTTGGGGAGCCGATGCTTGGTTTTTACATGAAATAAAACAGCCAAACGCTGCAAAAAAGGCCAAAATAAAAATACGCATGATTAAAATATTCACTTAATAAAAAACTGATTGTCAATTTTTTAAATCCAAAAATATGGATTTATTTAGGTTGGACCGTTTTCATCGTTATGGTCTTTTTTAGGACCATTATTTTCGGGACGAGGTCTATTAGGGGGCATTGGCTGTTGAGGGCGATTTTCCCGTTTGGGGCCTGCATCTCGTTTTTGGTCCGATTTATTTTGAGCCCCGCGGGGGTTTTCCCCCCCTTGATTGCTCGGACGCTCATTGCGGCGCGGAGCTGGGCTTTGTCGGCGGCCCTGTGCAGCATCGTTTTGGGCGGCTTTTTCTACCGCTGCAGCGGCAGATTGCGAGCGGTCACGGGTTTTATTGCGATTCTTTTTGCGCTTGTTCTGTTTTTCAATGGGCAGTTGAATTACGTCGTGCACATTCTCAAAATCTGGTTCGGCTTCTTCTGGCTCCTCTAATTCCGGTGTGGGAGCCATGGCTAAGATATCTTCCAGACTTGTGGGCAATTTTCCAGATTTTATGATGTCAATGGCTTGCCAAATTTGGTCAACATGGATGGCAAAAAACTTACCCCGATCTTCTGCATAGGTGTAGAACATCAGCCGTTTAAACACATCTGTTTTAATCAAAATAGCCAACCCTGCCTGTGTCTTCAATTTTTCTGCGCGGTCTGGAAAGTCTTCCAACGCATCAATATAGGTATCGAGTTCGTAGTTGAGGCAACATTTCAGGCGGCCACACATGCCCGACAATTTGGTCTGATTAATGGCCAAGTTTTGATAGCGTGCAGCAGCGGTATTCACACTTTTGAACTCAGTCAGCCAAGTGGAGCAGCACAATTCTCGGCCACAATTCCCCAGCCCGCCGAGGCGAGCCGACTCCTGACGAGCACCGATTTGGCGCATTTCAACCTTTACTTTAAAATCGCGGGCATAATGCCGAATGAGTTCACGAAAGTCCACCCGACCATCTGCGGTATAAAAAAAGGTACATTTTCTCCCGTCGCCCTGAAACTCAACGTCGCCAATTTTCATATTCAGATCCAGCGAACGAGCAATAGCACGGGCATGAATGAGTATGTCGCGTTCTTCTTTCCGCACCTGATCGAGGCGTTCTAGATCGCGGTCGTGGGCTTTTCGCACCACTTGCCCCAAACGAGCATCCGTACGCACCCGCTTTCGCTTCATTTGTAGGCGCACCAATTCACCAGTTAGGGTCACGGTACCCACATCGAAACCACCACCAGTGGCTTCTACCACTACCCAATCTCCCGTTGTGGTGCGGGCATGGGCCGGGTTTTTAAAAAATTCTTTTCGGGAGCCGTTTTTGAAGCTCACCTCTACGGAGTCGAATGGACGGGGGTCGGCAATGCCTTGCGCCGTAATCCAATCATACGTATTGTGGCGGTTGCATCCGCCAGTTGAACAGCCGCCATTTGATTTGCAGCCTTTAGTGCTATCTTTTCCTGTTGAACAGGAGCATCCGGTACATCCCATATTTATTTGGAAGCCCACCCGGCCTTTAACAGCAGGGATGATGGCTCTATTTTTGCGATTCCGCGCTTAAACGGAATGGGTTTGAGAAAATAGGCGTGAGTCGCCGTGGTTGAGTTCGGCATTGGGGCAAAAGGGTTCGGGAGCAAATGTAACACGGCTCAACGCAGATTTACGAGCATTCCGAAAAGAAACTGTGGAAAACTATTGTAAATCTACTTAGAAATGATGCCCAAAAGATATTTTTAAGGGCTAGTAAAAAGTGTTAACAATCCTAAAAACAGGCAAATAAGTATCATAAAAGCAAAATATCGCTGTAAATGCGGGCTAAACATCCGCAGCACTCCGCCAATCAATATACTAGGAATTGACATGCCTAAAAAAATATAACCCATCACTTTTTGCGTGATTTTACCATCATTAAATTGATGGGCTATTGCATATTGACCGATTCCTACCACCATTGTCATCAAGCATACGTAGCCCATTGTTTTCCAAGAAAAGACTGTCGGGTTCATTGGGTAGGGGTTTTCATAATTCGATGCATCTGAATAGAAGTATCCAGAAAAAGAATTTTTGGGTTGGCGTTGCGCTCTATGTAATAAATATTGTCGTTTAAGAGCGTTACAATTTGTGTAATCTTGTCAAAATCAAGCACTTTAGCCATGTTTTGCGCCGTTTCTAGCTCGGCTGGTTTTAAGCGCATGGCGGCATTCCCAGTGACTACGAGCGACATCATTTCGCGCAAAAAATGTAATCCGTATTGCAAAAACTGCTTTTGATTTTCGCGGCCCAAACGCGCAAACTCTTCCGTCCAACGTACCATCTCCACGCCATGCCCGCGCCAACATTTGCGGAGCCAATCCAACAACATTTTGGCATCATCCGCCACAGGAGCATCGGCGGCTTCCAGCGCGGCCCCAAAATCTCCACCACTCAAAAAGGCCACCTGAGTGGCTCGCTCTTTGGGCATTCCGCGTTGCGCCACCAAACCCACTGCCACTTCTTCATCCGAAAGCGGGGCTAATTTTACCAACTGACAGCGCGACAAAATGGTATTTAAAATTAAGTCCTGATTCTCTGCAACCAACAAAAAAATCGTCTGATCAGGCGGTTCTTCAATCAATTTCAACAGCCGATTGCCTTCTTTTCCCAAGTATTCGGGCAGCCACATCAACAGTATTTTATAGCGCCCTTCGAAGGCTTTTAGGCTCAGTTTTTTCAGAATAGCATTGCATTCTTCCTTATTAATATTCCCTTGTTTATTATCAGCACCCAGCCGCTGAAGCCATGTATGTACGTCCGAATAGGGTGTTTCGGCCATAAAAGCCCGCCATTCTTTCAAAAAATCGGTGCTAACAGCGTTGGCACCCACGGCTGGAAAGGAATAATGAATATCAGGGTGTGTAAATTGGGCCGATTTTCGACAGGCTGCGCACGTTCCGCAAGCCCGAAATTCGGGGGCTTCGATATTTTGCTGCTCGCACTGCAAAATTTGAGCAAATGTATGCGCCATCACCAAACCGCCCGCGCCGGTGGGTGCCAAAAAAATCAGCGCATGCGGTACCCGCTCACTCACCGCTAGGTTGGCTAAAAAGGCTTGACTCCGAATTTGTCCGACGATTGCTTGCATAGTTGTTTAAAAAAAATTCTTTTCCGTAAATTGGCGTGCTAAGATACGGCGTTCTGTGTTGTTCAAAAATTTAGGCGATAAAAATTCTAACTGCTGTAATTTTGCCGCATTATTTCACCTCCATAATCAACGAACTATATGGAACTTCTCGGCATCGGCTCTCGCGTGAAACATTCTGCTTACGGCGATGGAGTCATCCTACGTCTTCATGTGGCCGCTTATGAAGTCTGCTTTATGCAATTTGGCGTCAAAATGGTCGGAAAAGAGTACCAAAACTGGGAAATTATAGAACGAATCGTTCCCGACGAAGTCGTCAGTTTTACCGAAGCAGAACAATCATTAATGCGCATTTTGCGCACCTGGTCGGGCTTTAATCCTGATATCGTGCCTTTGGGCGACCGCTGGAAAGGCGGCAAAATGATCTTGCAGTCTGACGGTATTCAGCCAAAAGAGATACCGATTGATACCTTTTTTCACAAAATTGTGATGACGCGCGACCGGCTGCGGGTGTTGGAACAAAATATCAACGCCCATAAGAAACTGGATGCAGAAGATAAGGTCAACTTGCAACAGTACATCACCCGTTGTTATGGTACTTTGACGACGTTCAATGTCCTTTTTCAACATAAATCTGACTATTTTGTAGGGGAAAGCAGCAAAGAATAAGTGTTTTTGGGTGCGTTTGTGTAATTTCTGGTGCGTTTTCATCCAACGTATCCCCGCCTTCGGCGGAGATTTTTTTTACCAAACGCAACACGCCCTTTCTATGTCTTCTATCCGCTATTACCTCCAATCTGTTCTTTTTTGCAACGCGTTGGTATTCGTTACTGCCTGTCAACAAAGCGAATCTGAAGCCTCTTTTGCCCAAAAAAACGCTCCCGCTACTTCTCGGGATTATCAACAGCCGGAAGCCGCGCCCGCCCCATTCGAACCTTCCGGTAAAGTTAATGATTCGGAAGCCGATATAGACCTTTTTTCTTCCAGTGCTGCCCGCATGCTCGACCACGACTTCGGAAAACGCTGGATACGGCGAGCCGACGTGGAATTTTAGGTAAAAAAGGCCGTCGAAGCCACGGTAATGATAGCGGATATTGTGGCGCAACAGGGTGGTTTCGTGACCAGTAGTCATTTGGCTGCTACCAGGCTTTGGAAAGAAATACGGCCTTTTCAAGCCGATTCTGCTTATGAAACCCGCCATTTTTAAATGGAAGGCACCTTAACCATCCGTGTTCCATATACAGTATTGGATGCTACGCTTCGCGAAATAGGTAGCTTGGCCGTTTTTCTCGACAAACGTTGGGTCAGTGCCGAAGATGTTGGACTGCAGTTATTAGAACAAACCTTGGTTACCCTGCGGGAACAACAATTTCAGGCCAACTTAAGCGCAGAATCCCCCAATAAAGCCGCCCCGAAAGAGATCGAAATAGCCAGGAAATGGCTGACCAAGCCCGTTTAAACGCCCTCAAACAAGAGGACGAGATTCGGTTTAGCAATGTTTCGATTCGTCTCTACCAGCGGCCACAGGTGCTAAAAACCGTGGTTGCACAAGAAAATCCGGCGGCTACAGCCCCACCTTTTGCCGGACATTTTGGTGAAGCCGTAAGAGCAGGGGGCGCATTTTTCGTCTCTATTGTGTTGGTAATCATTCAATTGTGGGGATTTTTACTCTCGGGGCTTCTGTTTTTTTTAGGCTGGAAATGGTGGCGAAGCCGCCGTAGAAAACGATTAATGCCCTAGCCCAAAAGTCTGTACAAGGACAAATAGTACAGCAAAGCAAGGCTCGCCGAAACCCTTTATAAATTTGATAGTTTTAAGTTTAAGTACCCACTCATAATTAGTCAAGGGTACTTACATTTGCAGCAATTATGGAAAAAGTTAAATGTCTCATCATTGGCTCTGGCCCCGCGGGGTATTCAGCCGCTATTTACGCCGCACGCGCAGGACTTAGTCCGCTGCTTTATACCGGACCTCAACCGGGTGGCCAACTCATTATTACCAACGACGTGGAAAATTATCCCGGCTATCCCGAAGGGCGGAACGGCCCGGAAATGATGGAAGATTTTCGCAAGCAGGCCGAACGGTTTGAAACTGTTATTCGCCATGAAATGATTGTGAAAGTGGACTTTTCGGGCCCTATTCACAAGGCTTGGAGCGAATCAGGGCTAGAAATCCAGTCGCCGGCGATCATCATTGCTACCGGAGCCAGTGCCAAATGGCTCGGTATTCCGGGCGAGCACGAACTGGAAAACAAGGGTGTTTCCGCCTGCGCAGTTTGCGATGGTTTTTTCTTCCGAAAGCAAAAAGTAGCCATCGTAGGCGGTGGAGATACCGCCGCAGAGGAGAGTACTTATTTGGCTAAAATTTGCTCGGAAGTTCACCTTTTAGTGCGCAGAGGCGAAATGCGTGCCTCTAAAATCATGCAAGAACGAGTATTAAATACCCCCAACCTCACGGTACACTGGAATACTTCGCCCGAAGAAGTACTCGGCGACGAGGGCGTGACGGGCGTTCGCATGCGGAACAACAAAACCAACGAAGTTAGTACTCTGGAAATCAGTGGCTTTTTTGTAGCAATCGGACACAATCCCAATACCGATATTTTCAAGGGTTGGTTGGATATGGATGACAGTGGCTATCTCAAAGCGGTACCCGGGCGCACCCTGACCAATCTACCAGGTGTTTTTGTATCAGGAGACGCACAAGACAAAATTTACCGTCAAGCCGTTACGGCGGCTGGAACGGGTTGCATGGCAGCCCTCGATGCAGAGCGCTATTTGGTAGAATCGGGCCTATAAAGAGTTTTTTTAGTCATCAAGAAATTAAAAACCCGCAAATCCGGCATTTCTCTTAAAAGAGATTTGTCGGGTTTCGCGGGTTTTTTATGCTGTGTGCCCCCCCCCTTAAAAAAAACCAAAGGGTGCACCCTTTTTTACAATTCCCGGCTGTAACTGCTT
>Ga0105045_10005574_pt1 | contig 11075 bp, 10 predicted proteins | sample MAT02_FD_78089 | JGI IMG/M metagenome (GOLD analysis project Ga0105045, IMG submission 78089) | Freshwater microbial communities from Lake Fryxell liftoff mats and glacier meltwater in Antarctica - MAT-02 (megahit assembly) | ecosystem: Environmental > Aquatic > Freshwater > Ice > Liftoff... | reverse complement strand
TTTTTGGCCGGGTGTTCTGCGGCTGGGCCTGTCCGCAAACGATTTTTCTGGAGATGATTTTCCGGAAAGTCGAAGAATGGATCGAGGGCGATTACCACGCCCGGCAGCGGCTCGACGCGGCACCCTGGACCACCGAAAAAGTGGTAAAGAAAACCGTCAAGCACGTTCTCTATTTTCTGATTTCGTTCATCATTGCCAACACCTTTCTGGCCTACATCATTGGCCGCGATGAGTGGCTGCCACTCATTACCGACAACCCCCTCAATCACCTCGGCGGACTAATGGCCATGCTGGCGTTTACGGCGGTTTTTTACGGTGTGTTTGCCTACGTACGCGAGATTGTCTGCACCACCATCTGCCCCTACGGTCGGCTACAGAGCGTAATGCTCGACAAAAACTCGCTCATCGTCGCCTATGATTACATACGGGGTGAGCCGCGCGGGAAAATCAAAAAAAATGAGCCGGTTCCGCCCAAAGGTGATTGCATCGACTGCAAACTGTGCGTACACGTCTGCCCCACCGGCATCGACATCCGCAACGGTACGCAGATGGAGTGCGTCAACTGCACCGCCTGTATTGACGCCTGCGACGAGGTGATGGTGAAAATTGACCGGCCCAAAGGACTCATCAGGATGGATTCGCAGACGGGTATCGAAACGCGGAAGCCGTTTCGGATTTCGAGCCGGATTGTGGCTTATTCCATTGTGTTACTGGCGTTGGTGGGCGTGCTGGCGTATCTACTGGTGAGCCGCCCGGCCTTAGACGCAACAGTACTCCGCGCACCGGGACAGTTATTCCAGCGCGAAGCGGGCGGACGTATCTCAAATCTGTATTCGCTGGAAGTCATCAACAAAACCTACGGCAACTTGCCGGTACAGTTCCGCGTGGACCAACCCGGCGCAACACTACGCTTTGTGCAGCCCCTCACCAACGTAAAACCCGGCGAACAGGCCAAGACTATGTTCTTTATCTCGATGCCCGAACGCAGCGTTCAGCAGAACAGCACCCCGTTGACAATCGACGTGGTATCAGTAGGTAAAACCGTCAGTCAGCTCAAAACCAGCTTTCTGGGGCCTAATTAGTTGTAAATGAGCGAATAAGTGAATCGGTACGCCGGAGCGGGCTGACGGGTTCATACCTCTCTCGCGCCAGCCCGCTCCGGCGTACCGATTCACTCATTCACAATTCACTCATTCACTCATTCACTCATTAAAACTATGAACTGGGGAAAATCAATCGTACTCGTTTTCATTGTCTTCGCCGGGTTCATCGGAACGATGGTTTATCTGATGACCCGCCAGAAAATTGACCTCGTCCGCGACGATTATTATCAGGACGAAATTGCCTACCAGCAACACATCGACCGGCTTAACCGGACCGGCACCAACAAAACCCTCTTTGCCATGACGTACCAACCAGACCAGCAGCAGGTGTCGTTTGTGCTGCCCGATTCGCTTCAGAAAGCCACCATCACCTTCTACCGCCCCGCCGACCGCCGGGCCGATTTTAACATCGTGGTGAAGCAGCCGCATCCCATCCGAAAAACGGTCTCGACCGCGAAAATGGCCAAAGGCTACTGGCGCGTTCAACTCGCCTGGTCAGACGGGCGACGTGATTATTACAAAGAAAACGAGTTGTTCATCGACTAACCTATGCTCTGGCTTAGCACTGCGCTTGTTACTGGTTTTGTGGGGAGTCTGCACTGCGTGGGCATGTGCGGCCCGCTGGCTATGGCTCTGCCCGTTGGTCGGTTGCCGCTGGCGCAGCGTGGGCTGGGCGTGGGGCTGTATCACCTCATGCGGATGCTGGCTTACGCGGGTCTGGGTCTGGCGGTGGGTAGTTTGGGACAGGGTCTGTTGCTGGTAGGATTACAGCGTCCGCTATCCATTGGGGCGGGTGTATTCCTGCTGCTCTGGACGTTGCTGGCGAGGGGGCGGTTTGGTGGTCTGACCACCACCCGGCCCACCCGCTGGATTACCAAACCGATGGGAAAGTTTCTGAGGGAGCCGTCGTTAGGGGCGTTTGCCGGGCTGGGTTTTCTGAACGGACTGCTGCCCTGCGGTTTTGTTTATGTAGCGCTGGCCGGAGCCGCTGCCACGGGCAGTGTAAACTATGGCGCGGCATACATGATGTTGTTTGGGGCCGGAACCGTACCCGCCCTGCTGGCCATCCGCTACGTACCCGCCCTGATTCCCGTTCGGCTACGGCAGCGGTTCACACGCCTGATGCCGGTAGTGGCCGTAGGGCTGGGCCTGTTGCTGCTGGTGCGCGGCATCGGCCTGCCCAGTCGTAGCACCAACGGCTCAGATGCCCGACAAATCCCTGTTTGTCACGGGGGGTGATTCCTGCGCGAAATCCGGCATGGAGGCTACATCCCTGACCGCCTTTACCCCTTCCCGTCGCCACTGTTCTACACCCTGGCGCACCAGCACAAAAGCGGGTAGTTCAATGACATTAAAACTTTTCACGACCTCAGGATGGGCCGCTTCATCGATGCGCAACATGCGTACCGATGGCGGCAACCGCTTTTGCAGCTGACTCATAACGGCATTCAGGGTAGGGTGTTCAGCAGCTTGTTGACGAACCGACACGTCGGGCATGAAGCACAGCAAAACGGCCGCATGGGCGGGAATAATGATTGGGTTGATGAGGTTGGCTTCCATGACTCGTAAATTTGTATCGGGCAACGGTTGTCGGGCAACGGTTGCTGATCGTCTTTGCTTTTACCCGTAAAATTGGTCAACCTGCATCGCTCCCGGTATGACGCCCATCAGTGTAATCGTTGACTTTTGCAGGTAGCAACCAGTACTGTTTCGTGTTATCTTGCCACTATCCGGGCTATACTCCCTACCATGTTGACCAACTTACCTGATACGTCTCTGCTAACCGACCTGCTTTTTACCCAGAGCGACGACTTGCTGGGTCTTTACAACATAGCCGACGAACGCTTTGTACGGGTCAACGAAGCCGGGGTCAGACTACTGGGCTTCCCATCTGAAACGGCCCTGCTTACCGATGCCGTCTGGTCGCGCTCTTTACAGAGCCATCCACTGACCGAAGCAGAACGAGCGAGCTGGCTGGCGCAGGTACAGCAAACGGGCTGTCACGAGCAGACCGTCGAAATGAACCGCATTTCGGGCAAGTCATTTCGGGGACAACTGAAAATCAGCTCGTTCAAGGATCAGGATTATCTACTGGTGCTGATTCGGATACTCGATCAGGACCGGCTGCACCGTGCTGAACAGGAACTCCAGCAGAGCCGCCAACGCTACGAAGCCGTTTTTGCCAACGCCACCATCGGTATCATCGTGTCAGACCAGCAAGGGCAGATTGTGTCGCTCAACGAGATGGCCCGGCAGCTATTTGGCTATGCCGAAGACGAACTGCTGGGGCAGTCCATCGACCTGCTCGTGCCAGTCAGCGTAGCGGGCTATCACGAGCGATTGCGGCAGTCGTTTGTGGAATACCCGTCCGTGCGGGCTATGGGCCACAACCGCGACCTGCACGCCCGCCGACACGACGGCACGGTATTTCCAATAGAAATCAGCCTGAGTTACTTTTGGATGGATGAACAGCTTTACGTAGTAGCCTACATCATCGACGTCACCGTCAAGAAAGAAGCCGAAAAGCAGCTATTGGCCCACCGCGACGCCATTGAGCGGCTCAATACCGACCTCGAGCAGAAAGTGGCCGACCGCACTCATGCCCTGCTCAACACGCTGGAACAACTCGAACAGTCAAAAAACGAACTGGCCATCGCCTTAGACGCCGAGCGCGAACTGGGCGAACTGAAATCACGCTTCGTATCGATGGCGTCGCACGAGTTTCGGACCCCCCTGACGGCGGTGCTGACGTCAGCTACGCTCATCGAAAAATATCCCGACACCAGTCAGCAGGACAAACGGCAGCGGCACATCGACCGTATCCGGGTGTCGGTTAATCACCTGAACGACATTCTGGAAGAGTTTCTGTCGCTGGGGCGGCTTGAAGAGGGGTGTATCGAAGCACACCCGGCCCAGGTTGTGGTGGCCGATTTGATAGCCGAAGCCATAGACGACGTGCGCGGTATGCTAAAATCCGGCCAAACCATACATACTGATCTGAACTGCCCCGCTCCAGTCTGGCTCGATCCGTCGCTGCTGCGCAAGATTCTCGTCAATCTACTATCCAACGCCCTGAAATACTCCGGCCCCAATCAGCCCATTTCCGTACGAAGCGTTTGCGTGGATAACCAGTTGATACTCTCGGTCGAAGACCGGGGCATTGGCATCTCAGCCGATGACCAGGAGCATCTATTCGAACGGTTTTTCCGGGCCAAAAACGCCAATAACATGCCGGGTACGGGTCTTGGACTGCACATTGTGACCAAATACGCCGAGTTGCTGGGCGGCACCGTTTCGCTGACCAGTGCGCTGGACGAAGGCACCACCGTGACGGTGTCGATACCGGTTGCGCTATAATTGCTAAATTGCCATAGATGAATCCGATATAAGCTAAAAACTAAGTCTCAATGACTGCTATAGATGTAATCCACAAAAAAGTCTTTGACCATCTGCTGGAGCGACGCCACAAGGCTAAAGAGCAGGGAGAGGATTTTTTCTTTACAATAGAGGTACCCAATCGCTACGGAGTTCCCTACTATCTGGAGGATGAAATAGGTGATAAGGCTATACTAAACGTATTATTTTATGGAAAGTGGGCGCACTCACTATTTGCTTATTTGATTGTCAATGAATTTGGCAAAGTGTTCCTAATGGGGGAATTTGAAGAGCATTATAAAATTGAAGTATCCGAAGTATCAAGTCAGCTTCAGCGCTATTTTTCCAATAATTTCGACTACGACAACGATCGAAAAGTGCGGCATGTACATGGTCAATCTGTGATGGGTTCCTTTAATTATGTCAGAGAAATTTTACAACCGGCAGAAGTCATTGGTAAGATTGACTACTTCTTGAATGAATTAAAGCCAGATATTGATGCGTTAATCAAGCCGATCAAAACAGATGAGTTCAGCTACTTCTTCTTTGACCAAAATCAGTTCGAGGAATATTTAAAAACGGAGCCTTACTACAATGCGCCCGTTATTACCGCCAAAAGAAACCTTCGATTAAAGGCACTTCGGGTGCAGGATTTCCGTGGTATAAAACAAACTGTCATTGATAACCTGCCCGAATCAGCCCGCTGGATTGTTCTGACGGGCGAGAACGGTTATGGTAAAACATCCGTGTTACAGGCTATTGCTGCTGGTTTGTATGGTAACTATGACGAGAGTGGTCAGCGATTGGTACCCGAAGCGGCCTTTGTAGGCGTTGAGTACTACGCCAATGGCAAAGTTGTAGAAACAAATTCCCGCACCCCCCGCCACGAGTCGGCAAGCAGAAAGCTGAGTAATGAACTGGCCACCTACGGTTCAGCACGGTTACAGGTCAGCGCGTCGGTCACGCGCAGTATGATTGAGGAGCGATTGCCTACCACTTACCATCTGTTCAACTCAGATGGCCTATTGCTCAATGTTGAGCAGCTATTAAAAGACACGTATAGATTCAATGAGCGGTTTCATCAGCAATTAATCAATCTCTTCAAAACGCTCATTCCACAGTTGACCGATATTCGGATTGACGTGATTGACGAGCTACCGGACATACGCTACGTAGAGCAGGACAAGACGGGGACACCATTATCTGACGGTCTGTCATTTAGTCAGTTGGCGGCTGGCTTTCGCAGTATCATTGCCATGATTGGCGATATGGTGTACCGTCTTTCCACGAAGCAAAAAGTTGAAAACGTTTCTGATTTACAGGGCATTGTTCTGATCGATGAACTCGAACTGCATTTGCATCCAACGTACCAGAAGCTGTTACCCGAAGTACTTACCCGTCAATTTCCGCATCTACAATTCATTGTCTCTACGCATAGCCCCATACCCTTATTAGGCATACCCAAAGATGCGGGTGTAGTGTTGCTACACGTGTCGCGTTCTGAAGAAACCGGCATTGTCGTTGAACGGCTGGACGTTGATTTCTCGGTTCTGACACCCAACGCTATCCTGTCATCGCCAATTTTTGGCTTCAACGATCTCATACCGGAAAGCAAACCCGACGACCGGATGATACAGCCGGAAGATACGTATGCAGAAGTAGAAGCCGGTCGTGAACTACGGCAAACCATCAATCAGTTTCTGTCTCCAGAGCGAGAAGCTGAACTTTTAGAGCTTATCCGGGAAAAGTAGGTATGCGACCGGTAGTTAAAGATCAACAGAAGAAACCAGCCATTCTGACCAATCCAAAAACGCTGGATGCGCTGCAAAAACTTATTGACAGTGGTGATGTACAGTCGATTCGCGAAGTCCTGTATCAGGACCCATACTATGACATTGAGGGGAAGCGACAGATGCGGGTTATTGACGAATTGAACCAGTACTATCTCGGCAAGTGTGCCTATTGCGAAACGGATTGCAAAGCCGAAGTTGAGCATTACCGCCCTAAAAAGCGGGTGGCCGAAGACAAGGTACACCCCGGCTATTACTGGCTTTGCTATGAGTGGTCAAACCTAATCCCCTCCTGCCATGATTGCAACACGTCGGGTGGAAAAGGCAATCAATTTCCCATACTGGGGCTACGCCAAAGTAGCCCACCGCTGACCCCAATCGGGCAACCTGACCAGGATAAAGTCAAGGCTAACAGCCCACACCTATTGACTGAAAAACCGTACCTGCTACACCCTGAAATCGATGATCCGATTAACTTCCTCGGCGTAGAAATCGACCCGCGTGGAGAAGGGTTAAGCCTGATTGGACTTGACGGCATCAATCAGCGTGGAGACCAAACCATACGAGTGACGAACCTGAACCGGAAGAATTTGAAGATTAATCGATTAAGAACGCTTAACGCCTTCATATCGAGTATAAATACAATTTTTGGTTCGTTAGCTATGGGGCATATTTCAGACGAAAAACTGGAATTGATCTTACAGATTATGTTTCGCCAAATGGACGACAATGCGCAAAACATAAGATTGCAACATACGCTATTGCGTCGGTATGCGGTAGCCAACGTCGCTCAATTTTCTGCCCTTGTTTTGCCTTTGCTTGAATCATCGCAGCGAGCTATCGTGCTGACTGTTTTCACAGAGTACCGACAGAAAAATCTACTCTAACTCTTCTCCTCATACGCCCTTGAAAACCATTCTCTTAATCGAAGATAACAACGCTATCCGCGAGAACACCGCCGAAATTCTTGAGCTGACCGGCTACCAGGTACTAACTGCCGAAAACGGCAAAATCGGCGTCGAAAAAGCCCTCGAAACCCGGCCCGATCTGGTCATCTGCGACATTATGATGCCGGTGCTGGATGGCTACGGGGTGCTGCACATTTTCAACAAAAATCCGCGGCTATCCGGCATACCCTTTATTTTCCTGACCGCCAAAACCGAACGTTCTGACTTTCGCAAAGGCATGGAACTCGGTGCCGACGATTACCTGACCAAACCGTTCGACGAGTCGGAGCTGCTCAGTGCCATTGAAGGGCGGCTGATGCGGTTTCAGCACCTCCAGCCCGAAGATACCCCCGCCAGCGCGCTCGATACGTTCATGGACAACGCCCGGCAGGTAGCCGACCTCAGCACCCTGCCCGCCGACCGAAAAACGCATTCGATCCGCAAAAAACAGTACCTCTACACCGAAGGCGACGAACCCACGCGGCTGTATTACGTACAGACCGGCAAGGTAAAAACGGTACGTACCAATACCGACGGCAAAGAACTGATTACGGGCGTGTACGGCCCCGGCGAGTTTTTCGGGTACCTCAACCTGCTTGACAATACCGACTACACCGACTCGGCCCTGACGCTGGACGACTCGGAGCTGGTGTATATTCCCAAAGAAGAAGTAGAGCAGTTACTGCTGGCCAGCCCGGCGGTGAGTCAGGCGTTTATCCGGCTGCTGGCGGGGCGCGTGAGTGAACGCGAAACCCAGTTGCTGAGCATGGCGTACAGTTCGCTGCGTCGGCGCGTGGCCGATACGCTGCTGCGGCTGCACCAACAGCAACCCGATGGCCTGATTCAGCTCTCGCGCGATGACCTGGCGTCGGTGGTGGGTACGGCCACGGAATCGCTCATCCGTACCCTGAGCGAATTTCGCACCGACGGCCTGATCGAGACCACATCGGCGGGCGGCATCCGGGTAGTGCAGCCCGATAAGCTGCGCCGGGCCAACTGGTAAGGCTGGCATCAGGCTTCTCAGTAAGCACACCCAACGTTCCGCTCATTCACCCAAAAGGCCCTTACCAGGTGGTCCGTCATTTTACGGTAGCTTTGTAATTCGATTGGCAACAATCCAATTTTACAGCTAATCCGTATAACAGTATATCTCTGTTTGCTGCTTTATGAGGGCTTTTTGCTACATAATCTGCCTGCTGATCGGATTTTGTGGCAGCGGCTTTGCCCAGCCTGCCGACTCGATCCGGCAGGCCAATACGCCCAAAGCCTTTAGTCTGTTTCCAATTCCGGTGGTCTATTACACGCCCGAAACGCGCTTTGCCTACGGGGCGGCCCTGTCAGCTACGTTCCGGTTCAGGCGCGATTATCGGCTTGTTAAAGATGACACCGCCCGGGCTACAGGTAACAGCACCAGCCAGCCCCGCCCGTCGAATATCCAGCTTATTGGGGCTTACACGCAGAATAAACAGTTGTTGCTGTTTGTGCCGTTTCAGGTCTTCTACGACCGTAACCAGTATTATTTCTACGACGAAGCAGGCTATTACAACTACTCATACAACTTCTTCGGGGCTGGTGAGGGCGAGGTACCCGCCGAGAATTACGGTGTTAATTTTCCGCGCATCCGGCTCAACGCGTTCCGGTGGGTCCGATCCAATATCTATGCCGGACTGCGCTACGAATACGAAAAGTACGACGTCACTAAAGTCGATCCGGATGGGTTGCTGGCTACCAACACGGTGCCGGGGGGGCTGGGCAGCCTGATTTCCGGGGCGGGCGTGGGCCTGTTCTACGACACCAGAGACAACGTTTTCTATCCCGCCAAAGGCGTTTTTGCGGATTTTTCGTACCTCGGTCACGGCAATGGTACGGGCAGCGAGTTCAGCTACAACCGGTACGTGGCCGACGTGTCATCGTATCAGTCGCTGAACAACCGGGTTGTTCTGGCCGTGAATTACTTCGTGAGCCCTGACGGGTGGCACGGCTCCGTTCAATGCGATGTCGGCCCTGGGCAGTGGTAAAAAGCTGCGGGGCTATTACGAAGCCCGTTTCCGCGATGAGAACGCGGCCCTGCTCCAAACCGAGCTGCACGTCAACGTCTGGAAGCGGCTCAGTGCCGTAGTGTTTGGGGGCATCGGCGTGCTGGGAAACAGGCATCAACTACTCCGGGTCAACGCACCCAAAGCGGCTGGTGGTGCCGGGCTGCGGGTACGCATCAACGATGACAGACTAAATATTCGCGCTGACTACGGTATTGGCAACAACTCAACCGGCCTGTATCTGACCATGGGCGAAGCGTTTTAACGACAGGAGGTTGGACCGGTGCGCCGGTGCGGCTCGTGTCCGACCTGCTAAAGCCAAAAAATGACCCTCACCGTAATCGTACCGACCCTCAACGAAGCCGGGCATATCGGGCAGCTTATCTGTGATATACAGCAGTATGGCGGTACGCACCTGACTGACCTGCTCGTGGTGGACGGCGGCAGCACCGACAACACCGTAGCGCAGGCGCAGGCAGCAGGAGCGCGGGTCATTTCTTCGGCACAGCCGGGGCGGGCCAACCAGATGAATTACGGAGCCAGACTGGCCATCGGCGACGTATTGTATTTTGTTCATGCCGATGTGAAGATTCACCCCGATTTTGTGGCCGACATCCGGCAGGCCGTAGCCGGTGGCAACGACGCGGGATGTTACCGGTTTAAGTTTGCCTCGGAACATCCAATGCTGAAACTCAATAGCTACGGCACCCGGTTGCCGGGGCTGATGAGCCGGGGGGGCGATCAGACACTATTCATTACGCGGTCTTTGTTTAATAGATTGGGTGGTTTCCAGAAGCGGTACGTAATCATGGAAGATTTCGATATCATCACCCGTATTCGGGCCGTGGCCCGGTTCTGCATCATCCCCAAAGACGTAATTGTGTCGGCCCGGAAGTACGAAGCCAATAGCTGGCTGCGGGTACAGGTGGCAAACCTGACCGCTTTCTCGCTATTTTTTATGAATATATCGCCCATCCGCATCGCAAAAACGTACCGTAAAATGCTGAACGGATGAAAACAGTTCTCCTCACCGGTGCCAATGGCTTTTTGGGCGGACACGTCTGCCGCGAGTTGCTGCGTTGCGACTACGCGGTGCGGGCGTTTGTCAGGCCCAACAGCGATTTACGGGCGTTAACGGGCTTGCCAGTCGATGTCTGGACGGGCGATTTACGTGACGCTGCCAACGTGCGCGGGGCTGTCTATGGCTGCGACTACGTTATCCACGCCGGGGCACTGGCGCAGGTGAACCCGGCCCGGAACAAAGCCGTGGTCGAGGTAAACATTAACGGCACGGCGGCTGTACTGGCCGCTGCTGTACAGGCCAACGTAAAACGTATTGTTTACGTGGGGACGGCCAACGTCTTTGGCTTTGGTACCAAAGAGAAACCGGGCAATGAAACATCGCCCTACATGGGTCGTCAATACGGGCTGGACTACATGGACAGCAAACGGGCCGCGTCTGACCTGGTTACGGAGGCCGTTCGGCAGGACGGTTTGCCCGCCGTGCAGGTTCATCCCACGTTTATGCTCGGCCCACTCGATTATAAGACTACGTCCAACGCCCTGCTACTGGCTTTGTTTCAGGGCGAGATGGCGGGTATTCCGGCGGGTGGCAAGAATTATGTACACGTAGCCGACGTAGCTACGGCCACCGTAAATGCCCTCACAATGGGACGCATCGGCGAATCGTATATACTGGGCAACGAAAACCTCAGTTACCAGGAAGCCTTCACCCTGTTTGCCCACTGGATGAATGTCCGGCCACCAACGCTACGGGTACCGCCCGCACTGGCCAACACCATTGGCAGGCTGAGCGAATGGAAA
>Ga0105045_10005573_pt1 | contig 11077 bp, 7 predicted proteins | sample MAT02_FD_78089 | JGI IMG/M metagenome (GOLD analysis project Ga0105045, IMG submission 78089) | Freshwater microbial communities from Lake Fryxell liftoff mats and glacier meltwater in Antarctica - MAT-02 (megahit assembly) | ecosystem: Environmental > Aquatic > Freshwater > Ice > Liftoff... | reverse complement strand
GCATTGGCCGCGGCGATACAAATCATTCCACCAACAACCAATACAAGCGGCTCGTATGCCTGGCCTGTCCATCCTACCGCCATAAAAATTAAACTCGTACCCATTACCGTGGCAATGGTCATACCGCTAATGGGGTTATTAGAAGATCCAATCAATCCTACAATCCTTGATGACACCGTTACGAATAACGCCCCAAAGATGATAACCAGCACTCCGATCAAAACTTTTTGTAAAACATTATCTCCCGGAACCTGCGGTAAAATAGCGATTAATGCGATGAGCGCTAAACTACCAAACCCCACAATTTTTAAACTAAGATCCTTTTCAGTTCTTAATGTAACACCATTTTCTCCACCGATATTTTTCAGAGAACCGATACTTCCTTTAATGGATTTTACAATCGTTGGTAATGTTTTCAATAAAGTGATGATGCCTCCGGCAGTAACTGCACCAGCACCAATCAGTCGAATAAATGCATAATAAATGGCTGCGGAATAATCGTTAAAAGTATGCGTGGTTGCATTCCATCCACCCTTGCCTCCATCTTTTGTAACATCCGCCAGATATCCCAGCTTGACTAACTGTGCAGCGATTGCGTCTGGTGGTACTAAAAACGATAAAAGCGGTATCAACACCAGCCAGCTTAGAACGCCGCCTGCCACCAATACACCTGCAATGCGGGGACCAATAATATATCCAACACCCAAATATTCCGGTGTAATTTCCCCGCTTATTTTCGCCGAAGGAAAAAATTTATTGGTTTGTTTGGTAAGATAAAAAGGGGTTTCTGCAATTACACGCAATATCTTTTGCAGGATGGCATATCCAAATGCCACACCCAGTCCCCAGAAGGCAGTTCTTGCAAAATCACCGCCTTTCTCGCCGGCTTTTAAAACATCGCCACAAGCCGTCCCCTCTGGATAAGGCAGGGTTTCATGCTCGTTTACAATCAATGCTTTTCTTAATGGAATCATTAGCAGTGTACCCAACATCCCACCCACAATTGCCAGTATTAAAATAGTGAGGTAATTAAAATAAGACGCACTATCGGGCGACGAAAGAAATAAGAATCCGGGCAGGGTAAATGACACACCTGCTGCAATACTTTCACCGGCACTACCAGTAGTTTGGATGATGTTGTTTTCAAGAATAGTGGTCTTAAAATACTTTCTTCCCAACGTAATGGCAATTACCGCAATTGGAATGGAAGCAGAAACGGTTAACCCTGCCTTTAGTGCAAGATAAACAGTGGCGGCACCGAATATGACACCGAATAAGCTTCCCAATAAAACTGACTTTACGGTCAATTCTTTCATAATGGTTTGCGGCGAAACAAAAGGATAGAATGGTTTTTTCTCAGACATGAATACTTATTTTTTAATGATTATAGCGAATTACAATTAATTAATAAACGGGGTAGAAAAGCATCTTAGCATTTAGCTTTCCCGTATTTTAACTATTTAAGAAGTCTGTGCAGTGGCTTCGTCAACAACTTTAGCCAGTTTTTTTGTTAGCGGAAAAATTAATAATCCTGCAACAATAGCAGCAACAACGCTTATACCAAAAAATATAGCCTTGTTATCAAACTGGTCCCAAAATCCGGCAAGAATCCCCGATATTTTCCCACCTAAAGATGTTGTTATAAACCAGCCGCCCATCATCAGTGCTGTAAATCTTCTTGGAGCGACTTTTGAAACCAACGACAATCCGACCGGACTCATAAACAATTCGCTGATTGTAAAAACGCCATAGCTGGCAAATATCCAGGCGGTTGAAACTTTGTTTTGGTAGATATCTGTCGATAAGCACGCAATTACCATCACCAGCGAAGAAAGTCCGGCAATGATGGTACCCCAGGCAAATTTTTCAGGAGTGGAGGGCTCTTTTTTTCTAGCCCTAAGCCATCCAAAAAGACCAACAATAATCGGGGTAAGCAATATGATCCAGAATGGATTGATGGATTGATAAATTTCAGTAGAAATTAATTTTAAATCCTGCCCCTCCGGAGGCCATTTTTCTTTGGGTAAATTTTTGAAATAGGTATTTATATCTGTTCCGGTGATAACCTTCCCATCGGCTCCCAGGGTTGTTCTAAACTGGTTGTCAATCACTGGCACCTCCTGCGGATTGGTATTTACTTTTTCTAAAAAACCAAACGGAGTCAATAGCTTTTCAGCCGAAGCTGGTGTTTCTCTGTTGGTATAGGTTTCGGCCCAAATAGTAAGTGCGGTCGAGTTTTGGTTGTAGATGTTCCAGAAAATAATGGCAACGCCAAATAATATGTACAAGGTTCCAATTCTTTTTTTATCCAGCCCGGTGCATCTTGCCCAAATGCCATAGTAAAAAACAATAATTGGAACGCAGGCGAAAATAAATGCATCATTTGAATCGGACCCAATTAAATTGCCCGGAATCATCCAACCGATAGTGCCTGCGATAATTGCCGGAGCAAACACGTATAGAATTATTTTTGACATTTGCATGTCTTCCTTTTGTACCGGGTTAATAATATCTCCATGTTTCACATATTTTTGACCAAATGCAAACCATATTAAACCTATTATCATACCTACACCGGCAGCCATAAAAGCATAGCCCCAATTGTAATTGTTTCTTAAATAAGCAGCAACGAAATTGCATATAAAAGCTCCAATATTAACCCCCATATAAAAAATATTGTAAGCGATATCTTTTTTGGGTTTAAGCTCTTCCGTATTATAGATGTTACCCAGCAGCGTACTAATATTTGGTTTAAAGAAGCCATTTCCTACAATCACACAACCAAGGCCCGCATATAGCAAAGTGTTGCTTCCCGGGATTCCTAGAATCAGATACCCCAATGCCATTAAAGCGCCGCCAAAGAAAATTGATTTACGATATCCGAGGTATCTGTCAGCCAATAGGCCACCTAAAAAAGGCGTTAGATAAACAAGGGCTACATAAGTTCCAACAATATCTATTGAAAGTGCATTGTCCATTCCCCTTCCACCTTTATCTGTTGCACGTAAAAACAAAGGCAGAATTCCAATCATTAAATAAAACCCAAACCTTTCCCACATTTCTGTAAAAAATAAAACATACAACCCACGTGGGTGTTTACCGGTATTTACTTTTTCATTCATAGATTTTTTTTAAGCAGGTGAATATTGATTTCAATCCTCCAAAGTAGCAAATTTCTTTTTATCACAGCAAAAGCAATTTGTGCATTTTTAAAATCAGGTAAATTAATTTAAAAGCCGCTCATAAAAATTATATGGTAAAATCTTTCAGGAACTTTAATTTCGCCCCGTAAGCCATTTAATCTTCCATATAACATCATTTTAATACATGAACATTCTTTTAATAGGCAGCGGAGGCCGGGAGCATACACTGGCCTGGAAACTAAAGCAAAGCGAATCTTGTGGAAACCTGTTTGTTGCACCCGGCAATGCAGGTACTTCTCAGGTTGCGACCAATGTGCCCATCGCAATCACAGATTTTGGTGGACTGGCTGCCTTTAGTGTCGATAATCAAATTGATATGGTAATAGTTGGGCCGGAAGAGCCGCTGGTGAAAGGTATTTATGATTTTTTTAAAGCAAACCCACTTACAGCGCACGTTCATGTGATTGGGCCATCGAAGGAAGCTGCCCGTTTGGAAGGAAGTAAAGCGTATGCCAAGGCGTTTATGGATCGGCATAATATCCCAACAGCAGCCTATCGTGAATTTGATGCAACTAATTTTGAAGATGGGGTTCAATACATTAAAGCCCATTCATTACCAATCGTATTAAAGGCGGATGGGTTAGCGGCGGGTAAGGGAGTGATCATTTGTATGAATCACATTGAGGCGCTGGCCGAATTTGAGTTGATGATACAGCAGGCAAAATTTGGCGATGCCGGTAAACGGGTAGTGATTGAGGAGTTTTTAGATGGCATTGAGCTGAGTATGTTTGTATTAACCGACGGTAAAAATTATGTAATGTTACCAGATGCCAAAGACTATAAAAGATTTGGCGTAGGAAATTCGGGTCCGAACACTGGCGGTATGGGAGCGGTAAGTCCGGTGCCCTTTGTAGACGATACATACATGCAAAAAGTAAAAACGGCTATCATCGAACCAACCATCGCCGGGCTAGCCTCCGAAAAACTGGAATACAAAGGTGTCGTTTTTATAGGATTGATTAACGTAAAAGGCGAGCCAATGGTAATTGAATACAATTGCAGGTTTGGTGATCCGGAAACTGAGGTGATAATACCAAGGGTTGAAAATGACCTGGTGGAAGTTTTATTGGCAACTTCCCAGCAGCGGCTGAATGAAATAACCATTCAAACGAGTCAACGTACAGTAGTAACAATAGTGGCTGTTAGCGGCGGTTATCCAAATGAGTACGAGAAAGGGTTAGAAATACACGGATTAGATGGGGTATCAATGAAGGATACCATCGTTTTTCATTCCGGCACCATAGCGGATGGAGATAAAGTACGGACAAACGGAGGACGGGTTTTGGCAGTAACTTCCTTTGGAGATAATATCACCAAAGCGGCAGCGCAGTCAATTGAAGTGCTGGACCAGGTTTTTTATGAAGGGATTTATTTTAGAGATGATATCGGATTTGAATTCAAATAGACATACTATTTTCTTATTAATGATTTCATATTTTGTGCTGAGCAATAGAAACCCTAAAGAGATTAATTGATACATGATTGTAGCAAACGGGAACGGATAAAAAAGGCTTAAAAATCGCCAATATGGTAGCATTAACTGCAAACCATAAACATCAAACCGGCATGGTGCGTAAAATATTGAGAAATAAAGCATTTGCCGTTGTTAATTCAAATAATTTACTTCAACTTTGTCCGATTATTTACATTCGATTTTTCTCTATATAAATTATGGGTCTTTTTAATTTTTTCACTCAGGAAATTGCAATGGATTTGGGCACTGCAAATACCCTGATCATATTCAATGATGAGGTAGTAGTAAATGAACCTTCCATTGTAGCATTGGACAGAAATAACCCCAAGAATATTCTGGCAGTAGGTAAGAAGGCATTGATGATGCATGAAAAAACCCACGAAAGCATCCGTACTGTTCGACCGCTGAAAGATGGCGTGATTGCAGATTTTAATGCTGCAGAACTAATGATCCGGGAAATGATTAAAATGATCTATCCCAAAAAGCCATTATTTGCCCCCAGTTGGAGAATGATGATTTGCATCCCTAGTAGCATTACAGAAGTAGAAAAACGTGCCGTTAGAGATAGTGCCGAGCAGGCGGGCGCCAAAGAAGTTTACCTGATTCATGAACCCATGGCAGCAGCCCTTGGTATTGGTATAGACGTGGAAGAGCCAGTGGGTAATATGATCATCGATATTGGCGGTGGTACAACAGGCATTACAGTAATCGCATTGGCAGGTATTGTGTGTGACCAGAGTATTCGGATAGCTGGTGACGAATTTACTGCCGATATTATGGAGGCTTTACGCAGATATCATAGTTTGTTGATTGGCGAGCGTACTGCCGAACAAATTAAAATACAGGTAGGTGCTGCCATGAAGGATCTTGAAAATCCACCTGATGATATCCCGGTAAACGGAAGGGATTTAGTTACCGGAATCCCTAAACAGGTTTTCGTTAGTTACCAGGAAGTAGCAGAGGCTCTTGATAAAAGTATTTTTAAAATTGAGGAAGCTATTTTAAAAGCCCTTGAAACAACGCCGCCAGAGTTGGCTGGTGATATCTATCGCCGTGGTTTGTATTTAACAGGTGGTGGCTCACTTTTAAGAGGGCTTGATAAGCGCATCGCCGCAAAAATAAAATTACCGGTACATGTGGCAGACGATCCGTTGAAGAGTGTGGTGAGGGGAACAGGTATTGCCCTTAAAAATTACGATAAGTATCCGTTTGTAATGCGTTAACTATTTCCCGGAGATTAAAGTACAAGGGCATCTCTAAAAACTTACCTTTTCCTCTCTTTTGTCGAAGAATCCGAATTTTTCGGGGGTGAGGAATTAAAGGAACGGTCAAATTAAAAAATGAGTTTTTAGAGATGCCCACAAATTGACCCAACGCCTAAGTGATTAAAATTGATCAAATAATTATAACGCCCTTTGTTATAATCTTTTTTTCCCCATTTGGGGATAAGGGCCTAAAGTTCTTTCCTTGTATGAAGGCTTTTCAATATTTTATCAGGTTATATTTCTCCTGTCGGAGAAGGTTAGGAGGGGCTTTCTATGCGTAATATTTTTCTCTTCATCCGGCGATATTTCAATTTCATTATCTTGTTGATGTTGCAGGGCTTTAGTATTTATTTAATTGTGCATTATAATACCTTTCACAATGCAGTATTTTCCGGCGTTATGAATGAGGTAACAGGAAAAGTAAATACCGAATACAATAAAATTGATTACTATTTTCAGCTTAAAAAAACGAATCAGCAACTGACAAAAGAAAATGAGCGTTTGCGAAACCAACTAAAAGAGAATTTCGAAAAACCGTATACTACCACCAAAATTGTCTCCGATTCTATTCCCTACGATACGCTGGGCAACGTCCGCAAATGGATATATCTTTCTGCCAAAGTGGTCTCCAATTCAGTAGCTGCACAAAATAATTTTATAGTACTGGGCCGGGGAACTGGTCAGCAATTAAAGAAAGATGAAGGCGTGGTGGATCCCAATAATGGAGTGGTAGGTATCATTACAGACGTGAGTGAAAACTTTGCGGTGGTAATGAGTTTGCTGCATAAGGATAGTAAAATAAGCGCCAAATTAAAAAAAGGCGGCGATGCCGGGCAGGTAATCTGGGACGGAAAAGACCCCAACCGGCTATCACTCACCGATATCCGCAAAAGTGCTAAAGTAGCTAAAGGCGACACGGTTTACACAAGTGGATTTACTACCACATTTCCTTACGGACTAATGATTGGAACCATTGATGAAATTATTCCTGATAAAAGCACAAACAATTACCTGATTAAATTAAAATCAACTGCCAATTTTTACAACCTGCAATTTGTTTATGCAATTGAAAATTATCAAAAGGAAGAGATTAACCAGTTGTTGAAAAATGCCAACAATAAAAGCAACAATTAATTTATTGTAGCAACAATTACATGAGCACACTGATAAAAAATATCATTCGTTTTATAATGCTGATCCTGGTACAGGTGTTTGTACTGGATAGGGTTCATGTACATTTTATGGTTACGCCTTATATTTATTTCTTATTTATTTTGTGGATGCCATTTAAGCTTGGGCGAACTGCCCAGATGCTGATTGCATTTTTATTGGGATTTACTTTGGATAGTTTTCGTCACAATCCGGGATTTCATGCGGCCGCCTGTGTGTTAATTGCATACCTGCGCCCTTTTCTCATTAATATTTTAATACCACAGGAAGGAGCCGATTCCAATTATGAAGAGCCTTCTCCAAAAAGTATGGGAGGTTTTATGCCTTACCTGTTTTATGCCGGCGTACTTACATTGGTACACCATGCCTGGTTATTTTTTCTGGAAGCTTTGCAATTCGGCAACTTCTGGTATTTTATCATTAAAACTTTACTGTCTACCGCTATCAGTTTGTTACTAATTATTATTGTTGAATTAATATTTTCACGTAAACAACAGTTTAGAACAAACACCGTTTGAGTAAAATAGATAGGCCATTTTTTGGTGGCTAGCTGTATAAGTAACTTGTGTTGTTAGTTTTAAATATGCAACGATGACAGGGTAATTATTTTAACCATACAGCCAGATTTTTGATTAAGCATCGTTGTTGAAAGGGTAATTGGAGGACAGGTTGAAAAGGATTTAAAATTGAAAAGGTAACCGCAAATACTATTAAAACTTATAATAATAACGGTAAAAATGTATCAGAAAAATCCTGCCATAGGAAAAGGTGTTGATTGGATATTGATATGGCTCTACGTAATATTGGTATTGGTTGGCTTATTGTGCATTTTTTCTGTTGAGTATCGTACCACAGATGGCGTAATAGATAGTTTTTTGGGATTTAAAAAAAATTACAGTAAACAGTTTTTCTACTTTATCATTTCTCTCATTTTAGCGGCCTTTATTTTATTAACAGATAGTAAGCTGTTTACAGCCACGGCTAATATTTCATTTCTTGTTGGTATTGTTTTGATACTGGCAACATTTGTAGTGGGAAAGGAAATAAAAGGGTCTAAAAGCTGGATACCTTTAGGGTTTATGAATCTTCAACCAGTGGAGTTATGTAAAATATTTACCTCGCTGGCTTTGGCAAAATATCTGTCAATGCCCGATATGGATTTCAGAAAATCCCAGTCGCAGTTAATTGCAGCAGCCATAGCTTTTACGCCTGCCGTATTGTCTATTGCACAAGGTGAAACAGGCTTGGCACTTGTTTATTTCTCTTTTCTGATACCAATGTATCGGGAGGGATTGCCACCCGGCTACCTCATTACCGGCGTAGCTATGGCCGTGCTGTTGATCGCATCGCTGCTATTTTCAACCAGTACTTTATTAATTGCTTTTGCTGTATTGGGAGCCGTGTTTATATATTTTAACCGACGACAAATTAAGCGCAACAATACCATATTAATTTGGGTAGTAAGTATCTGGGCATTTTGCTCTCTCTTTGTCGGCGTGGTAGTACCATTTACTTTTAAAAATGTGTTTAAGCCATACCAGGCCAACCGTATTTTTAGTATGGTAGGGGTAGACAATCCGTTTGCAGATAAAAATGCCATTGACCTTACCAACCAGGATGAGCTGAAGGCGAAACAGAAAAAAAGTGACCAACAGAATTACAATGTAAAACAATCAAAAATTGCAATTGGATCTGGAGGACTTTTAGGGAAAGGCTTTTTAAAAGGCACACAAACACAGGGCGACTTTGTGCCCGAACAGCACACTGATTTTATATTTACATCCGTTGGCGAAAATTTTGGTTTTTGGGGAAGTACCTTGTTGATGCTATTATACATGGGGCTCATTTTCCGGATCATCTTTGTTGCTGAACGACAACGAAGTACTTTTAGCCGGGTGTACGCATATTGCGTAGCCAGTATTATCTTTTTTCACGTTGCTGTCAATATCTGCGTTACGGTTGGTTTGGCTCCGGTTATTGGTATAACATTGCCACTGCTGAGTTACGGGGGATCTTCCTTATTGACGTTTACAATACTACTTTTCATTTTAATCAAATTGGATTCTGACAGGCAGATGGTATTAAGGTAGAAGATTTGTAGTTGGTAGTTTTGTAGCAGCGCCTTTTTTTTAGTATCTGTAAAAGGATGTCTTTGTAAACGGGTTATCAGATTTTTTCACTTGAAGGATATTTGCATTGAATTGTAAAAGGAAGAATTGAGTTAGATAAAAAGGAAATAAAATTTTTGGAATAAACATAAAAAAAGCCAATTGTCAGTATTTAACCAGTCGCGGAAAAATGTCATCATGCTTGTGTTTGCGGGCTTGTTTGTTGTAATTATTTTGCAACTGGTTAACCTGCAGCTATTCTCCTCTAAATACAAAATAATGGCAGATGACCAGGGCAAATTCCGAAAGGTAATTTATCCTGATCGTGGCATTGTGTATGATCGAACCGGGAAGTCTATTTTACAAAATATGACCATCTACGATTTGATGATTTTGCCCAACAAATTGAAGGGTATCGACACGGCTGCTTTGTGCAAAATTCTTGATATTGATACGGCTAGATTCGTTAAAAGGGTAGTAGATGTAATTGTAAGAAATGGCAGGAGCAGACCTTCTATTTTTGATGCCTTGTTGAGTGACGAAAAAATGGCCATGTTAAATGAAGCCATGTACAAGTTTGTGCCAGGTTTTTATTTACAGGAACGACCGGTAAGGAATTACCCTGTTGATGCTGCCGGAAACATTCTTGGCTATTTATCTGAAGTGGATACCAATTTCTTAAAATCGCATGTTGGGGAAGGATACCAGATAGGGGATTATGCCGGAAAAACCGGTTTGGAAAGGACCTATGAAAAAGTGCTGATGGGGCAAAGGGGAATTGAGTATTGGAAAAGAGATAACAAAAACCGCTTGACAGAAAGGCTCGAAAAAGGAAAATTTGATACCGCCGCAATTGCCGGCGATAATATGCATTTATCTCTCGACATCGGTTTGCAGGAATTTGGCGAAACGCTCATGCAAAATAAAGTTGGTGCCGTAGTTGCAATTGATCCACAAACGGGGGGCGTATTGGCAATGATTAGCAGCCCAACGTTTAAACCGAAATTCCTAACAGGGGCCGACCGGAAAAAGCACTATGCAGAATTACTACTCAATCCTGCGTTGCCGTTATTAAACAGAACGGTAAATGCAAAATATGCTCCGGGTTCGACTTTTAAAACCTTGCAAGGATTAATAGGATTACATGAAGAAGTAATTACGCCAACCACTACATTTAGCTGTAGCGGAGCTTTTTATGGATGCGGTAAACCGATGCGTTGTTTAGATCCGGGTGTTTGGGCGTTGAAGGGTGCCATCACGCATTCCTGCAATACCTACTTTGCCAACGTAATGCAACGTGTAATCAACAATCCAAAATATCCAAATGTCGATAGTAGCTTAAACCAGTGGGCCAGGTATATGAATGCCTTTGGCCTTGGGCACAAACTTGGGATTGATGTGCCTACAGAAAGAAGTGGCTCAATACCAACCGCCGCAACCTACAACCGTATTTATGGTGAAGGCCATTGGAATTTTTGCACGTTTCGTTCCGTAAGTATTGGACAGGGAGAGGTGGAAGCAACAATATTGCAGGTGGCCAATGAGATGGCTTACCTGGCTAACAAGGGCTGGTTTATTACGCCCCACATGGTGGATTCAATTGAAGGGGGAGATAAATTTGAGTTGCTTACAAAGTTCAGGGAAAAGCACCACCCATTGGATATTTCTGATAGCGTTTTTGAATCAGTACATGATGGCATGCAAGGAGTAATGGATGGCGGTACCGGAAGGTATGCACAGGTGCCGGGCATAGTTGTTTGTGGAAAAACGGGTACTGTTGAAAATGCTTATCAAGGAGTAAAGCAAAAAGACCATGCATTTTTTGCTGCATTTGCACCAAGGGATAACCCCAGGATT
>Ga0105045_10005572_pt1 | contig 11077 bp, 12 predicted proteins | sample MAT02_FD_78089 | JGI IMG/M metagenome (GOLD analysis project Ga0105045, IMG submission 78089) | Freshwater microbial communities from Lake Fryxell liftoff mats and glacier meltwater in Antarctica - MAT-02 (megahit assembly) | ecosystem: Environmental > Aquatic > Freshwater > Ice > Liftoff... | reverse complement strand
GTAAAAAAGAGCGCCAAAACCGCATACAAGAAAAATCCGCGACTTTGGTAAAGGTAGATGCCAAGACTGTTCACAGCGATCCAATACAACCAATTGGCCAGAATCTTTCGAGCGGTTAGCCAGGTGGCAATAATAGCGAAGACAGTGGTGCACGCGTCCAAATAAGGCATGAATGCATCAGTATATCGCTGGAGCATCCAACCAGTGATTACAGTAGACATCCAACCAAAGCTGAGTATGGTAAAATGCCAACTCCAATTTTTGGTTTGGACCATGATGACACCAGCACTTCGGCTTAAGCCCCACTGCCACCAGCCGTAGAAACCCATGGCGATATAAAAAACGAACAGGGCAGTTTCGGCATAGAGCGCTCCGGCAAGGAATAGAAAAACACTTAAAACGGACGCCATGATGCCAAAGGGCCAGCACCAGATATTGCGACGCACGGCCAAAATGACGTAACAAACATTACAAACCACCGCCGCTGCTTCGACCCAGCCGATTTTAGCCCAAATTTCAACTATGGAGGCTTCGCTCACAGCAGTAAATTACAGCTTGGAAATGATCTTGGCACCTTGATATTCATCCCAAATTATCCGTACAACCCCGTAAAATCGGGCTTTAAATTAAGTGCTCCCGGCAGAACTTTCAGGACGAAGGCTGCCTTGATCTCATCGCTATACACGGCTTCGATAGCCGCCTGAATGGCCGAAAAAATTAGTCGATAATCGCCTTTAACCTGGGTGCTCATGGCATTGACGTTTATCTCGAAATCGCCTTCCTTTCGAAGGATGCTAAGGAAGTGGAGTACTTGATCTTCGTAATCGGTTCGAAGCGGATACATGGTGATCTCAATAGTGGCATTCATGGTTTTCTATTAGTTGCAATGACAGGGCGATGAAAGAAAAATTTCTGCATTCGGGTATTGAGCTCGGATGTTGCGCTGCTCTTCGCGGGTAAAATCAATATAACGCATATCAATTTTTTGCAGTTGGTCCAATCCCGAAGGCAACACATTGACCTGCGTCCCTTTTAAGATGAGCGTCCGCAAATTAGATAAATGAGCCAATTCTTCAGGAAGAATTTCGAGCGCAGTATTCGAAAGATTGAGTACTTCGAGCTTTTCCATTTTCAAAATAGCAGACGGTAATTCGCGTATTCCCGTTTTGGAAAGATTGAGTTTTTCTAAAGCTGGAAGATCAAAAATACAGCTTGGTAAAGTATTGATAGCCAATCGAGACAGATCTAAAACTTCCAACGAATCGCAGGAGCAGAGCAAATTTAAATCAGCTTCCCGGCCTTTCTTAATCCTTATGGACAGGGAGTTATTATCGCATGGCGCTTGACAGCAAACCGCCTGAGCAAGGAGGAAACAACTAAGCGAGAGAATCCAGAAGGCTTTTGGCATGTGCTGCATCTTTAGAGAGCTGTTCTTTCAGACGCTCTGTATTTTCAAATTTTATCTCGGGTCGAAGGCGGTGGTAGAAATCGATGGAGAGCGTTTTGCCATAGAGATCGCCATCAAAATCAAGCAAATGCACTTCGATGGTGGTCGTGAAATTTTGGCCAATGGTAGGACGCACTCCAATATTAATCATGGCTTGATAAGTAGCACCCTCTACTTTGACCAGGCCGGCATAGGCTCCCTGTGCCGGAATGCGCTTCAGCGGCTCAACCGCCTGAAGATTGGCTGTCGGAAAACCGAGGGTTCGCCCCAATTGATTGCCTGCGACAACCCGTCCCTGAAAGCCGTAAGGGTAACCCAAAAAGCTATTGGCTTTTGCAATATCCCCATCGGCGAGTGACTGCCTGATTTTAGTGGAACTTACATTCACCGCGCTAATTTCCTGAGCAGGAATCTCTTCTAACTCAAAGCCATGAGCCTCTGAAAGGCGAGTGAGCTCTTCCAGATTTCCTTCCCTATTTCGACCAAAGTGGTGATCGTGGCCTATTACTAACGTGCGAACATTAAGCCCCTGAACCAATATTTCTTCAACGTAGGCCTCTGCGCTCATCCGGCTGAAGGCCTTAGAGAAGGGGTGAATAATAAGATGTTCGATACCCAATTTACGCACAAGCTCAATCTTTTCGTCCATTGTGCTCAGCAGGCGTAAGTCGTTATCGTCGGGGAATAGCACCATTCGCGGATGCGGGAAAAACGTGAGCAATACGGACTGCATGCCACCGGTCTTGGCCAATTCGGCAATTCGACTCAGTATTTTTTGATGACCGATATGAACTCCGTCAAAAGTCCCGACAGTAACTATCGCCGGTTGGCTGGGCACGTAGTTGGCGTAGTCGCGATATACTTTCAAAGCTTTTAGTGCGGCAATTAAGCAGGTGAGTGGGTCGATAACTGCCTTGGGAGTGGCAACACGACCGCTCCAAAAGTATAGAAATAAAACAAGGTCGAGGCATTGGGTTAACCGAGAAACTGCTTGCAAATATTCTTAAGTATTAAGATTGTTTTTAAGTAAGGGTTATGTTTAAGATTCCTGACTTTGCTATGCTCGATTTTGACCGATTCTTTCGCTTGGCGTCTTGCTCCAAAAAAAAATACATTCTTTTTCCCAAAAGCCAATCATCACCCTTGCACCTCCGCCCATTAGCCCACTAAAGCTCTGAAAAACCGCCTTGTACAAGAACTTTGACAAAAATCAAAATCCCCGGACAATAATCGGCCTCAGGTTAAGATTTAATCTTAGTTTTGCAGCGCGAAATTTCGACCCTAGATACCCACTCAAATCAATCCCAAAATGGCGAATAATTCAGGAATAGTTGTTCAGGTTATCGGTCCGGTAATCGACGTTAGTTTTGCCGATGCGCAAACACTTCCTAACATTTACGACTCATTAGTAATAACCCGAGAAGATGGCTCCGAGCTCGTACTTGAGTGTCAACAACATATCGGAGAAGACGCCGTGCGAGCTATTTCGATGGACGCCACCGACGGCATTGCACGTGGCACCGTGGTGCGCAATACGGGCAAACCTATTACCATGCCAATCGGCGATCAGGTAAAAGGTCGACTTTTCAATGTTACGGGAGACCCGATTGATGGCTTAGGACCAGTTTCTAAAGTAAATGGATATTCCATTCACCGAGAAGCTCCAAGATTTGAAGACCTTTCCACAAAAGAAGAAATTCTCTACACCGGTATTAAGGTAATCGACTTGATCGAGCCTTATTCAAAAGGTGGTAAGATTGGCCTTTTCGGCGGAGCTGGTGTCGGTAAAACCGTTCTCATCCAGGAGCTAATCAACAATATCGCGAAAGGCTATGAAGGTCTGTCGGTATTTGCCGGAGTAGGCGAGCGGACCCGCGAAGGAAACGACTTGCTTCGCGAAATGATCGAGTCAGGCATTATTTCCTATGGCGACGAATTTAAAGAATCGATGGAGAATGGCGGATGGGATTTGGATAAAGTAACCCCCGAAGACCTCAAGAAATCGCAAGCTGCTTTCGTATTTGGACAGATGAATGAGCCTCCGGGAGCCCGCGCACGTGTGGCCCTTTCTGGACTTACCCTCGCAGAATATTTCCGCGATGGGACGAAGAGTCTGGCGGTCGTGATATCCTATTCTTTATTGATAATATCTTCCGGTTTACCCAAGCCGGTTCGGAAGTTTCGGCTCTCTTGGGCCGTATGCCTTCTGCGGTAGGTTACCAGCCTACGTTGGCTACCGAAATGGGAAGCATGCAGGAGCGTATTACATCGACCAATCGCGGTTCTATTACTTCTGTACAGGCGGTATATGTTCCTGCGGATGACTTGACCGACCCTGCTCCTGCTACTACGTTTGCCCACTTGGATGCCACTACAGTACTTTCGCGTAAGATTGCGGAGCTTGGTATTTACCCTGCGGTAGATCCACTCGATTCTACGTCGCGTATTTTGAAGCGAGAGATCGTTGGAAACGAGCATTACGATTGCGCGCAGCGCGTAAAAGAAACCTTACAGCGCTACAAAGAGCTACAAGACATTATCGCCATTCTCGGAATGGATGAATTGAGCGAAGAAGATAAGCAGATTGTACACCGTGCCCGCCGCGTGCAGCGTTTCCTTTCGCAGCCTTTCCACGTAGCCGAGCAGTTCACCGGCCTTAAAGGTGTGCTTGTACCGATCGAAGAGTGCATCAAAGGATTTAATATGATTCTCGACGGAGCGCTCGACCAATATCCGGAAGCGGCCTTCAACCTAAAAGGAAGCATCGAAGAAGTAATAGCTGCTGGAGAGAAAATGCTCCAGGAAAACAAATAAGCATGCGTGTAGAAATCATCACTCCCGATAAGTCTTTGTTTGCCGGCGATGCGAAAGCAGTAACCGTACCTGGAATAGATGGTAGTTTGGGAATATTAAATAACCACGCTCCCCTGATTTCGGCTTTGAAAAAAGGCATCGTTAAAGTGACCGACACCAACAATAGCGTAACAACTTACGAGATTAATGGTGGAGTAGCCGAGGTGCAAAACAATAAGTTGATCATTCTCGCCGAGTAGTATTCCCCAATGAAAATAAAGAGCCGTGAGCCTTGCTCATGGCTTTTTTTTTGCGTTTTCCTTAGCCAAATGGCGCAAATAGGGTCTGCCAGAAAATCCATCTTTCATTTTAGAAACTACCTTTACGTCGCAATTACACTTTGACCCGCTTATTCCAAAGATCAACTTATGTCTAAAACGAGCAAGAAAGAAGAAATAAGACGCAGCGATATTTTAGCCTACCACGAAAGTCCCCGTCCGGGAAAAATAGAAGTGGTTCCTACCAAGCCTAGCAATAGTCAACGAGATTTATCGATTGCATACTCGCCGGGGGTAGCAGAGCCTTGCTTAGAAATATACAAAAACCCGGAAGCGGCTTACCAATACACCGCCAAGTCGAATTTGGTGGCGGTGATTAGCAACGGCACGGCCGTGCTGGGCCTTGGCGATATTGGCCCGCTCGCATCGAAACCAGTAATGGAAGGAAAAGGCGTACTATTTAAAATCTTCGCCGATATCGACGTTTTCGACTTGGAGCTCGACACCACAGATCCAGAGAAATTCATTGAAACGGTGAAGATCCTCGCTCCAACTTTCGGTGGTATTAACCTCGAAGATATTAAAGCTCCCGATTGCTTTGAAATAGAACGACGCCTGCGTGACGAGCTCGACATACCTGTGATGCACGACGATCAACACGGCACCGCCATTATAACAGGTGCCGCCTTGCTCAATGCCGTGGAAGTGGCTGGGAAAAACATGGAAGAGGTGAAAGTGGTATTTAATGGGGCAGGCGCCAGCGCCATATCCTGCGCTACGGTTTATATCACTTTGGGCGTAAAGCCAGAGAATCTCCTGATGCTCGACAGCAAAGGAGTAATACATAAAGAGCGTGATGATCTAAATGCCGAAAAACAAATCTTCGCACGGAACACCAAATTGCGCACACTCCACGAAGCCCTAGTTGGAGCCGACGTATTCGTTGGTCTTTCGAAAGGAAATATTCTCACTCCGGCTATGCTTCAGGGTATGGCTCCCAACCCTATTGTATTCGCCCTTGCCAATCCCGATCCAGAAATCGAGTATCAATTGGCCGTCGATTCGCGAAAAGATATTATCATGGCCACAGGCCGGTCGGATCATCCCAACCAGGTTAATAATGTACTCGGCTTTCCCTATATATTTCGCGGAGCACTCGACGTGCGGTCTAGCAAGATCAACGAAGCCATGAAGCTTGCTGCGATCTATGCAATTGCCGGATTGGCAAAAGAACCAGTTCCCGAAGTGGTCAATCTCGCATACAATCAACGGGGTTTGGCATTTGGGAAGGAATATATCATTCCGAAACCATTCGATCCAAGGCTTATCACCACGGTGGCTCCGGCTGTGGCCAAAGCTGCAATTGAAAGCGGTGTAGCGCGCAAACCCATCACCGACTGGAAGGCTTACAAAGACGAGTTGATAGCCAAATTGGGGCGAGACGATAAATTTATGCGGCTCTCCATGCACAAGGCCAAATCAGATCCAAAACGGATTGTATTCACGGATGGAGAATCGTACAAAACCCTGAAAGCGGCTCAAATCCTGGCCGATGACGGAATTGCTTTTCCCATGGTGATAGGCCGACGCGCCAAAATTGAAGAAGCGGTGGAGCAATACGCTTTGAGCCTCGACGGCATCCGAATAATCGATATTCAAGAACATCCGGAAATGGTGGCCGATTATGCCGCAAAGTTCTACGATGCGCGTAAAAGAAAAGGAATATCGGAATACGAAGCACGCCGGCACATGATTACATCGGGCTATTTCAGCGCGATGATGGTAAAGAATGGCGACGCCGACACGATGCTCACAGGGCTTTCGCAAAAATATCCGTCTGCCATTCGACCTGTACTCGAGGTAATTGGCAGGCGAAAAACAGTGAATAAACTCGCCGGATTGTACATACTGCTTACCAAGGACGGACCCTTATTTTTGGCCGATACTACGATCAATACCGACCCGACAGTCGATGATATCGTGGAGATTGTATGCAATACGTCCAAATCCATCCGCAGAATGGGCATTGAACCAAAAATTGCCCTTTTGAGTTATTCCAATTTTGGTTCGCATAAAGGAGCTATCCCGACTAAAATGCAAAAGGCTACCGAAATTTTACGGCGCGACTATCCCGACTTGATTGTAGATGGAGAGATGCAGGCCAATTTCGCCATGGACAATACCCTACTTTCGGAAGTCTTTCCATTCAGCACACTTGTCGGGAATAAGCCGAACGTGCTCATTTTCCCAGATTTGGCTTCTGGAAATATTGCTTATAAATTGGTTCAAACGTACGGAGCCGTAGAAGCTATTGGGCCTGTGCTTATTGGGCTCGACAAACCTGCGCACGTATTGCAAATGGGCAGCAGCGTGCGCGAAATCGTAAATATGGCGACACTTGCGGTAATCGATGCTCAGAAGGTTAAGTCAGCCTTGCCTTCAAGCTAAGTATTGAATACTTAGACAAAATTGCGTTTAAAATCTTCAAATCTGGTAAGATTCAGCGATTTCACACGGGTTTTTTCGAGTTCCGAATATTCATAAAAGTCATTGCTTTTCGGAATGCTATCCCCGATTTTCCGAGTTTTTGCGAAAACACCCACCCCGATCTCAAGGTAATCCGTGGTGCGCTTAAAAGAAGCAAGTAAAAAATTGAGCACCGCGGTACGCGATGGTTCTTTGGTATTCTCGCGGGCATCTTTCGCGCGGGCAACGGTATAATGGAGATTGGTGTAGAAACGCATCCCTGTAAGGAAATATTTACCCCAATTTATTGGGTTAAACAAATGATTCATAAATTAATTTGTGAAAAAAGATGGGCTTTCGATTGAATCAGTTTAGGTTCAGAAAATTAATCTCGTTTATCAAATTAAATTTTCTTGGGCAAGATTGAAAACCTTTGTGAAGGACGCCATTTTTTGTCAAAGCTTTGGGTTATTCCGATGCCGATCCCTGTCTCGCTCCGTTTTCTTTTCGAAGTTTTTTCGCATCGCCGCTTCAAGGTCTACGCCTGTTTGATTGGCCAAACAAACTAATACCCATAGCACGTCGGCCATTTCGTCGCCCAAATCTTTATTGCGGTCGGTTTCCTTTTCAGATTGCTCGCCATAGCGCCGAGCCATTATGCTTGCCAATTCACCAACTTCTTCGGTGAGGATAGCCATATTGGTAAGCTCGCTGAAATAGCGCACACCATAGGTTTTGATCCAAAGATCAATCTCAACTTGTAATTCTCCTATTTTCATTGGTGTAAACTTTTTACTTTAAAATTCAGACAATCAGCCATTTCAAATCTCTCGATTCATTTCAATTGTGTTATAATACAATGATACCATTTGAGCGACATTCTTTTTCCAGTCATATTTTTCTCTAACATTTTTAACTCCAGCTTCCCCGAGTTTAAGCCGAAGTTCTCGATTCTCGATTAACGCTCTGAGAGCCGACGCAGTAGAATCGATATCTCGCGGCTCCACAATTATTCCTGTGCGGTTATCCTCGACTACTTCTGGCAAGCCACCAACGCGCGATGCTACCACGGGAATACCGCAGGCTGAAGCTTCAACAGATGCCACGCCAAAGGTTTCGGAATCAAGAACCGATAGAATAGCGAAAATATCAAACCTGTGAAGTAATTTAATATAGGTTTGAAAATCAGTATTCTGATTAATGAAACCATAAAAAGTTACCTTCTCGGAAACGCCCAATTGAGTAGCTCGTTCTTCCAGCTCTTGTCGCAAGGGACCGTCGCCAACTATATCAAGATGAATATTGGAAAAATCTGAGCTCAAGCGGGCAAAAGCTTCCAAAAGGTAAATTACGCCATACTTTTCTGATAAAGTTCGAATGGTACCGATGCGAATCCCTTGGTCGGAATTTCGCATCGCCGACCTTGGTGAAAACTTATCGATGTCGACACCAAACGGTATCAGCTCAACCTGTTTGCTGGTCAACTTTACCATTTCTGTTCGAGTGATTTCGGAAAGCACAGTTATTGCATCTGCCTTACGGAATGTGTAGCGGAGAAAATATTTTAGGACCGGATTGGCCGGGCTATCGAATATATCCGCTCCCCAACCGGTGACTATAAAAGGATGAAAGTTGGAAAAAGCGCCTAAAAAACCATAGCTTGTGGCATAATGAGCATGAACAACATTGGGACGGATTTGCTCAATTAGTCTTTTGAAATGCCAGAGATTGAGCAGATAATCGGCCTTGTTGTTTAGGAATTTCTTGAGGTAGCTGTATTTCACGCCTGCCAATTCTGGGCCACCTTTGAATGTTACCACGTGTAGATCGATACTTTGAACGCCCGATAGACCAATGATCCATTTCTGAATATGGGTACTTCGGTTTTCGCCTAGCAATAGAACCTTCATAGTAAGCCTGCTTTTTTATAATAGGCGACCAAGTTACCAATGCCCTGGTTCAAATCTGCTTCCGGGTTGGTTTGTAGTAAAGCGGTAATACGGTCGACGGAATAATACTTCTGAGAAGTTAATTCCCGATATTTTCCAGAATTGAAGTACTGAAGGCGCTTTGGAAGCAAATCGCTGGCTTTGGCCAAAATCCAAATGACCGGATTCAAGATAAATGGAATGCGTCTTGGCATCTTTGACCGCCCCAGATGCCCGCAAAGAAATCGGATAAAAGAATGGATGGAAATCGGCGAATTCATATTGTAAACTTCTCCATCAAAATCCGCGCGGCCGAGCAGGCTCACCGTGTCGCGAGCGAAAGCTCCAACGTATAAATAATTGACCATTGCTTCATCTCGCAAATAAAAGAACTTACCCGCCTTCAAACCTTTCATAAGGTTGAGCAATTTCAGGCCGGAATCACCTTCCCCGAAGACGTTCGTAGGCCTGAGTACGATGTATTTCAGTGCATGCGCTTGCGAATGCCTTTCGAGCTCCAACTCCGCCTGATGTTTGGTACGCTCGTAAACGTTATTGGGCAAGAGCACAGCCGACTCGTCAATTTTCAAATCAGGATGCTGCTCGATACCATATATTCCTGCGCTGCTTACTTGAACAAACTTTATAGTCGGAATGAGTTTTAAGACCTCCAGCATATGATTTAAAGCATCCACATTAGCGCTCTGCATGTGAGCAGTTTGGCGTTTTTCACCAATTAAATTTATGAAGTAAGTGCAGTCCTTTAGTCTGCCGCTGTGCTTCTCTAATTCAAATATATCTCCTTGGATGTAGATCAGTTTATCTTCAGTAGAAAGCCTGTTTCTTCTAGTAAGGGCGAAAACTGAAAAACCATGTGCAAGTAATTGTGAGATTAGATGTTCGCCCATAAATCCAGAACTTCCTGTCAGAAATATGTTGAGATTACTGGTCATTTGATTCCTATTGGTGGGTTTAAAATCTTCGCGTAGGTATAAATGTAAGCCTTCATTTTACGATAGTAAATGGCGTTAAATGGTGTCAAAATAAATAGCACGGCTATTTTAATAGTCACATGTAGAATACTTAGAATTTGAATTACAATTGATTGCCAATACGGCTTGTGTTTACGGAAATACTTAATCTTGTTGACGACTTGATTAGAAATGGAAATTTTATAGTTCTTTTTTGCGGATTCGCCACTGTGGTGAATAAGGGTTAATTTGGGCTGGTATTCAAACCGATGCTTGTTTTTCTTCAATCGGAAGCAGAAATCTATGTCTTCGATCCAGAACATTGTTTCATCCAATCCCGATGTTTCTTGTAAGCAAGATTTTCGAAAAAATAGCGCTGCTCCCGATAGCGAATCAGGATCGAAAGGAGAATTTAAATCTCGATCCGTGTAGAAATGCCTGTCGTTCAGAAATTTCAAAAACAATAAATCACAAGCTACGGCGTAGAGCGTCGGAAAACGCCAAGTAGAAACTTGATGCGTACCGTCGCTATTCAATAATTTAGGCGCAATTAAGCTCAATTCCGGACGATTCTTCAGAACCTTAGCTAGTTCAAATGCCACAGCATTGGTGCATTCTGTATCGGGATTCAGCATAAAAATAAAATCGCCCGAAGCAATATTAAACCCTTGGTTGTTTGCTTTTGGGAAACCCAGATTATCCTTGTTTTCAAGCATCCTAACACCCGGAAATTCATCTTTCACCATGCTTACACTTTCATCAATGGAAGCATTATCGACTACAATAATCTCAATGGTCTCATTGCTGTGATTTCTGTACAGCATATCTAAACAAATACGCAGCAAGCGACAAACGTTATAGCTTACAATTACTACGGAAACCTGAGGGTTTGGCAGTGTATGGTCTTTATTGAATTCCTTGTCTCTGGTCATCACCTTATTCGAAATCTATCGCAGGTTCTACTCCCTGTTTTTCGTATCGATTAATATTGTCACCGGCCCATCATTCACCAAGCTCACCTGCATATTGGCACCAAATAACCCACAACGCACGCTGCCTTTAACTTCGGCGTGCATGAAGTCTATAAACTCTTCGTACAGTGGCACCGCCTTATCGGGATGAGCCGAACGAATATACGATGGCCTACTTCCTTTTTTGACCTTCGCGTGTAAAGTAAATTGACTGATTATTAAG
>Ga0105045_10005571_pt1 | contig 11083 bp, 8 predicted proteins | sample MAT02_FD_78089 | JGI IMG/M metagenome (GOLD analysis project Ga0105045, IMG submission 78089) | Freshwater microbial communities from Lake Fryxell liftoff mats and glacier meltwater in Antarctica - MAT-02 (megahit assembly) | ecosystem: Environmental > Aquatic > Freshwater > Ice > Liftoff... | reverse complement strand
TTCAGGTGCGTTGGTCGTTCTCACCGACGGTCAGATTGCTGCGTTCTGTAAACATCCCCCCGTCTGATCTCCAAATCGACGTCGTTGCGCCAAGTGTTTGATTGCACCTGTTTTGTAGGGTAGAAGCCGTGGACATGTCGCAATTCCCGACAGCCTCTTGCGATTGTAACAAGGGGGGGTAGGTGGGCGGATCTGAGGGCACAAATCTCGGTTTGAACGATTCGATTGGCGTATCCCATTGCAGTATCGAGAGAAGCGTCGAATGAGTCGCATGGGAACTGTGCCCGCCGTGGTGATCACAATGAGAGCACAAAGCATCAACCGGACGCAGAGTTGCCGGGGAACATCCAGTAGAGCAGCGTTTTCATCTCGAACGGTTTCAACTTCGGCCTCAATGTGAGGATGCGGGCGGCGATGCCGGCGAGGTGCGGCGTGGCCCAACTCGTGGCCGGTTCCTGTGCGAACATCCCCAAATACCCCCGCGAATGGGCTTGGAATTCGATCTGTTCCCGGAGCTGGTACAAGAACTGGAGGGGATCTTTGAACAATCCCTTATCCACGGAAATCAACGGCGTTGCGAACGCGGCGGGGTAACTTTTGGAAACGGGGTGTTCGTTGTTCGCCGCCGCGAAAACCAGCACATCTCGGAAGTAGGCTTCCTCGATCACCCGCAAGAGTTGATTCCGCTTCGGCAACTGCTGCAACTTGTGTTCGGGAATGCCCAACGACAAGTTGATGATCTTCGCGTTCCACACGTCCATCGCGTGGCGAATCGCCGCGACCACCGTTTCGACTTCCGAATTGCCGAGGGAACCGAAAACGTCTGCGGAATAGAGCTTTGCCCCCGGTGCAATGCGTAGCAGAATATCGGCGACGATCGTACCGTGGATCGACGATTGTTTGCCCAAATACGGGGCGAATGCCGGGGCGAAGATGGCCCCTTCGATGGGCTTTGCGTGCGGATGCCGGGTTTCGATGACGCTGCGGTCGATGCCGGAATCGACGACGGCGATGGTAATCCCTTCGCCGTTGGCCGCGGCATCGCGGATCAGCGAATCGGGGGTGAGCCGGGCGAAGAGCTCGTCGAACACGTTCACCCTTGCATCTCTTCGAGGAGTTTGCGGACACTTTCGACCATGCGCACGCCGTGGTCGATGGCGGGTTGGCCGTACTGAACGGCGAGCGCCCGGGCCGCTTCGACCAATTTCAATCCGGCGTCCGCTTGGGCGGGCGTTTGCCCCTCGGCGGTCAACCCCGTGCGGAGGCTTTCCATCACTGCCCCGGATTGGAAACTCGCCGAGATGTTCGCACCGGCTTTGAGTGCGGCATCCACGGCGTCGAAGAGCAAGCGTTGCGATTGCCGTTCGATCATGTGATTCCGCAACGCGTCGGTGCCGATCTCCGCGAGGAGGGCGACCACTCGTCGATCGGCGGGCGTGAACTCGGGTTTATCGAAGAGTTCCAACACCGCTTGGGCACCGATGCCGAAGTTCATCGGGGCCGCCAAGATCGATCGGCGGTTCTGCTCGAACGGATAGAGCGTCACCGAACCCAACGCCGCGGGCTGAAAATCTTGGAGAACGCACGGTTCTTGCTGGCTGACCACCCCCGCCGCGAGCGTTTGCGAGAACGGCAGTTCGGGGAGTGCGATCGATTGGCCATTGGCCCCGTAAGCCGCAACCGATTCGCCCTGCCGCACGATGATTGCGGCGTCGGTGGCGCCCGTCATGAGCAGGCACGCCCCGAGCAATTTGTGAATGGTCGCGGGCAGCGGAACGGTTTCGCCGAGGGCGGCGGTGCCGCGGACGAGCGGGAGAATTTGTTCCACGGCTTCGCGGAACTCGCGGAGGGTGCGTTGGACTTCGCGTTGTTGTTTCGCCGGTAGGATCGCATCGAGTTGCTTGCGGATGGCTTTGAGGAACGATTCGCGGGTGAGATCCTGATTCTTATCGAGGTAATCGCGCACGCCCATCCGCATCGCATCGAGCGGCGTGGCCTTGTTGGCGAACCCGGTCACGAGGATCGCCACGAGGTGCGGTTGAAACTCGATCAAATCTTCGAGCAATCGCAAGCCGTCGGAACCGGAACCGAGGTTCCAATCGAGAACCGCGAGATCGATCGATTCCGAGTTCGCCAGCAGTAACGCTTCCTCAGCATCGGCCACGGCGAGCACGCGGGTGTTCGGCAGGGTAGCCAGCCATTCTTGAAACGTCCGGCGGACGCCGTCTTCATCGTCGACGATCAGGATCGTTTCGGTCATTGGCAATCGCCGGTGGAAAGGAGTACCAACGCTTCGCCGAAGTGGCCTTGGTGCAGGAAGAGGGCCGCCCGCAAGCCGTTCACATCCTCGCCGGTCCGCAATTGCTCGGCGGAATCGATCTGCCGAAGGGCCTCGGCCCAACGGGAATCGGCCGCGAAACGTTTCGCCACGTTCACGTGGTAGTTCCGGCGTTCTTCGATCCGGAACAACAGCGTGAGATCGGCCCGGCAACGGCGGCAAGTTGCCGCCGCGTTCGATGCCTTGCAACAGGGGCAAGCAATGGTCATGAGTCTTCCAAGTAAAAGAGCACGTCGGCGAGGGTGTTGCAGGATTCGGTGAGTTCGGGCCAGTTGCGATCTTGCATGGCGTTGCGCACGCCCTTGATCAGCCGATCGAGTTCGAGTTGATCCTCGGCGGACGCTTTCTCGCGGACACGTTCCGTTTTCTCGAGCAAGGCGCGGGCTTGAACCGTTTCGCGTTGGCCTTCGGTTCCCGCCGATGCCTCTTCGGCGGGGACGAATTCCGATTCGGCCTCGTCGAATGCGGCGAGCGAATCGCCTTCCGTTTCCTCGAAATCGGGCTGGGCGAGTCGGGCATCGGTTTCGTCGTCTTCATTCCAATCGGGGTTGGCCCACAAGCGATCGAGGCGGGCTTTCGCGGCATCCCGTTCTTCGAGGGCGAACCGGGCCATGGCATTCTGAATCGACACTTGTTTGACCATGCCGGTGGCCTTCTCGCGGGCGGAAACCTTCAACGTTCCATCGAGATTCAAATCGAGTTGCACCACGATCTGATTCCCGGCGGGCACTTTGGCCAACCCTTCGACCACGAACTTCCCCACGAGGTGGTTCCGGCGCACGTCCGAGCTTTCGCCTTGGAAGATTTCGATATCCACCACCGGTTGGTTTTCGCCCACGGTGCAGAACATCTCCGAACGGGATGCGGGCAGCGGCGTATTCCGCGGAATGATCGTAGCGAATTTGAAGGTGTCCATCGAACGCGAAAAGTGATCGGGCACGTCCAGCACCTTGATACCCATGGAGTGCGGGGTGAGATCGACGAGCACGGCCCCCACGTTTTCCCCGGCGATGATCGCCGCTTGGATCGCGGCCCCCATGGCAACGCACAAATCGGGGTGAACCTCGCGGTGGGCGGGTTGGCCCAACCGGTTTTCGAGAATGCGGGCTATCATCGGCGTGCGGGTGCTGCCGCCGACGAGCACCACTTGCTTCAGTTCCGATGCGGTGATCTTCGCATCATTGAGGGATTTTTGAACGCATTCCATCGTGCGCGCGATCAATGGGGCGATCAGTTCTTCGAATTTCTCGCGGGTGAGTTCCACCGAAAGGTGGAGCGGGATGCCATCCTTCTCGGCAATGAATTCCTCTTCGAGCTTGGCGAACGGGTGATCGGAGATGTGCCGTTTGGCCGCTTCCACCGCGCGCAGCAGCCGCGCCCGAGCCACTTGGCTTTGCCGCAGATCGACGTGGAACTGCTTTTGAAAATCCTCGGCGACGTAATCGAGGAGGAGCTCGTCGAAATCGTCGCCGCCGAGTTGGGTATCGCCGTGGCTGGCGAGCACCTCGAAGATGCCCGACTCCGCTTGGAGGATGCTCACGTCGAAGGTGCCGCCCCCGAGATCGTACACAAGGAACTTTTCGCTACCGGCGGGATCGGGGGTGTAGGTGAGTGCGGCGGCCGTCGGTTCGTTGATGATGCGAACGACTTCCAACCCGGCGAGTTGCCCGGCTTCGCGGGTGGCTTGGCGTTGCGTATCGTTGAAGTAGGCGGGCACCGTGATCACGGCTTTGCCAACGGGCTGGCCGAGATCCTTCTCCGCGGCTTCCTTCAACCGCCGTAAGATCATCGCCGAGATTTCCTGCGGGCGGAATTGCTGCTCGCCGAGGGGCACCTTCACTTCTTGCCCCATCTTGCGCTTCACGGATTTGATCGTTCGTTCCGGCGCGAGAACGTATTGGTTGCGGGCGGCCTTGCCCACGAGCAACTTACCATCCTCGGCCAAGCCCACCACGGAGGGCAAGATCGGATCGCCATCGACTTCGATCACGCGGGGGCGGCCATCTTGCACCACGGCGACTTCGCTGTTCGTGGTGCCGAGATCGATACCGATAATGATTTCCGACATGGTGTCCATCCTGGAGTTTGTGCAACAGTTTACTTTATCGACGATCCGAAAGACAAAACTACCCCCCTCCCGATTCACTGCGTGAATCGACCTCCGCCACAAGGGGGGAGGTGGGGTGGATTTGGTGATCAACGATCATCAATCTCAGCCACACTCTTCACCTCCCCCCTTGTGGCGGGTGGGGGTATTCCAAAAAAGACAACCGATAGTTTATCGGGCCACTTTGACTTGGGCGAACCGGAAAACGTTCCCGGCTTGGCGGTAGCCGCGGCGAAGCACATCGACCACCGTGCCCGCCTCTTCGCCGGTGCCCGCGATCACTTCGATCACTTCCATCAATTCGGGGTCGAACGCCTTGCCGAGGGCGTCGATTGGAGTCAGCCCGAGTTGTTCGAGGAGCTTTTCCACCCGCCGTAGGCTCATCGAGTAACCCTCGGAAATCCCCTCGAGCGTGGGTTCGAGCTTGGCGAGGAGTTCTGTAACCGGCGGCGGTTCCGTTGCCCCGCCGAACCATTTGGCGAAGAGGCCACGGCGGGGTTGAGGAATGGGCGCCTGCAATTCTTCCAGGAGGGGCATCAGCGATTCCGTGGATCGCTCAACTTGTTTCAAGGCGAGCGCCAAGGTATCCGCGATTTCCAATATCGGTTTGATCGACGGCGAAGCTGCGGGGGCTTCCGCGGGCCTGGCAAAGGTCTTCAGCACCTCGGCAGTTTGCTCGGCGGAAGCCCTCACCGCCTTCGTTTGCAGGTTCACATCGTGGCGGAGCGCCGTGAACTGCCCGACCATCGCCGCCCAATCGAACGGGGCCGGTTCATTCGCCGGGGCGGCTTCGGGCTCGTGCAGTTCGCGGAGGTAGCTCCGGAAACGATCCAACGTACGTTCGATTACATCTTGGGGTTCCGCAGTTGCAGCAATGTCGTGAGGCTCGGCCGCGGTCGGGGTATCTGGCATTCCACTTCCTCGATGATCGCTTCGATGGTGTCTTCGGTGCCCTGCTTGTACAGGAGGTATTTCGCCCGATCGTCGAGCGTGCGGATCAATTCGTACGCTTCGCGGATCGCAGAGAATTTCTCCGCATGCTGTTCCGGGGGGAACTCGCGCGTGAGTTCGAGATAGCGTTTACGGATCTCGGCATCGGTGGCTTCGAGGGGCACGCCGAGCGTGGTGAACGGGTCGGTTTTCATGGCGGCTCACCTGGGGCGGAAGAAGGCATCGAACATCGACCGCATCGGGCTGAACTCACGCCAGAGTTTTTGAATTTCGGGGAGCAAGTTCGCGTGTTTCCCATTCGGGTCATCTTGAATCAAAGTTTCGGACCGATGGAGCAATCGAATCACCTTCTGCGTATTCAACTTGCCCGATTCCGGTTCGATCATTGCTACCGCTTCGAGATACGGGAAAAATGGGTTGCGCGAATACTGAATACCCAACTTCGCCGCGAGCTTTTGCAGTGTGGCCCACTCCTTCGTTCCCCGCAAGAGCATCGCCAACGCTTCGAATTCCGATTCGCCTCCCGGTTGAGCCGAGGCCGCAATTGCCGCGAGAATTTTCTTCCGCAGTGCGATCTCCCCAACGAACTTCCAATTCTCGTGGTGAATTTCGCACAATTCCAAGTAGAGCGCCATCCAAGCCAATGGTGCCTGCGGTTTTTTGAGTTCGGCAGCGAACTCGGCCGCGGCCGCCTTCTTCTCCGCGGGCTTGTATTTGAGAATCACCGAGTGAGCTTGGTGGAGAAACTTCGCAATTAGGGTGCCCTTCGGGTCGGCGTCCAATTGCTGTTGGTATTCCTCCGGGGATCGCCCCCGCTTGATGGCGATGGCGGCCCTCAACGCCAACGCGATCACGTATTTCTCGCTGATGTGCAACTCGGCCAGCGATTTTAAGGTTTGCTCGGCGGTATCGTAATCCTTCTCGGCCACGAGCTTCCGGGCCAACGAGATCAACGCTCGAACGGTCGATTGGATTTGAACTTCATCGAGCGGGTTCAACGCGAGGATCTTCCGGTTGCAATCCAAACGTTCCTCCGCACGGCCATTCAGCGTGTACAACTCGGAGAGTTCGCGGAGCACCGGTATGGAGCTGGGGTCGCGTTGGAGAAAGTCCTTCGCCGCATGCTCGGCCTTCTTGAAATCGCCTGCCTCCCGATGCAGCCCCATTACTTCGATAGTCGGAGCGTCCCAATCGGGAGCGGCCGCCATCGCTTCGAGGAAGAGTGGGTTCGGATCGATCTGGGCGTTGGGTGCCGCTTTCGGTTTCTTTTTCTTCGGAGGTGGTTGAAAGAACGTGAAGAAATCTTCTTCTTCTTCTTCTGGTGGCTCGTCTCGCATCACTTTCGCAATGTCGGCCGCACGCATGAGCACTTTCGCCCGCACCCGTTGCGAGACTTCCTGCGACCACCCCGCGGGAGGCGCTTTCAACCAGTCGGAATACCGCACCCAGTTGAAAAACGACCCTTCGAGTTGATCGGATCGATCCAGAACAATTCCCTGCAACTTGTAAAAATCCGGGTCGAACCGTGGGAGGCCGAACGCTTTCCGGAAGCGTTTCATGTCGTCCGGTTGCCCTTGCTCGAGGATGGCGTGGTAAAAAAAGTTCGCGAGCCGGGCCATCAACCCCGGCGACTGTGCTTTGATCAGGGGTACGGCGGTTTCGAGCGCCGCAAACGCGCCCGTAAGCACCCGACCGCGACCGCTCTGTTCCCGGATGATTCGCAATTGCTTTGCGATTCCCGAACTGGCTAGGCCGAGGTATTTCTTCTCCAGCGCCGCGGCGGTTTCTACAGGGAGTTGTTTGCGAAAGCTCTCATCGAGTTTGTAACGAAACGGCGCCGCCAATTGCGCGGGAATCCTTTCCGGATTCAACCGCCCGAAGTTCTCGACCGCGCGGGCATCGTCGTTGGCGGAAAAGGCCATCAGCCCGCGCAACAGCATCTTCCATTCCAAATACGGCGATTGCAATCCCACCCCGTTGAGGCTCTCACGAGCGGCATCGCTATTTCCGGATTCGTATTTCTGAAACGCCGCGATAATCGCTTCGTACGCGGGGAGATGCTCCGGGGGAAGCAAGCCACCGAGCCGGGCGAGGATAGTTTTATCCGCCGCGAATCCCAATGCTGCCGTCATTGCAGTGGGATTATTGAGCGGTTCGAGCAATGCCTTGGCCCGAGTGAAATGCCCGGCCCGCGCTTGTAGGTGCGCCAATGCGATCGACCATTCCGGGGTATTACCCGGCGTGATGCTCGCCGCCCAATCGTAGTATTTGCTAAAGTCGCCGGGGCGACTATTGTCGATGGAATTGAGGCATGCGGTGCGAATGACCGATTTCAAATACGCCAATGTATCGTCGTTGGGTTCATCGATCCACATCTGGCGGGCCGCGTGCCAAGCATCGGTGAAGCGCTCCGCTTTGATGTCGCTTTCAACGAGTCGGCGCTTCGCCGCGTAAAGTGCCGGTTTCTTTTTCGCCATGCTCGGATTCCTTCGCGGGCTACGCCCGAGGCTTCACCATGTAATATAAATTCAAACCTTCTCCGTCTTCGATTGGTCCGCGATCCATGATCCACCGCGAATCGCACCTGCTCTCGCCTTACCGCCCGCCGACCTCCTACCCCGTGAGCTTGAACCCCGAAGAAGCCTCCGCATGGCTCAACGGATACTTCGCATTGTGGCACCCCGCCGCCTTGATCGGCCAAACCCGCACGCCCCAAGCATCGTCATCGTACGACCACGATAACCCAGTGGAAGGCTATTTATATGCGGTGCCCACCGGCCCGCACCTCTACCAACCCGAAGATTGGCAACACCGAGTACGCGAAGCGAAAGCTGCGGCCTTCGCCGCGACGCCGGACGACCGCGAAACGCACACGAATTTGATGAACGCCCTCGCGGAATTGCAGATCGAACCGGCTTACCGCGAGGTGCCCGCCGAGGTGGTGAAGCTGTTCGTAGGCCTCGGCTTAGGCTACTTGCTCGTCGAATCTCTATTCGACGCGATGGATCACGAACACCTCCTCGATGCCGATGGCTTCTGGGCCGACGTTCAAACCGCCGCCGCGGCTTCCATCGCCCCCGATGCACACACCGCAGTGCGAACGGCGATACAACCGGCCATCGAGAAGCTGCGCTCGGCCCGCGAAGCCCTGAATTCCACAGGGATGAAACTCGTCGATTTGGCGATGCCCACGGTGGCATCTCTCGGCGCGCCGTGGCCCGACTCGTTCGCTGCCGGGTTGCCTCTGGGAATCATCGCCTCCGGTGAAATGCTCGAGCAATTGGCGAACGATCACCCCGAACGATTCGCCGAGTTGAAGGCGAAGTTCGTTCCCGATCTGCCCTCGAACGTGGACATCGCGTGCGGAGCGTACCGCGAACGGGACGATGCACTTCTGCCCATCGAATCGCAGTTCTGGAACTTCGAGCAGGCCCGCCGTGCGGTGAAATCGCTCTTCGGTGCGGAAACGCAGGTGTTCGCGCGGAACACCTCTGCGTTCCATCCCGCGTTGCCCTCGTGGCTCCAGCATGCCGGGTACCAAAGTGCGGTGTTGGTGAGTTTCGATGGTGCCCTCAACCCTAACCGCAACGCGGCGATATTGAATTGGTCCGCCCCGGATGGCAAATCGCTCACCGCCTTCGGCCGCGAACCGCTCGATGCCTCCGATCCGCTGACCTACTTCAACCTCGTCTACCACATGCACCAAGCGTTTACGCAGGATTCAATGCCGACGATCGCGTTCAAACACACGGGCAGCGAAGCCGCGCCGGGATACCGGGAATTGATCGCACTCGCCGAGTTGGGGGATGTCGCCGGGGAATGGGTCGGCCTCGGCCGCCATCTTTCGGAGAACCCCTACGGCGATTACCTCGGCAGCACCGGTGCCGACGATTACTTCACCGATTCCCTCGATCAACGCGTGACCAATCGCAAGCGGCCCGATCCCGTGGGCGGTTTCGCGGTTCACCAACGATTGCGGCGCCGCATCGATAGCGCGTTCGCACTCGCCGGGTTGCACCGCATGTTGAGCGCACCCAACGAAGCCGAGTTGGCATTGGTGAATCAGCTCGAAACCGCCGAACGGCAGATTGAACTCAGGGGGGCGGATACCCACGGCGCGCCGGAAGTGACCATCCCCGAAGCCGAGTTCGCACAGTTGTTAGCGGATCGCATTCAAGTACGTTCCGCCGAGAATCAGCCCGGTTTGATCGTCTTCAACCCGTGCAACTTTCCCCGCCGCGTCGGGTTGGAAATCGCCGAGTTCGGCTCTCCGATCCCCGTGGCCGATCCGGTGAAAGCCGCGGAGTTCGCCAACGGCTCGGCCAAACTCGTGGTGGAAGTGCCATCGCTCGGCTTCGCTTGGATTCCCCGCAATGCCCCCGCCGGAACGCTCCCGCCCAAGCCCCGCCTCAAAACGGCGGAGAATTCCATGGTTCGCAACGAATTCTTCGAGGCCGATTTCGATCCGGTCACCGGGGCCCTGCGTGCCTTCCGCGACGGTCGCACCCGCGTCAATCGTTTGGGCATGCAACTTGTCTTCAATCCCGGCAGCAAAACGAAAGCCCGCAAGATCACCGTGACGAATTCGGGAACTGCCCTCGGCGAGGTGGTTTGCGAAGGGGACATTCTCGACGATCACGATCAACCCCTAGCCACGTTCCGGCAACGCTTGCGGGCGTGGGTTGGCCGCCCGGCATTGGAACTCCGCATCGAAATCGAACCGACGCACGCCCCCGGCGGCTATCCTTGGCATTCGTACTACGGTGCCCGCTTCGCCTGCCGCGATGATCGCGCCGCGATCTTCCGTGGCGTGCATGGGGGGAATTTTGCCTCCACCTACACGCGCCCCGTTTCGCCCGATTACCTCGAGTTCCGCATCGGCGGCGAACGCACCTTCCTCTTTACAGGCGGCCTGCCCTTCCTGCAAAAGCACGGTACCCGCATGGCCGATGTGGTGCTGATTCCCGAAGGGGAAACGTGCCGGAGTTTCGAGTTGCTTTTGGCCCTCGACCGCGATTACCCGATGCAAACCGCCGCGGGGTGGAACGCCCCGGCTCCGGTGGTGTTCACCGAGAAAGGCCCGCCGCACATCGGGCCGACCGGTTGGCTCGCCCACGTCGATCTGCCGAGCTTGTTAATGACGTCGTTGAAGCCGTGCCCATCGGGCGAAGGAATGACCCGGGCCGTAGCGATGCGACTCACCGAATGCTCCGGCTTCGCCGGGCAATCGCACGTGCAGTTCGCCCGCGATCCGAACCGCGCCAGCAGTTGCGACAACGACGGCATGCCCGGGAACGAAATCACGATCGCCGAGGGCTTAGTGCCCGTCGATTTTTCCTCGAACGAAACATTCCGTATCAAGGCGGAGTGGAAGTGATCGATCTGTTATGCTGATGTCTGCACCCAAGCAAAAGAAGACAGCCAATGAGCATGACCGAAACGAACGATGCTCTACCGGCGCACAAGCCGGCATTCCTCAAACGCGTCCAGATTCGCAACTATAAGAGCATCGCTTTCTGCGACGTGACCCTGGAACCGCTGACACTTTTGGTGGGACGCAACGGCTCGGGGAAAAGCAATTTCTTGGATGCACTCGGATTCTTAGCGGACTTAATGAGCAAACGGGTTTCGGAAGCATTGGAACCGCGTGGAGGATGGAATAGTGTTTTCCCAAAGTATGATAATTC
>Ga0105045_10005570_pt1 | contig 11087 bp, 10 predicted proteins | sample MAT02_FD_78089 | JGI IMG/M metagenome (GOLD analysis project Ga0105045, IMG submission 78089) | Freshwater microbial communities from Lake Fryxell liftoff mats and glacier meltwater in Antarctica - MAT-02 (megahit assembly) | ecosystem: Environmental > Aquatic > Freshwater > Ice > Liftoff... | reverse complement strand
TTTGCGCAGATTTATCAGCTAATTTTGAGGACATATCCGAAGATATGGCCAAAAAATTGGATGTTAAAGATGCCAAAAAGGGCTATTTTAATGAGCAAAGCGAATTTCGAAAGAGGTCTAATGACATCTCTTCGATTCACTAGGTGAATGACTTTATTTCAAAATCTGTTTCACAATTCTTGTACTTACTATATAGTAAACATAAAAAATACGACGATATAATGGATTGTTATGCCACACGTTCTACTTGATTACATTCCTGTTTGGGGAATTTTTTTATTAACTATCCTCGTATCTTTTATCTTTTTTGAGATAGGTTTTAGATTAGTCAAGTACAGAAAGAAAACTTTAGAACATGCTTCTGAAGCACCCATTGGATCAATTTTTGCGGCCATTCTTAGTTTACTCGCCTTCATTTTAGCTTTTACTTTTAGTTCAGCAGCTACTCGCTATGATGAAAGAAACAAGCTTGTTTTAGAAGAAGCTATTGCCATTGAGCAAACGTATTTCAGGGCAAGTTTTTTACCTGAAGTCTATCAGGCTAAGGTCCATGAACTACTTAAAGAATATGCTTTAGTACGTTTAAAAGGAATAAATGCTGAAAACCATCGAGAAGCCTTGAAAAAATCTATTTTGATTCAAGATGAACTTTGGAGTTATGCGGCTAAAATTGGATCTGAAGTGCCTAGCACAAATGCCAATCAGTCTTTTATCTCATCTTTAAGCGATATTATCGCTGCGCACGCCAAGCGAATTATGATTGGCATTTACCGACATATTCCTAACACAATTTGGTATGCTTTGTATTTTGTCACTATTTTGGCAGTGACTACAATGGGTTATTTTGTAGGTATCAAAAGGAATCGTTATTTCATGATGAGCTTTACATTAATTGTGTCTTTTTCAGCAGTGATTACTTTGATTGCAGATCTTGATAGACCACAAGAAGGATCAATTCGAGTCAGTCAACAACCGATGATTGATTTCTATCATCGCATTAGCAGTCGTGATTAAATAATTCTTAAAAAAGTATCGTATAGGTTTTAGTGTACGATACAAGATATAGAATTAAAAAAAATATTCGGGAAAATTCTAAGCCGGATTCTGTAATCTAACTATACAGTTAGAAGGTAATCATTCATCTAGGGATGCCGTCACCGACATCCTCAAGCAACTCTTCAGAGCTTTGCGGAGAACAAATATTGCTCTGCTCGGTTTTGCTTCAGATAGGGTTTATCACAGTCCAAGTTTTCTTGGATCAGGCACAACTCATTAAGTTGGCATTTCACCCTGTCTAGCAAGTTAAACTTGCTAGCGGATTATTTTCTGTTATACTTTCCGTAGCCTTACAGCCCCCAGCGTTTCACTGGTATCCTCTCCTGCGAAGTCCAGACTTTCCTCTCCCCTTTAAAAAGGGCAGCGATTACCAATCTTCCCGAATAAAAATACATTAAAATTAAACTTTAGCTTTTCTACGGCGCTGTTTTGTTGCAACAACTGTATCTTCTAAGGCTTTACTTTCTAACCAGTAATGAATGCGTGAACAATGCTCGCAAAATATCAAACGCTCACCTTTACGCACAAGATTTTCATGCTGCGCTGTCAACATAATATGACAACCACTGCAACAACGATTCTCTAAAGGAACAACAACACGATCTTTCTTATTTTTGAGCAATCTTTCATAAACCTTGAAAATTTCAGTTTCTGTATGTGTAACAAGCTCATCGCGTTCTGTTTTTAAAACTCGGCCTTCTTCATTTATCTGCGCAATACTCGTATGGATTTCAGATTCAAATATTTTAGAGCTTTCTATAGCTGAATTTGAACCCTCTTGCAAACTTTTTAGAGTCTCTTCTTCAACAACGAGTTTATCATAAAAATCACTCAAGCGTTGCTCTTTAGCTAGTCTTTCTCTATCTGCAGCAGAAATCTCATGCGTAATCACATTGTATTCATCTACTTTTCGTATAGAGCCTTGTTGAGATTCTAGTTTTTTAATCTTCACTAAAATATCGTTGACTTCACCTTCTGCCAAGCGAATAAATTTTTTCAAGTCTAAAATTTCAGCTTCTTTTTCTGCGACACGTAAACCTAAAGAGTTTTTGTTAGAATTGATTTTATCTAACTCATTTTGTCTCTTTTTTTTAAGCTGCATCAATTGGATCATTTTCATATCCAATTCTTGAATTTCTAAAATTACTTTTAGGGCCTTTAACATAGTTTTTCCTTGAACATAAAAGGTGTGTTAAAAATTGCTCACTTTTAAGATTTGTCAATGCTTCATTATATCAATTGTTTGAAAAAAAGAAAGAGGCAAAGAAAGCAAAGGTAATTTAGTAAAAGCAATTTAACTCAATTCCGAATTCTTTTCAATCATTTTGATAAAGCCTTGCTTGTTGTTAAATACTCACTTACCTTGTTTTGACAATTATTTTTTTTAAGGTTTCTTGCTTACTTATTCTTTTTTTATGATAAAAGATTGAATATCTAGTAGGAGATCAATAATGAGCAAAGCACACTCAAAATGGCTATTTAAAAGTTCTCTCACACAGTTTGATCAGGCGCTAGCATCAAATTATGCTATGGAAATTGAACCCCAAGTGAAATTTTCTCAAATTCCTAAAGTTGAAATCTATGACGCGAATACTATAAATTCATTAGTTTGGCCTGACACGACCGAAAGCATTGAGGCAAAAAAATTTCTTCTACCTTTAATCAAAAATGGAACAAGTCAGTACATTAACAACGTAACAACTGAACTTAAAGTACTCAAGATCGACAATACCATTATTCCCATTACTATTAATTTTACAGAATATGATAATTCTTACGTCTGCTCTCCTTATAGTTATTATATCACTTATGCAAAACATTCCATTCAACACTTCTCTTCCGAGATTTTAAAAAGTTTGATTAAGGGAGGGTTATGGGGGCTATCAAAGTTCTTTAAATCCACAAAAATTAATCAAGTTGTCATTGTCAATAATTGGCTTTGCTCTACAAATCTTTTTCCTTCTTTTGACTCTACCCTGATTCCCACTATCACGACATTTCTTAAACAAACTTATCCTCAACACACTCTCATTTTTCGCTCGGTCAATGAGAAAATATATCCAAACTATTTTCAAGAGTTAAAAGACAATTCTTATAAAATGAGTGCATCCCGTCAGATATTCTTTACGAACACAAAAGATGAAAAAATATTTGAATCTAGGCTTTTTAAAAGTGATACCAAACTTTTACAAGCAAGTGGATATGAAATTATTGATGGCACTCAGCTCTCCCAACAGGACATTCCACGTCTTTTAGATCTCTACAATCAAGTGTTTATTGATAAACATTCTTCATTGAATCCTCAATTAAGTGCCAATTATATTCAACTTGCGTTAGACCCACAAATTTTGCAAATTCGAGCTCTACGAAAAAATGGTCAAATAGATGGAGTGGTTGGCTTTACATGTCGTAATGGTATCATGACATGCTCTCTTTTTGGTTATGACAAAGTTATCCCTTCACAAGTTGCTCTTTACCGTCTTCTTTCAACTTTACTTATGTTGGAAGCGAAAGAGCGAGACCTGATTTTTCATCAAAGTGCAGGAGCGTCTACATACAAAAAAATTCGCAAAGCTCAAGATTGTATTGAGTACATCGCCATTTATGATAAACACCTCTCTCTTAAGCAAAGACTTCCCTGGTTATTATTAACAAAGCTCTGCAACACGCTGGGCATCTATTTCATGAAAAAATATTAAAACAGAATTTTTAAACAGCTACAAGAATCCTATAGCTATTGTTATTTGTGACAAAAGATGGGTCACACTTTTTTGGCTTAAATTAAAATTTGGAGTGCGAAAGCCCTGCTTTCGCTTTTTATGTGGCTCCAAAAATGCCTGCAAACGTCTTTCAACATAACGACATTTTCTTGTGCAAATCTTTAGACTTCAAATTGTGTGTTTATCAAAAAAAGATGTGTCTAGCTGCAAGGGTATAGCTTTCCCTGTCTCCCTAAAATCTATAGATTCATACAGAAAAGGTCTTGTCGTGCGGAAAGTCGCTTGCAGATATTTTTCAGAGCCACACAAAAAGCGAAAGCAGGGCTTTCGCACTCCAAATTTTTAATGTTGCAACTCTTTTTATTCAAATTTAATTATAAGGGAGTGACTTCAAACTTGCCTAAACCATTTTTGAATAGAAAAATAGAATTTCTTAATTCTGAAAAATTCAATTTAGCATGAAAGAGTTGAGTGTACTTTTGATAAGTGACATCTTTTTGTAATGCCAAAGTTCCTTCCAAAACCTTATCTACAGTCTCTTGTCTCTTCGTCGATTGAAAAATTACGTGAAACATAATAGAAATGATTAATGCTGCTGTAAAAGCAGTAAAAGCAAAAAATAGAGAATTCGTGGCCACAAAAATCAATCCTAAGGCGACACAAGAAATAAGTTGATCTAGTAAAGAGACTTGATAATAATTTTCATTTTTTTCAGTGAGGTTGACAATTGTCTTTAATTGCTCGTAATAAGCAGGGGTTCCATTGTAAACATGCGAATATTTTTTCCACATTCTTACATTATCTTTAAATGATTTCACAATGACGTTTCTGGCTTTTTGCTTTTTATGAATAGTGAACGGATTTAAAGTGAAGCTGGTTTCATTTTTTCTAGATGTAATGACCTCGACACAAGTCTCTAACAATTCTATAGTGTGTTGATGAATACGTGATTCTACTTCTTTGAGGTCAGCAAAGCTTTCTTTGTTCTTACCCCATTCAAATTTTTGAGCCAGGCTTTTGCAGTAATAGGAAAGATTTGTTTGTAAAGACGCGGTCATGACTTACCTTTAGTAAAGCAATAAAAGTTAGTTTTCTTAGTGAGATTGAAACGTCATTTAACGTGTAGTAATGAATACTTTTCCATTTTGATCGACGTAAACAGAATTCTCTGCTTGCGCCACCATTCCTTTAGCCTGTTCTACTAAGGGAGGATAACCAACAATTGCCCCTACCTTCAGCAACTCTTGAACACTTTTTTCAACAATCATTAAGGGTAATTCTGCAGAAATTAAATCATGAATTCCAAAAGGAAGATTCTGAAACTCTTCAATCTTTTTCATCATTGCTTGAGTGAATTTTGACGAGCTTTGATATTTTTTCTGGAAAGAAAATATGGTAGGTTGACCGGCTTCGTAAATTAATCCAAAGCCGTTTGTTACAAAAGGTTCGATAGCAAAAGTCATTCCGGGCACGATCTCAGTCTTAGAACGATCATCATAATTTGGAATGATTGGAGAAGTGTGTATTTGATAATAGCCTAGACCATGTCCACACAAATTTTTAATGGGTTTTAATTGGTAAGACAAAATTGTTTTTTCTATTATTTTGCCTATTTCACCAATTTTTAAGCCAACCCGAATAATTTGCTCGACTGCCAACAAAGCAGCTTCGGCAGCATCAATCAAGTTTTGATGTTTACCTGAAAGATCAATTGACACAGCACAATCCCCGATTGCCCCTTTATAGCAAACACCGACATCTAACTTAACGAGTTCATCAGAAAAAATAACATCTTGACCGGGCCAAGTTAAATAATGCGCAGCAACGTCATTCAACGCAATTTGCGGTGGAAATGCTGCTATAGCGCCTAGCTCAGTGATTTTTTCACAAATTTGTTTTCTGACTTTATTATATGAAGCCCCCTTCACTATTAAAGATTTTCCATAAGCACGCACTTCTTTCGCTAAAGCGCCTGCGTGAATAAAATTCTGAAAATAATCTTTTGGCCTGGATTGCTTGGTCATCATTTAAGTTTTTTTAACTTTTTTCGTTGGTGCTACTTTTGGCATAATTCTTTTTTTTGCCGGAGCTTTTTCTTTTGCGATCTTTTTTGCACTAGCTTTTGTTTTAGAATTTGACTCTGAAGATTTCTCTTTAGCTTTAGACTTTTTCTTAGCTGCAGCTAACTTAGGACGGCTTTTTGTTTTTTGAGATAATTCATCATCAAAATCGTCATCGTCATCTGAATCATCAAAACCTGGTTCAATATCATACGGAGTTTTTTCAGGTGCAGCATCTTTATCTACCCAACGAGTCGATAAGGTTCTTAATGTAGAAAGTTTTTGATTGAGATCTGCACTTTCAGAGGCACCGAATAAAATTTTCTTTTGCAAGACGTCTTGTTCTCCGAATTTGGAAGAAAATGCCGAAAAAATAAGTGACTGGTTCATTTCTGGAGTGAACAAAAATGCGCGCATAGATGGGGGCACTGTTGTATAAATATCGACCGTAATTTGCGGCTCTATATCCATTTTGACAGCTTGTTTCGGTGGACGACCACGTTTTGGGCGTGGATTTAAAGCTTCATTAGAATAATAGGTTTTTGCTTTTGCAGCTAACATCTTTCTGGCTGCTAAAATATCTTTGCCAACTTTTGGTTGAAATAAAGACTGTTTAATTTTCTCACTCATTTGACGCGGAAGTTCTAAATCTTCTTCGAATACAAAATGAAAGTGATTGGCACGCAACCATTCAATAATACGGATTCTTGAACGTTCTTGATAATATTGCTGCCATTTTTCTTGTTCTGCATGATGATCAAAAATAAATTCTAAGAAATTTTCACGCGCTTCTTTAGACTGAATAATATCTAGTAATTTTTCTTTTGTATCAATATCGTAAACTTTTTCGTTTACAAACCCTTCCATAATCTTTTTAGTTTCATAAAAAGATAATTTAGGAATTTGACAATAGCGATCCGCGTGTTGTTTAATTTCGTTTTCTAATACGTCCAATTCTTCTTGGGATTTATCTAAATCTACATAAATTAAGAAACCTTCCAAACGGTCAATGTAGAAGTCTCTTTCATCGTCAGATTTAGCAAAAGCTTCCATGAGGCGGTGACATCTAAGAATAAGCGGATTTTGGGCTTCCATATTTTTACTAGACATTGGTAAAATTCCTTGGTTATTGAACATTTTATTCTATTAGATGTGCCGGTACACTGTCAAACATAAACTGACAAACTCAGGATTGCCTGATTTAATTCAATTTAAAATTAGTCCGTTAGTGTTAGATAAAATTTGTTAAATGAATTTCACCTTTAAAAACAGACTGGACCGAACCTGCCATTTCCACTTCTGAAAAGACCTGATTTTTTAATAAAAAACTAATGACTAACTTTTCATTTAACTTTGTTTTTACAGTGATGGGCGGGCTCATTTTTTTCTTATAAGCAGTGGATAAAGCAGCTGCAGTTGCGCCTGTTCCACAAGCTAAGGTTTCTCCTTCTATACCACGCTCATAAGTACGCAATTTGATTTGGTTATTAGGCAAAACTTGCACAAAATTGACGTTAGCTCCTTTAGCACCCCAAGCCTCATGATTTCTAAGAGTTGGTCCCAGCAAGGACATGTCTACTTTTTCAATTTGATCTACGAAAAGTACAATATGGGGAACTCCTGTATCTAAATAGTCAACCTCAACTATTCGGTCTAAACACTTAATTTTTTGATTCCAACGAATGTTTTGGGGAGCACCCATCTCGACATAAATATGGGAGTTTTTTATATGAACTTTAATTAAACGATGCATTGTTTCGATGCAAAAAGAAGATTGATTAACATTTAACGCGTGTAACCGGGCAGCAAAACAGCGAATTCCATTACCACACATCTCCGCTTCTGAACCATCGGCATTGAAAATTCTCATTCGTGCATCTGCCTGCAACGATGGCTCTAACAGAAGGATTCCATCTGCCCCAATCCCCCAATGACGGCAACACAATTTTTGTATTAGTTTTAAGTTGGTGTGGGGAAAATTTAAATCCTGATTATCAAAAAGGATAAAATCATTCCCACAACCTACATACTTGTGAAAAGGATACAAAATTCCTTTAGTCCTCTAAATCTTGGAAAGAAGTCACCACTTTATCCAGTAATCCGAATTCCAAGGCCTCATGTGCTGTCATCCAAGTATCTCTGTCGATTGCTTTTTCAATCACAGCAAATTCTTTGCCCGTCGCTTCCATATAAATATGGATCAATGCATTTTTCGTTTTGATAATTTCACGTGCTTGTATTTCTAGATCAGTCGCTTGTCCTGTAATGACCCCTCCAAGTAACGGCTGATGAATCATAATTCTAGAATGAGGTGTGGCAAAGCGTCTGCCAGGAGCTGCACATAAACTTAAAATCGACCCCATTGACGCAGCTAAACCTGTGATTAATGTGGTTACCGGCGAGCTAATCATATTGATTTGGTCCCAAATCGCAAATCCTGAGTCAACTGCCCCACCTGGGCTATTGATAACAAACAGAATCGGCTTACCTGGATCTGTCATCTCTAGATACCAGAGCTTACGAATGATTTCATTAGCCGAATGACTATCTACAGCATCTGAAATAAATATACGACGAGCTTCTAAAAGCGCATGTTCGATTTTATCTCCAGTTCTTGCGGCTCCATCTTTACGTTCTTTAGCTTTAGCCATGAAATACTCCCCTTGTATATGCACTCAATTTTGAATATTCTCTATCTTAATCTTTTTACTTTCTCAATTCAAGCAAACTTAATCTTAAAGATAAGATTAGAAAATAAATGATTCTTTAATTTGACTCTTAACTATAAAAATTTAATCTATTTCGATCTCTGGATAGAGAGGGAAATGCTTGAGTAGCTCGTCTACACGCTTACACACTTGGTCTAAAATTGTGTCATCAATGGATGCAGCTGCTTTGCTAGGCATGCCCGTTTTTTCCACAATTGCAGGCTTCATATGCGAAAGAACGAGATGAATAATTTCTGCGATTTCCTCCATCTCTTTTTTACCCATGCCTAGAGTTGTTAACGCAGCTGTTCCTAAACGAATACCTGATGTATACCAAGGCCCCTGTTTGTCAAAAGGAATGGCATTGCGATTGATAGTGATTTTTGCTTTTCTTAAAATAAGCTCAGCTTGACGACCTGTAATTCCAAATTGAGATAAATCTAATACCATCAAGTGATTTTCAGTTCCACCTGCCACTATGCGCACTCCTTTTTTCACAAAACATTCAGCCAAATATTGAGCATTTTCAACAATCTTATGCGCGTAAGCTTTGAATTCAGGCAGATTAGCTTCTTTAAACGCGACAGCTTTTGCTGCCATGACATGAGGAAGTGGACCTCCTAAAACCAAAGGACAGCCTTTATTAATCATCTCGCTATATTCTTTTTTACATAAAATAAATCCGCCTCTTGGTCCACGCAGTGTTTTATGAGTAGTAGACGTCACAATGTCTGCATAAGGAATGGGATTATATTCGCCAGCAAAGACTCCACCGGCAACCAAGCCGGAAAAATGAGCCATATCAACTAAAAATACAGCGCCTACACTATCGGCAATTTCACGCATTTTTGCAAAGTTTATACGACGTGAATAAGCTGAGTAGCCTGCCAACAATATCAAGGGCTTTTCTTTTTTAACTTGCTCTGCCAAACTATCATAATCAAGTAGTTCAGTTTCAGGATTGACATCATAGACAACTGCTTGCATCATTTTTGATGAGATATTGTGTCTGTATCCATGAGTGAGATGCCCACCTGAATTCAAAGACATTCCCATGACTTTTTGATTCACTAACAATTGGCGAATTTGCTCATGTTCATCCGCAGTCAATTCATCCAAAGATTTTTTGCCTAGTTTTTCTATTTCGGGATTTTGTATTTTTTGTATCAAAATTGCCCAAAAAGCTACTAGGTTAGCATCTGCACCTGAATGAGGCTGGACATACGCGTGCTCACAATTAAATAACTTAATCAGTTCATTTTGCGCCGTTTCTTCGATACGGTCGATATTCGTGCAACCTGCATAAAAACGATGATTAGCAAAACCTTCTGCATATTTATCCGTCAACAAATTACCCATTGCCAATTGCACTGCAAGAGAAGAGAAGTTTTCAGACGCAATGAGTTTTAAATGAGACCGCTCATCTTTAAGTTCTTGAATAATATTATCGACAATTGTAGGTGCAACTGTCTCTACCTGATCCAAAGAAGCTAGATAAGCAACTGCAGCTGTATTAAATTTTTGGGGATATTTTTTTAAATATTTTTGCAAACGGGACATGGTTACACCTCAACTATAGAAAAAACAGTTATTTTGTCCCATTTCTATCTTTTAAGCCAGAAAAAAATAGACACCTCGGGAGGTCTAACTGTTCAGATACGATTATTTTTGATTTAAAAAAAAGGAGAAAAGTCACCAAAAAGGCTTCTCCTTTTTTATTTTTATCTCACAGATTTAAATCACTAAAATTGAGGTTTGCATTTAAAACAAGCGCCTTCGCTCAATGAATGATTCCCCCCTTTTTCATAGCATTCATCATTGATCAGTATCTTAAATTCACATTTTGAAAAACTTTGATCGCATTCCCAAGTCCACTCATTTGCACTGACATTTTTAAGTTTTTGACCTTTACTCCAACTTAAATTTGCTCCTTCACCTCTAATATACAACTCATTGGAAAAACCCGCATCGCAATTAACAATGATTTTTGTTTTCTGGGCATTTTTTTTACCAGGTGATGCTGGAGGTTTTGCCGGCTGAGATGCTTCAGGCTTAGCATTTAAAGAAGACTTTAAAAGTGCATCTACTTTTGCATTAGCACTTTTAGGATCATTTTTTGATTCTTTAGCAGTTTTTTCTGCGTTTTTAGGTGCTTTTTTAGTTAACATTATAAACCTCTTATTTTGAGAATTTTACATGAAAAAGATAGTCATCAAGAGACTATTACTGTCTTTGTATTTTATTCTCTTTATTTGTATGACCATCCCTCTTCCGTGTCAACAAAAATATTTAAAAGATTTCAATTTGTTAAATTTTTCATAATAATAAAGTAAAGTAAAGTGAACTCGGTTCACTTTACTTTATTAACTCAAGTTCGGTATTACTAAGTTGAAATTAAGGAAATTATTTGTTAACTCGACTGCCGAGTAGGAGAGGCCGTAAGGCCTCGTCCTCTCACAGAACCGTGCGTACGGATCCGTACACGGCTCTTCACATTAACTTCACCCACTTTTCAATTCCAAACCAATGCTCTAATGAGTTTC
>Ga0105045_10005568_pt1 | contig 11090 bp, 10 predicted proteins | sample MAT02_FD_78089 | JGI IMG/M metagenome (GOLD analysis project Ga0105045, IMG submission 78089) | Freshwater microbial communities from Lake Fryxell liftoff mats and glacier meltwater in Antarctica - MAT-02 (megahit assembly) | ecosystem: Environmental > Aquatic > Freshwater > Ice > Liftoff... | reverse complement strand
GGTGGGAAAATTGATGCTAGAAAAAAGATTGAAGTCTTGCTTGAAGCGGTAAATCAGCTAGAGGATGATTCTGTGCATTTAATTTTATTTGGTTCAATAACTGAAGAAATGAAACCTAAAATCAGCCAGCTTATCCTAAGTCCGAAAATAGAATATGTAGGCTGGATAAGTCCCAATGAAGCTAATGATTACTTTTTTGCTTCTGATTTAGCTGTTTTTCCTGGTACGCATTCTGTTTTGTGGGAGCAATCGATCGGATGTGGAATACCAGGTGTTTTTAGAAAATGGGAGGGTATGCAACATGTTGATGTTGGTGGAAACTGTCTTTTTTTGGATGAGGGAAGTAAATCAGAAATTCAAGAAGTAATTATAAATATTATAAAAAATAAGACCCTCTATGAAAATTTGAAAAAGAATTCGGAAGAAAAAGGTCCTAAAACATTTTCATATACAGAAATTGCCAAGAGGGCCATCGAAATAAAAGATTAAGAAAAAATATGGAGAATTATCAAATATGTACTAATTGTGTAATGGACACTACTGACTCCAAAATCACATTTGATGAAAATGGGGTTTGTGATCATTGCAAAACCTTTTATAAAGATATTCAGCCTTTTTGGCATACAGATAGTAAAGGAAAAAATGCTTTAAAGGAAATTATTGTTAAAATAAAAAAAGAAGGAGAAGGTAAAGACTTTGATTGTTTAATGGGTATGAGTGGTGGAATAGATAGCTCCTACCTTCTTTATAAAATGGTAACTGAGTTTGGATTAAGACCTTTAGTTTTCCATGTTGATGCAGGTTGGAATTCTCAAATAGCTGTAAACAATATAGAAAGGCTGGTTGATGGTCTAGGTTTGGATTTATATACAGAAGTAATTAATTGGGAAGAAATCAAAGATTTACAGCTTGCATTCTTTAAAAGTGGTGTGCCACATATTGATGTTCCTCAAGATCATGCATTCTTTGCAACCATGTATAAGTTTGCTTCCAAACATAAGGTTAAGCATATTCTTACAGGTGGAAATTACTCCACTGAATGTGTCAGAAATCCTCTGGAATGGATGTATTACCAATCTGATTCAATCCAATTAAGAGACATCTATAAAAAACACGGAAAAGGGAAATTGAAGGATTATCCAGTTACCAATATCCTCTGGCATAAAGTTTACCTCCCATATATCAAAGGAATTAAACTAATCAGACCATTGGATTACGTTCCTTACAACAAAGACGAGGCCATGCAGTTCCTAGTCGATAAATTTGGATATCAAAAGTATCCACAAAAACATTTTGAATCGCGTTTTACAAGATTTTATGAATCGTATTGGTTACCAGAGAAATTCGGGTTTGATACGCGTAAGGTTCAGTTTTCTAGTTTAATCCTTACTGGTCAGATGACACGGGAAGAAGCTTGAAAAAATTAGCCCAACCTGCTTACGACCCTAATACCATCAACCAAGATTTTGATTACGTTGCAACTAAGTTGGGCATTACTGTAGATGAGCTTCAAGGCTATATGGATGCCCCAAATAAGACTTACAAGGACTACAAATCTCAAGAAAGTATTTATAATATTGGTGCTAGCGTAATGAGAATGTTTGGCAAAGAAAAAGGGGGCAAGAGATGATAGGAATAGTAAATTATGGATCAGGAAATATACGAGCAATTGAAAATATTTACAGTAGGCTGAATATTCAGACTAAGGTGATAAGTAATCCTGCAGAACTCAAATTTTCTGATAAACTTATTCTACCGGGAGTTGGTGCATTCGATGAAACGATGCAACAGCTTTTGGCATCAGGCTTGAAAGAAGAACTTGATGAGTTAGTCTTAATAAAAAAAATTCCAATATTGGGTGTTTGTGTTGGAATGCAAATTTTGGCAAATTCTAGTGAGGAGGGTTCTTTAAAGGGTCTTGGTTGGATTAAAGGAGTGGTAAAAAAATTTGATAAGGAGATTTTTACACACAAACCTTACTTACCTCACATGGGATGGAATACCATTAATCCTACGAAAGAACACCTTATTTTCAATGGAATTGTTCCTGATCAAGGATTCTATTTTGTTCACAGCTATTATTTTTCTTGCCAAATCCCTGATAATACTTTGGCCACGACCCATTATGGAATCGATTTTTCAAGTGCTGTGCAAGCAGAAAACATTTTTGGAATGCAGTTTCACCCTGAAAAAAGCCATGGCAATGGAATTAAACTATTGGAAAATTTCTCTAAACTTTAGTTATGCTTAGATCCAGAATTATTCCTTGTTTGTTGGTGCATAAAAAAGGGCTAGTAAAAACAACTCATTTTAAGGATGCCAAATATGTTGGGGATCCGATTAACGCAGTTAAGATCTTCAATGAAAAGGAAGTAGATGAGCTTATTGTATTGGATATTGATGCCACTGCTGAAGGTCGAGGTCCTGACTTTCAAATGATTAGAAACCTTGCAGTAGAATGTAGAATGCCTTTTTGTTATGGAGGAGGAGTTACCACTGTTGAACAAGCTAAGAAGATCATAAGTCTCGGAGCTGAAAAAGTAGCGATAAGTACAGCAGCCATCAAAAACCCATTATTATTAAAAGAAATCGGGAAGGCTGTAGGGATTCAAAGTGTGGTAGTAGTAATTGATGTAAAGAAAAAGGGAATCTTAGCAGGAGGGGGATATGATATTTACATTAATAATGCAAAAGAAAAAGTCAATATAAAACTTAAGGATTTTATCCATGAACTTAACGAGATAGGAGTTGGAGAGATTGTGATCAATTCTATTGAGAAAGACGGTACAATGCTCGGATATGATATTGGCCTAGTTGATTTGGTGAGAAATTTAACAGAAGTTCCCATCACTGTTCTTGGAGGAGCTAGTAATTATGATGACATTAAAAATTTAATATCCAGATTCAAAATTATTGGAGCTGCCGCGGGAAGCCTATTTGTTTTTAAGGGCAAATACAGGGCTGTTTTGATTAGTTATCCAAATAAATCTGAAAAAAAAGTACTTTTCTAAAGTAAAAATGAAACAAATAATACAAGATATTAAGGACGGAAATACCATTTTAGAAGAAGTTCCTGCGCCTTTGGTAAAACCTGGTCAAGTACTTATTCAAACAACAAGAAGTCTTGTTTCCTTGGGAACAGAGCGAATGCTGGTAGAATTCGGGAAAGCTAATTTTTTACAAAAAGCTAGACAGCAACCTGATAAAGTAAAGGAGGTCATTAATAAGGTAAAAACAGATGGTCTTCAGCCTACCATTAATGCTGTTTTTAATAAGCTTGGACAACCTTTGCCTTTAGGCTATTGTAATGTCGGTAAGGTGATTGCTGTAGGTAAAGGAGTCGAAGATTTCGCTGTAGGTGATCGCGTAGCTTCTAATGGGAATCATGCTGAATATGTTTCTATTCCAAAAAATTTGGTTGCGAAAATTCCGGATAATGTATCAGACGAAGAAGCAGCTTTTACAGTCATTGGGGCAATTGGACTTCAGGGAGTCCGTTTGGCCAATCCCACGTTTGGAGAGACAGTTGTTGTTGTTGGTCTTGGGTTGATCGGCCTGATGACTGCGCAGTTGTTGAAAGCTAATGGGTGCCAAGTCATCGGTTTTGACTTTGATTCTGCCAAAGTTGCTTTAGCTCAATCATTTGGAATAAAATCTGTAAATCCAGACGAAGGAATTGATCAGGTTGCTTTTGTGAATAGCATTACTAATGGAGTAGGTGCTGACGCAGTGATCATTACTGCATCTAATAAAAGCAATGAAATTATTTCCCAGTCGGCTAAAATGTCTCGCAAGAGAGGTAGAATTGTCTTAATCGGTGTTATTGGCCTTGATATTTCTAGAGCGGATTTTTTCGAAAAAGAATTGACGTTTCAGGTTTCCTGCTCTTATGGACCAGGAAGATATGATGAGGCCTATGAACAAAAAGGACAGGATTACCCCTTAGGTTATGTTAGATGGACTGAAAAGAGAAATTTTGAAGCTGTTTTAAATGCAATTGCAACCAAAGCCATCCAAGTTGAGCCCCTAATCACAGAACGAGTACCATTAGGGGACTACCAGTCGATATACGGGGACATGACTGGAAGCAAGTCTATTGCGTCCATTTTGGTTTATCCAGAAAAAACTGGAGAACCTAATAGAGCTGTATCTATTCCTTCTAATAGTTTTCAACCAGGAAAAGGAACTGTAGGAATTATCGGCGCAGGTAATTTTACTTCTGCTATGATTCTTCCGTGTTTAAAGAAAACCCCTGCGAGATTAAAATTCATATCAAGTTCTGGAGGATTATCCGGCACTACGCTAGCCAAGAAATATGGAGTAGCACAATCTACTACAGATAATTCACTTATTTTTCATGATTCTGAAGTGGATTTAGTGATGGTCACCACCAGACATAATTCACATGCAAGGATGGCTATTGAAGCTTTGAAGGCTAGAAAGCACGTTTTTGTAGAGAAACCATTGGCACTGAATCAGGAAGAATTAGAGGCAGTGATAGCTGCCTATGTGTTATCTGGGAAAACAGTTTCTATAGGTTTTAATCGAAGATTTGCTCCCTTGGCTTTGCAAATGAAGAAGGCTTTAGGATCAGGCAATACACCTATGAACATTATCGCAACGATGAATGCAGGGTTTATTCCACCGAATGTTTGGGTTCACGATATGGAAGTAGGAGGGGGAAGAATCATAGGAGAAGCGTGTCACTTTATTGATTTAATAACTTATCTGTCCGGATCAAAGGTTAAGGCTGTTTGCATGAATGCAATGGGGGTTAATCCTGAAGAAAATACGGACAATGCTACAATCCTTCTCAACTACGAAAATGGTACAAATGGAGTAATCAATTATTTCTCCAACGGATCAAAAGGGTATTCCAAAGAAAGAGTAGAAGTTTATCACCAAGAACGAACCTTGATTATGGATAATTGGAGAAAACTAAAAGGATTTGGTTTCAAGAATTTCAGTTCTGCTTCCTCCGGACAGGACAAGGGGCATCAAAATCAGTTTAACCTCTTGATAGATTCCATACAAAAAGGAGGAAACCCGATCATTCCAATGGATGAATTGGTAAATACAACCAAAGCAAGTTTTGCAGCAATTGAAAGCTTGAAGAACGGTCGCTGGATCTTGATTGATTAAAAAATGAAAAAACTCTTAGACAAAAAATTTTACCCTCAATTTGGAAACAATTGGGATGATCAACTTTTCAGAGAAAAGATTTTAACGAAGATTCATCCAGACTTTACAATCTTGGATCTTGGAGCAGGCGCAGGAATAATTAGTTATATGAATTTCAAGGGATACGGAAAAAAGATATGCGGCATTGATTTAGATCCTAGAGTTGAATCAAATCCATTCCTAGACGAAGGCAAAGTTGCTGATGCCAATAAGATCCCGTATCCAGATGAGTCATTCGATCTTATTTTTTCTGATAACGTGATGGAGCACCTTGATCAGCCTGTACTCATTTTCAAAGAAGTAAAACGGGTTCTCAAACCAGGCGGTTTATTTTTGATAAAAACCCCAAATAAGTATCATTACGTCCCAACTATTTCAAGGATTACACCGCATTCCTTCCATCAATTTGTTAATAAGCTAAGGGGGAGAGATGAAGAAGATACTTTTCCCACTCACTACTTAGCAAATTCTCATAGTACACTCTCTAATTTGGCTAAAAGTTCAGGGTTAAAAATTGAATCTTTGGATTTAATTGAAGGGCGTCCAGAATATCTTAGAGGCATTTGGCCTGCTTATCTATTGGGTATATTATATGAAAGGACAGTAAATGCTTTTGGTTTTCTGAAATCATTCAGAGTTATTTTAGTTGGATGTTTTAGGAAATAGTAAGTTCGGGCTTTTTTAGAATTGCTAGTCATTCTACTCCTAAAACATTTACGATGAGTACGCTACAAGAAATTAATATTTTTTTTAGAGACGAGAAAAGAATCTATTTGACAGTTACTAGTGTCTTTGCCCGCGCTTCAATAAAAAGTTACTGTCATCCGACAAAATTTCGTCCTCGGAAATCATGCGGCTTAGAAATGAGTATTTGGAAATTTCCCCGTACCTACCTACGTGCTGTACCCCTGACGGTCAAAAGGGGGGTAGTTTTCAGAAAGGCATTGAGATATTCTTTTGAGCTAACTGAAGCATGTTTTTTCATAGTTTTAGTTTTACTCGGACGCCAGTAATAAAAAGTCAAGTTTAATTAAAATTAAATATACTAGTTTTTGATTTCTAAGGTTAAAACTCTTTTAAGTACCCTTTCTTACCTAAAGCCTATCCAGTTGATTTATCAGGTGAAAAACAGGCTTTCCAAAGTTTGTGCTTTATCCATTTTTGAACTAGATCTAGCCAAAACCCAAACTCTTGACTTCTTTCTTGCCCCTGCGCTTCATACATTTTTAACAGTAGAACCCATTCAATGGAGATTTGAATTCCTAAATCTTTCTAAGTCCTACCCCAATACATCAATTGACTGGAATGATCAATCTCATGGTAAACTTTGGAACTACAATCTCCAATACCTAGATTTTTTAAAACAAAAGAAAATTTTAATTGAGATTAAAGTTTTACTCTTGAAGGAAATTTATTCTTGTCTTTGGACGGGACAGCTTCCTCTCGAACCCTATCCTGTTTCTCTTCGAATCATGAATATGATCCGTTTTTTGGAATCAAATCAAATTTCGGATGAAGATTCAACTCTTTTAAAATCCTATGTTATAGCAGAGGTAAATTACCTCTCACAAAATCTGGAATACCATCTCTTGGCTAATCACCTGCTTGAAAATGCTATGGCTTGGTGGATGGGAGCCCTTTATTTCCAAAAAGAAAACTGGATTCCAAAAGCCGAAAAACTTCTTATTGAACAATTAAGAGAACAAATTTTACTGGATGGGGTACATTATGAATTAACACCTATGTACCAGCAAATTATTCTTTTTAGAGTTCTTGAGGCTTACGAATTGACTCCAGATAGTTATCCTATAAAATCAATTTTAAAAGAGAAGGCGGAGTTAATGTTGGGTTGGCTGGATACAATGATTTTTCCAGATGGGACACTTCCGCACTTTAATGATACAACAGAAGCAATCGCCTATTCCCCAAAATGGCTTTTGGAAACAGGGAAGTCAATAGGTTTGAATCCTCGAAAAGTAAGCGTAAAGGAATCAGGCTACAGGATCTTGGAAGTTAAAACTCTTAAATTAATTGCAGATGTAGAAGGTATCAAACCAAGCTACCAACCCGGTCATGCTCACGCGGATACTTTTTCTTTCGTTTTACATCACGGAAGATCTCCGATTATTGTTGATCCTGGAATCTCCACCTACAATATTTCGTCTAGAAGAGATTGGGAGCGTTCAACTTTGGCTCATAACACAGTAACCATTGATAGAAATAATTCTTCCCAGGTGTGGTCAGGGTTTAGAGTAGGCAAGCGGGCAACAGTTACCCTTTTGGAGGATAGCTGTGATGTGGTTACTGCAACACATAATGGCTTTGGGTCTCAAATCCATGAGCGTAGCTTTGAAATATTGGAAAACAGAATTCAAATTAAAGATCAAATTAAAAATCTCAAAAGTGGATCTCTGGTCGAAGCTAGATTTTATTTCCATCCTGACATTAGTCCGAAATTGAAACCAGATAACATCATAGAACTAGGGGACGAATTAATTATGAAAATTTCAGGTGCAAGCAAACTGGAGATTCATGATTATCAGTATAGCTTAGGATATAATTGTCTTAAGCCTGCAAAGCTTTTGATGGTAACTTTTACAAACGAAACAATCATTTCTTCTTTATACACCGTGTAATGCGAATTCTATTTATAACCGACAATTTCCCTCCTGAGATTAATGCGCCTGCAAACCGAACCTATGAGCATTGTAAGGAATGGATAAAGGCTGGTGTAGAAGTTACTATTATAACCTGTGCACCAAATTTCCCAAAAGGAAAAGTTTTTGATGGGTACAAAAATAAATGGAGACAGGAGGAAATAATAGATGGAATCCGAGTGATTCGAGTTTGGTCTTTTATCACATCAAATGAAGGTTCTGTTAGGAGAATATTGGATTATATAAGCTTTGGAGTAACCTCTTTTTTGCATGGACTTTTTATAAAATCCGATATTGTAATTGGAACTTCCCCTCAATTTTTTAGTGCGATGTCTGCCTGGCAGATTGCATTATTTACTCGGAGGAAGTGGATAATGGAGGTCAGAGATTTGTGGCCAGAATCAATTGTGGCTGTGGGAGCGATGAATAATAAGTCGATTATAGCTTTTTTGGAGTGGATTGAGATGATGATGTATCGCTCAGCGAATAAAATTGTAGTAGTTACTGATGCTTTCAAAGTTAAAATTGCTGAACGTGGTATCCAATCAGAAAAAATTGTGGTTCATAAAAACGGAGTTGACTTAAATAAATATTCTCCTTCGGAGAAACCCCAATTTCTTGTTGATGAGCTCGGTTTGAAGGATAAATTCGTTTTGGCTTATATTGGTACACATGGTTTGGCTCACGGACTAGATTTTATTCTAGATCAGGTTGTAGCGTTGGAATCAGAATATCCGGAAGTTCATTTCTTGTTTATGGGAGATGGCGCAAATAAAGAAAATCTAATTAAACGTTCCAGAAGACTAGGCATCAAGAATGTTACATTTTTAGATTCAGTACCTAAAGAAGAAATTAATAATTATCTGAATCTTATGGATGTTGCATTGGTGAATTTGAAAAAGACTGATACTTTTTTAACAGTTATTCCTTCTAAGATTTTCGAGGCTGCTGCTGTTGAAAAACCTATTTTGCTAGGTCTTCTGGGAGAAACAAAAGGGATAATTGAAAAATATGGTGCGGGGGTTTGTTTTGAGCCCGAAAATCCAACTGATTTTCGTAAAGCTTTGGATATTTTATACAGTTCCAGACAAGATCTTTCAATATTTAAAGCAGGATGTAAAAAATTAGCGACCGATTTTGAACGAAATAAAATCGCTCGGCAGATGCTTAAGACTATTGAATCGATTTAGTTATTTACTTCGTCAGGTTTTAAATTAAAATCTACCTTTTAATGATTAATTATATAAATTGAAGTTTGATGATATGAGTATTTCTGCATAAACATTATTAAATTAGTCTTTTGACAGAGATAAAAATTAAAGTAAACTATCCAAAATTACTCTTGACTAAACCTCTCCTAATCCCTATCTCCATTCACAAAGACGAAAGAGGGGAGTTGCGCTACTGTAATGAATTTGATTTGACTAGTTCAAAGCGATTTTATTCAATTGCCTTTAGCGAATCTGGGCAAATCCGAGCTTGGCAAGCCCATAAAGTAGAAATGAAATCCATCTTTCCGATTCAGGGGATTACAAAGGTGGTTTTGGTTAGGATTGAAGATTTTGTTAATGGAATTGCGGGAGAGATCTACGAGTTTACTTTGGATTCAAAATCTCCTGAAGTCTTGCTTGTTCCAGGTGGATATGCCAACGGACTTCAGTCTAAATCAGAAGATTCGGCTTTGATGATTTTCTCCAGTTTGAATTTAGAAGAAGCAAAGGACGATGTTTACAGGTTCGAAAAAGATAGATTCTATACTTGGTAGCTAAATGAGAAGAATATTACTTTTTCTATTTTTTGTTTCTATTCATTCTGGAATTCTTTTAGCCCAGTCTATTCCTACTAATTTCCCAGTAATTGAGGAGATTGCGCGCAGAGCTCAACTGAATTCATCTGAATTGAATTCCTCTTTTTTGCTCCGACCCAATATTCCTCAAGACTCACTTTACGGAATTTCAGATCCTTACAATTGGTTTGATTTTGGAATAAGTGATCTTAAAGTTGGGCTTTTGCCTTTGGTAAATACCACTAGGGTTTTAACAGGCCGCCCTTACGGTTGGGCAGATTATGGGATGATTCCAAACCCAGGTTTGCAGACCTATTTTTCGGGAGGAATTCAAGCAAATTATAAATTTATCAATTTCACCTTTCGTCCGGAAGTTGTAATTGCTCAGAATTCTGGTTTTGAGTCGAATTTGGATCAAATGACACCTGCCCAAATTCAGAATAGATTTTTTTTATGGAATGTTGGAGATAATCCCGAGCGCTTTGGTTCTAATATGTATGCTCGTGTTTGGTGGGGCCAATCCAAGCTTACGTTTCAATATGGGGCTTTTGAAATAGGAGGATCTACTCAGAATATCTGGTGGGGACCGGGTCAGTTTAATGCGCTTACTTTTTCCAATAATGCACAAGGATTTCCGCATTTGACGCTGAATACCATCAAACCTGCAAAAACCTTTCTTGGTAACTTTGAAGGGCAGTTAATTATGGGTCGCTTGGAAAACTCAGGTGTGGCTGCCTCTCAAAATCAAGATTTAAACGATCGCCTTTTTAGACCTTTTTTGAGGGATTCGAGGTATTTGAATGCTATAACTGTGTCCTACAATCCGAAATGGATCAATGGATTATTTCTTGGTTTTTCACGTACATTCCAACAGTACAATGCCAACCGAGGGAATACATTTATAGACTGGTTTCCGATTTTTGAAAGATTTCAAAAAAAGAACTTCGTCTCCAATAACAATTTTTTGGATTTTGATGCCAACGGTCGAGATCAAACGATTACACTTTTTGGTAGGCTGGTAATACCTAAAACTAAATCTGAGATATACTTTGAATATGGTAGACGTGATCATGCCTTTAATTGGCGAGACTTTATACTCAGCCCGGATCACGCAAGAGCTTTTATTTTTGGATTTAATCAACTTTTTGAGCTGCCTGAAATCAGCAAAACGATTCAAATCCGTTCAGAAATTACCCATCAACAAGAGTCGATTAATAGAACGATTAGACATGGTATACAAGGAGGTTTGTCGTGGCATACACACACTCGTTCACGAGGATTCGGTAATTATGGTCAGCCGCTTGGCGTAGGTATAGGAACCGGATCAAACCTACAAACGATTGAAGTTTCACTAGTTGAGGGAATGGACAAAATGGGAATCGTATTCGAGCGCTTGGCAAATAACCAGGATTTTTACTATAAGGCACTGCTTCAAAATACGGAGCGAAGACCCTGGATCGATCTCT
>Ga0105045_10005566_pt1 | contig 11091 bp, 9 predicted proteins | sample MAT02_FD_78089 | JGI IMG/M metagenome (GOLD analysis project Ga0105045, IMG submission 78089) | Freshwater microbial communities from Lake Fryxell liftoff mats and glacier meltwater in Antarctica - MAT-02 (megahit assembly) | ecosystem: Environmental > Aquatic > Freshwater > Ice > Liftoff... | reverse complement strand
TGGTTCGCTCTCAAGCGCATGTCAAGCCGGCCACTACCATGCTTTCCTGGATCAATAACAACGCTCTCTGGATCAACTTGCAGTCGCTCATCCTGGATCTGGATCCACGAGATCCTGTTTAGTTCTCATGACTTTCTTCGCGATGGTGCTGTTCTGTTGCCTGCTCGAAGTTCGGCCACACCTGATCCCAGCGCGCCCGATTGCCGATCAAGGGATGCCGCCGCATGACCCTTACCCGGATTCGAAGGCGGTCATCATCACTTCGCGATGTTCAAACCTACATCACGGAGCCCCGGTGACTCTTGAGGTGCGGCAGAGCGGCTACGAACGTGAGATCGGATACGGGTCGATTGTAAAAATCCAGTCTGACGGGAAAGCTGTGCTTGCGGTTGACCGTTGGTGTGGAGGGCTGGATCCTCAAATTATCGAGGGTATTCTGCAAAATAGAAAGGATACCATTTCTCGGCTCATCGTCCGGCCCGACTTTAGGCAATACATAGCGAAGCAGAGCGGCCCGTCCGTAACGCCTTCGCAGGATAAGGACGCTTGTGCATAGCCACCTTCTCATCAACATCAGTTCAGTCCCTGAGTCCGTAATGGACGGAATCGGGAAGAAAATCCAACAAGACTCGAACGCTTGGTTTTCGTACTTTCCAGGCCAGTGGCTCGTTTGTTCAACTATACCGTTCGACACATGGCTAGCGTGGTTGACAGTGCGGGTTCAGCAGCACAAGGGGAGCCTGATGGTCCTAGATGTTTCGCACCAGGCCCGTGTGTCCGGAGTTCTTCCCGCCAAAGGATGGGACTGGTTACGGCAACATCATTTTACCGTGGGGTAACCGCGGTAGCCGTCGTCGATTGCCGCGCCGGACACAGTCGACGTACGTAACGAGCGGGAGAGTGACGACGACGTGCGAACCCAAGCCGGACCTCGGGGGACCAGCGGCCTCGCCGCTTCGATCAGCTGCTGGTTCGGGGTCCGCTGCCGGCTGACTGGCCGCTTGCGGGACCGGGGTTGCGACGGGCTACGAGACCTCTTGCACGGGGACGCGATCTCCCTCCATGGCTCAACTTTGGTTCGGAACTGGTTCGTTTTCCTGGTGCCGCGGATCAAAGTGCCATACTCGCCTGAATTGGGCCGGTTTGAGCGGCCTGTAGCCGTTATCGACAACGAACATCACGGTCGACAAGATCAGCGTGGGACGGCTGCCGGGGTCCGAGTGACTCCGGCGGCAGAACTGGTTAGCCTCGCGGCATGTCGGACATGGAGCGCCTGACGATGGAGGATGAGGTCGTTCGCCTGCGGGTGGAGAACACCGAGCTCAAGGTCAAGAACGGGAAGCACGAGGAAACCATCTTCTGGCTGAAGGCCGTCATCGTGGCGTTCTTCAGTGCCTGCCTTGTCCTCCTGGCCGCGTTGGTGGTCGTTCCCGGCATCGGCGACAAGAGGAAGAGCAAGAAGGGTTCCCGCAAAGGTTCACTCCTCCCCCTCTTTCGGCTCCTGAGAACCATCATGACGATGGAGGAGGTCACTCGCGTTTTGGATCTCTACTTGGGTGCGGAAGGCCGAGAGGTACTCCTAGGTTTGTCAACAGCGACGTCGCCCGATGATTTCTTCCACAGGGTTCTCGTTGCTTTGGAAAGGCGAGATCTTCTGAACGGGGCCTTCTTCGCAGTTCTGATCGCTTTTGTCCCAACCCGACGTGACGATATCCTTGAGGTGCAGACTGAGTTCTTCGCCAGCTTTCAAGGCCACAAGATCCCGGACCAGTAGATGGCCACGGCTCTCGCCTTGTCGACCCGAGGTGCGCCTCGGCTACCCGTTGGAGGGGTCCACCAGCCGGAGGTAGTCGGGCGACAGGACGTCCACGGTGCGCTGGCCCTCTTCACGGTAGAGTTCGGCCAGTTCCTGGTCGCCCTGAGTTGCCGCCGATGCAGCGAGGGCCTGGGCAGTTCCTTCGGCGCTGGGCTACTCGGCCTCGCAGAGCTGGTGGAGCTCGAAGATCGCCTGCTTGAACTCCATGAGTGCATCGTCGTCCATCGCCTCCATACGCGAGGCGATATGTCCGCCCTTTGCGCCGAGGATGATCGTGCGCTGGTCCCGGCCGAAGTCGTCGTTCCCGTCCTCCATGTTGCGGAGTTCGTCCACGACCGATGAGAGGTACGCGCTCATCGCCTCGAATTGATGGCTCGGCGGAACAATAAACCCATTATAACCTGACTTTCCAGTTTCTCTGCGAGACGGATGTGTTTCATGGATGGAGACCCTAAGCACGCGACCTTGCGGCGCAAGGTTAGGACAGCATCCGCCTGGACGATCACCTTGCTCCCAGACTTTGGGCCCGCCAGCGCCTGGATGATCGCGGGCGCCGTGGAGCCCACCGCGAAGAACCAGCACTCGCTCAGCGCGGATGAGCTGGCCGAGTGCAACGCTGCCGTCGCGGAGTACAACGAGGGCGCCGTAGGTGGAAGCGGTGACGACTACGACATGGCCCTCTGGACAGGTCACACGGGACAGGTGAGCGTCGCCGCCCGCGTTTGGAGTGGCGCCTCATGGGGTCGCCCGGGGAGCGCCTGGCCGCCGGGCCGGGGGTCCAATGCCGGCCGTAAGGCCGCCGACGTGGCCCAGGTTTCGCGGCGTCCTGTGGGTACTTGCGCGGGGACGCGATCTCCCTCCGTGGGATCAAATTGGTTCGAGTCTGGTCCATTTTTCCGAGTCACCGGATCAAAGTGCCGAATTCGCGGGAATTGGGCCCACTGGCGGGCGACGTAGACGACAACGGCAACGCGGAGGACGCGGACGCGTGTCTGTCGAGCTGCGTGGCGGCGAAGTGCGGGGACAAGGTGGTGCAGGCGGGGGTGGAGCAGTGCGACGACGGCAACGTGGACAGCGCGGACGGTTGCACGGCGGCGTGCACGGTGCCCAAGAGCTGCCTCGAGGTGCAGATGGCGGCCCCGGGGGCGACCGACGGCGTGTATCTCGTCGACCCGGACGGCGCCGAGGGGGTGCCGGGCTTCTCGGTGTTCTGCGACATGACGACGGCGGGCGGCGGCTGGACCGTGCTCGAGCGCAGCCCGTTCGGCGGGCTGACGGTCGGGAAGGCGCTGTATAACGACCTGCCGATCAGCGTCGATGACCCGGCGGCGAAGCGCTATCGCCTGGCCAAGCCGGCGATGACGGCGCTGCGCGACGTCTCGACCGACATGCGCCTCGACTGCCGCGGCCAGGACTACCTGCTGGCGGCCGCGAGCAACCTGTTCAACGGGCAAGGCGGGCCGCTCAACTGCAACAACTGGACGAAGGTGATGTACAAGGAGGCGCAGCTCAAGGGCAATAAGCTGCTCAACAAGACGATCTGCACCTGGAATATCGGCACCTCGGAGGGCTGCGCCGGGGCGTGGCACATCGACGAGGGGGCGCAGAACGCCTACGGCTGCGCTCTGGTCAACAACCCGTGGAAGGGCGTACCGGTCGCTAGCCCGTCTGCCGACACCTTCGCGACCGACGCGGCGACGCTCGACGGGGTCAACCCCGTACACGACTGCCACAAGAACACGGCGTCGCGCTGGATCATGGTCCGCTGACGGGGGCCGCGGGGGGGGTCGCTTGCTCGAGGTAACGTTGCTCGAGCGAGCGGCCCTTGCCGAGCGCACATACGCGGGCGCCCGACGCGAGTAGCTCGCGCAAGACCTCGGCGATCACGTCCTCGGCGACCCTCCCGGGGGTCGGCTGAAACCGGACGCGGACAGTTCGTCGCTCGGGCTCCCAGGTGATGGCGGTGGTGACCACGCGGGTGCGGAGGATGGCGAGCAGGTCGAGAGGCTCGGGCCCGGGGGCGAGCTGGACGAAGAATTCGGCGTCCTGCGCGGTGAGCGTGGCGACGGCGCCGGACTCGATCGTGACGCCCTTCTCCAGGAAGGCGGCCTCGTCGCAGATGGCCTCGAGCTCCTGTAGGTTGTGTGACGATACGACGATCGTCTGCTGGCCGCGCTGGGCGCGGATCAGGGCGCGCAGGTCGTGGGCGTGGCGCGGGTCGAGGCCGGCCGTCGGTTCATCGAGCAGGATGAGGTCCGGGGCGCCGAGGAAGGCCTGGGCGACACCGACGCGCTTGAGCTGACCGTGCGAGAGGGCGCCCGCGCGGCGCTCGGCGAGATCGCCGAGGTCGACCAGCCCGAGCACACGGGTGGCCTCGCGCTCGGCGGTCGGCGGGTCCATGCCCTGCAGGCGGCCGAGGAACACCAGGTGCTCGCGCACGCTGGTGTCGCGGCCGAGCATGGCGTCCTGCGGGAGCGCGCCGAGGCGGCCCTTGAAGCGGACCGGATCGGGCGCGCCGCCGAGGACCTCGACACGGCCGCGATCGGGGGCGAGGAAGCCGCAGCACAGGCCGAAGAGGGTGGTCTTGCCGGCGCCGTTGGGGCCGATCAGCGCGAAGATGGTGCCGCGCGGGACCTTGAGGTCGGCGCCGCGCAACGCGTGCACGTTGCCGAAGCGCTTGTGGACCTGATCGAGGTGGATCGCGAGGTCAGTCATGGATCACAGGTCGCGGCGACGGAAGCGGAGGTAGCCGAGCACGGTGTAACCGGCGCACAGGCCGAGGCAGCCGGCGACGCCGATCAGGCGGTCGACGATCGCCGGCTGGAACAGGCCGGGCTTCCAGTACCAGGGCGAGAGCACGCCGAGCCAGGCGAACGCGCCGCTCTGGATCGACAGCAGCCAGGCGGCGAACAGCAGGCCGACGGCGATGGCCCGCGCGGCGCCGGGGCTGCGGGCCAACTGGGAGGCGAGCGAGACGACGCCGAGGAAGCCGAGCGCGCACACGACGGTAATCGGCCAGGTCGACAGCAGGGCGGTGATGGTCGCGAGGGCGGCGAAGTTGGGCAGCCAGATCGCGCCGATGAGCACGACGGGGATCATGCCGAGCCCGGCGACGCCGACGAGCAGCGCGGCCTGGCCGATCAGCTTCCCGAACACGAAGGCGCCCCGCGAGGTCCGCAGGGCCGCGTAGCGGATCGTTCGCAGGTGCAGCTCGCCGGCGATCTGGTCGTAGCTGGTCAGGGCGATGAACCACGGCAGGAAGGCGAGCGAGACCCAGGCAAACAGGAGGACCATCGCCGGATAGGTGGCGAGGTGGGTCGCGAGCGAGGCGTCACCGTCGGCGAAGAACAGCAACATCTGCTGATAGCCCTCATCTTGCATCACGTCCATGGTGGCGTCCTCACCAACCACGAGCGCGGCGAAGTTGTCCATCGTGGCGACGATCCGCACGTAGACGTAGCTGGCAGCAGAGGTGATGAGGACGTAGAGCAGCACGAGCACGAGGGCCCGGCGCGTGCGCAGCGACTCGCGCAGGTCGAAGCCGGCGACCAGGGTCGCGTCACGCAAGAAAGTGCTGGAAGGCCCGGCCACGCGGCGCGACTGTAACACGTGGCACGGCCGTCTGGTCGAGCCCTCAGGGGGCGGCGTCGCCAGGTGGACGCGCCAGGCGGCCCGTGATATCCCGGGCGCGGAAACGACATGCTGACTCGCCTCGAAGTCGATGGTTTCAAGAACCTCCTGGGGGTCACCGTGAACTTTGGCCCGTTCACCTGCATCGCCGGGCCGAACGGCAGCGGCAAGTCCAACCTCTTCGATGTCATTCAGTTCCTGTCGCTGCTGGCAAGTCACGAGATCATGCAAGCGGCCCAGCTCCTGCGCAGCGCGGACGGACGTAGTCGAGATCCACGCGAGCTATTTTGGACCGATGGAGTTCACCGCGCGGAGAAGTTGGCCTTTGCGGTCGAGATGTTGGTACCTTCCCAAACCCAGGACGACTTCGGCCGCGCCGCCGCGACCACGACCACCTTTCTCCGTTACGAGCTAGAGTTCGGCTACGAGGGTCCCTCCGGCATGGGCAACCTCGGTCGTCTCGTGCTCTTGCGAGAGCACCTGGGGTACATCCGACGCGGCGACGCGGGGCAGCACCTGCCATGGCCGCACCGAAAGAAAGAATTTCGCGACAAGGTCGTCCTCGGCGAACGCCGCGGTAGCTCGTTTATTTCGACCGACGTCGAAGATGGAACGACCAAGATCATGATCCATCAGGACGGGGGTAGTCGTGGCCAACCGAGGGCTTCCGCGGTCACGGCACCACGCACGATCGTGTGCACGACCACCACCGCGTCGGATCCCACGATCCTCGCGGCTCGGCGTGAGATGCAGCAGTGGCGGCTCCTGGCGCTCGAGCCTTCGGCGATGCGAAGCCCAGACGCGTTCGCGGTGTACTCGACTCAGCCGTTTGTCGGCGCGAATGGCTCGCGACTGGCCGCCACCCTCTATCGGCAGGCGTACCGTGAACAGGACAAGGGCAAGGCCAAGGCGCCCTTGCCCAGCCCGGAGCTCACATATGCGCGGATCGCCACGAAGCTGGCGCGGCTGGTCCCTGCGACGGCGATCCGCGTCGATCGCGACGACCGGCGCGAGCTTCTGACGCTCGAACTCCAGCTCGGCCGTGGGGGCCCGTTCTTTCCCGCTCGCGCGCTGTCGGATGGCACGCTGCGCTTCCTCGCACTCTGCATCCTCGACAACGACTCCGAAGTCCAGGGGCTCCTGTGTATGGAGGAGCCTGAGAATGGGATCCACCCCGAACGCATGCAGGCTATGGTGGAGATTGTCCGCGGTCTCGCGGTGGACCCGAATCTGTCTCCTGGGAGCGATAACCCGTTTCGGCAGGTCATCGTCAACACGCATTCGCCGGTGTTCGTGCGTCTGCAGCAGCCGGCCGACCTGTTGTTCGCCAAGCCGGTCACGATCCGGGGACCTCACGGAGGACTGGCGCAGACGCTTCGACTGCTCCCGATCGACGGCACCTGGCGGGCCGAGGGAGCCGGAGTTAGCGTACAGAGGGGAGAGATCCTCGCGTACTTGACGACGCCCCCCGGCGCCCAGTTGGGCCTCGAGGTGGATTGACGTATGCTCAGGGTTAAGTTCGTCCTTGTATGCGAGGGGCCTTCCGATCGCGGTCTGGTCCGTCATCTCGAGGCGCTCTGTGTGCGAGCTGGTGCCAGTGAGGCGATCGGTGATGCGCCCGACCTGGGGTTGCTGGGCGTACCGACGGGTAATACGGCCGCGCAGCAGGTCCGAGCCGTGGTTGACAGGATGGCGGACGTCAACCTTGTGTTCGTGCACCGCGACGCTGATGCTGCGACAGCCGCTCGCGTTCGGCGTCAGCTCGAGGAGGAGTTGCACGCGGCTCGTGGGTTGCCGGGCCATGTGCTGGTCGTACCCGTGCAGGAGCTGGAGGCATGGCTCCTGGTCGACCCTCAGGCGATCCGCGAGGTCGCCGGTAATCCGCGTGGGACCGTGGACCTGAATCTGCCTGGTCTGCGGCGGATCGAAGCGACAGCGCGTCCGAAGGAGCGCCTGCGAGCGGCGCTCATGCTTGCCAGCGAGGCGGGTGGTCGGGCCCTGGCCCGACTGAAGCGAGAATCGTCGGAGATCCATCGCATTTTGCTGGAGCGCCTTGATATCGACGGGCCGGTCACGCGGTTGCGCTCGTGGCGAGCGCTGGTCGAGGACATCGAATCGGCGGTCGGACAGCTCGGTAGACAATCGGTGTCGCAGGCGCTGCCGACAACGCTCCCTGCGGCGCGACGGCTGCGAACGCGGCGCGCACCGTCGTAGCTAGCTGCGGGTCCGCAGGGAGCGGTCACTGCGGGATGACGTCGAGGTCGAGGCCGCCGGGGTACCAGTAGCTGCCGTAGTCGACGACGCCGGAGACGCTGATGCCGACCTTCTGGTCGCCCACGACGGTGTGGCTGCCGTCGCCGGCGTTGGAGAGCTTGACGTGGGCGAGCGAGAAGCCGGACGCGCCGATCGCCACGAAGTTGCCGACGGGTGCGTCGTCGACCGTGACGTTGGCGCCGGCGGGCGCGACGATGTCGACGTAGTTGGCCTGCCATCCGGTCTGCGCGTAGAACAGGTAGCTCGAGCGGTACTGGGCGCTGGGTACGGCGATCAGCATGGCGGGGTCGCTGGTGCCGAAGTTGGCGCCCTGACCGACCATGTACTCGGCGACGAGGATCTTCTTGTCGGCCTTGACGACGAACTTGGCGGTGGTCGGCGGGATCTCGACGAAGTCGCCGGCGTTGGCGAGCAGCTTGTTGACGGGCTGGTCGGGGTCGAAGGTGAGGGTGGTGTTGGCCTCGGAGGCGACGACGCGGACGATGACGGCCTTCTCGGCGGCGTCGTTGGGGACCTGCACGGGTGGGACGACGATGTACTCCGTCGCGAGGGTCTCGATCGGGAACATGCTCTCCTCGAGGTGGTCGCAGGCGACGATGTCGAGCGGGACGTTGGTACACTCGTGGCCGCCCATGACCTGCACGGGCTTGTCGGCGCTGACGATCGATCCGGTGAACTCGCCGCCGGTGGCGGTGATGAGCTGCAAGACGTCACCCTCGTTGAGCACGACGACGCCGTTGCCCTGGCCGTCGACGCCGCCGCCGGCCTGGGTCGGGGTGCCGCCCTTGGCGGCCTTGAGCGTGACGGTGGTGTTGTCCTGGCTGGCGGTGACCGAGTAGAAGCCGGGCAGGCCGAGGGCGTCCCAGTTCTGCCAGGCGGCGACCAGGTAGTTGCCGGTCCAGGTGTTGACCGGGAGCATGAGCGAGGCGTCGTTGGTGACGTCGGCGTTGAGCGGGTTGAACTGGTAGACGGTGACCGGCTGGGTCGAGCGCAGGCGGTAGGCGCCGTCGACGGCGAGCACGCTGGGGCCCGAGCCGTTGGCGAGCTCGGCGACCCAGGGCAACGGGAACACCTTGACGCTGCCGGCGGCGACCATGTCGGTGACGACGGGGTTCGGGCCGCGGGTGATCGTGACCGTGGCGGGCTGGTCGGTGGTGTTGGCGACGACGACCGCGTAAGGGTTGGCGCCGACGTAGGGGTCGTACTGCTGGGTGACGACGGGGTAGTAGTCGCAGCCGATGTAGCTGCTGCCGAGGCCGGCGCAGGCGCCGAGGCAGGCGCCGCTGCCGGGGTCGCAGGCGAGGCCCTGGACGGCGTCGCAGGTGGTCTCGTCGACCCAGGCGGTGCCCTCGTTGTTGCACACCTGCGAGACCTCGCCGACGCACTGATTTGAGCCGGGCACGCACTCGACGCAGCCGATGTCGTCGGCGCAGGCCTTATCGCACGGGGTCTCGCTCGAGTAGCCGCCCATGCCGTCGCAGACCTTGGCGATGTTGCCCTCGCACTCGATCTGTCCCATGAGACAGGGACCGGCGCCGGTCGAGCCGGGCTCGCTGGTGGTCGCGGTCTCGCTGGTCGGGTCGCCGGTCGGGTCGCTGGCGCTGATGGAGACCGCTGCGGTCGAGCCGGTGTCGTCGCCGGTGGTGCCGCTGGCGCTGACGCTGCCGCCGGTGGTGGCGGTGGCTCCGGTGGTCGGGTTGGTGGTCGGGTCGCTGGCGCTGGTGTCCATCGTCAGCGAGACGGCGCTCGGGCTGGTGGTGGTCGCGGGGGTGGAGCCGGAGTCCTCGCGTCCGCCGCTGTCACCACAGGCGGTAAGCAGGAGCACGCAGGAGGTCGCAGCGAGGGTTCGGGGGTCGGTCATCCAGGCCATGCCTCTGCGATAACACGAGGGCCGCGTGGCTGTCGCTCGGGGATCCACGCACCCCTGCGCGCGATCGATCGCGCTCGGAAGCGATCAGAACAGGGTGTAGACGAAGGGGGCGACGTAGGCGAGGCCGCCGGTGAGGGTCAGCAGGATCCCGGCGAGCAGGAGGATGATCAAGAGCGGCGCGAGGATGAAGCGGGCGGGGTGCATGAAGTGGCCGACGAGGCGCGCGAGGGTGCGGGCGCGGGCGCCGAGGCGACGCAGGAGGCGCGGGCGGGGTGGTCTGGCGGGCGTGGTCATGTGGGCCTCTCGATCACCAGGTCCTCGACGATGAGGGCGTCGACGGCGTGGCGCAGCAGGAAGGCGAGGGCATCCTCGCCGCTGGCGACGATCGGCTCGCCGGCGCCGTTGAGCGAGGTGTTGAGCACGACGGGATCGTGGCCCTCGGCGGCGAGGGCGGTGAGCACGGCGTGCAGCTCGGGGGCGCGGGCGAGGTCGACGGTTTGCAGGCGCGCGGTGCCATCTTCGTGGGTGACGGCGGCGAGGCGGGCGCGGGCCTCGGGGCGCACGGGGGCGACGGTGGTCATGAAGGGGCTCATGTCATCGGCGTCGGCGGCGAAGTACTCGGCTGTCCGTTCGGACAGGATCGCGGGGGCGAACGGACGAAACGGCTCGCGCTCCTTGATCACGCGGTTGAGGCGCTCGCGGATCGCACGGTCTTGCGGGCGGGCGAGGATCGATCTCTGGCCGAGGGCGCGGGGGCCCCACTCGAAGCGGCCGCGGGCGTGAGCGACGATGCGGTCCTCGGCGATCAGCTTCGCGGTGAAGGCGGCGGGGTCGTCGACGCGGCGGACCCGGAGGCCGAGCTCAGCGGCGACGGCGTGGGTGCGCGTGACGTCGATCGGGAGGCCGAGGGCGGCGCCGGTCATGGCCTTCGGGCGGCGATCGCCGAGGCGGTGCGAGGCCAGCAGGGCGGCGCCCAGGGCCCCGCCGGCGTCGCCCGCGGCTGGTTGTACGAACAGCCGGTCAAAGCCGGACTCGCGGCGCAGGCGGGCGTTGGCGAGGGCGTTGAGGGCGACGCCGCCGGCGAGGCAGAGGTGCTTGCGACCGGTCAAGGCGCGGGCGCGGCGGGCCAGGCCGAGCAGGGCGTCCTCGAGGACTTGTTGTAAGGTCGCGGCGGCGTCAGCGTAGCGGAGGTCGGCGGGGTCGGTGAGGTCCCATGGTCTGCCGGGCGGGCGCCGCGGGCCGAGGATGCGCTCGAGGGCGGGACCGAAGCCGAGCTCCGCGTCGCTCATGTGGGCGAAGCAGGCGAGCTCGAGCTCGTAGGATCCATCGGCGTGGAGCTTGATGATGCGGTCGAACTCGGGGCGCAGGGTGGTTCGGCCCCAGGCGGCGAGGCCCATGACTTTGTACTCGCCCTCGTTGACGGCGAAGCCGAGCCAGGCGGTGAGGCCGGCGTAGAGCAGGCCGAGCGAGTGGGGGAAGTCGACGCTGGCGAGCATGCGCA
>Ga0105045_10005565_pt1 | contig 11092 bp, 12 predicted proteins | sample MAT02_FD_78089 | JGI IMG/M metagenome (GOLD analysis project Ga0105045, IMG submission 78089) | Freshwater microbial communities from Lake Fryxell liftoff mats and glacier meltwater in Antarctica - MAT-02 (megahit assembly) | ecosystem: Environmental > Aquatic > Freshwater > Ice > Liftoff... | reverse complement strand
CGAATCGGGACGAGTCCTACTTTTGTTGAATCGAACATTCCGGTCGGCACAACGACCTCGTCGATTCGGAACCGGCGCAGCAAACCCGGCAGGGCGTTGTAATGGTCTGCATCCGCATGCGACAGCACCACGGCGTCTAAACGCGTGATCCCTTGCGACCACAAAGGCTCGTGAAAACCACGGCTGGAATAATTCTGATTTCCCAATGACCCGCAGTCGTAAAGCAGGTTGCGACCATCGGGCAGATTCAAAATCACACTGGTGCCATGCCCCACGTCGATAAACGTCGCTCGCAAGTCCCCTGAACGATTTTGCAAAGGCAATACGGCCAACCACCACGCGATCAAACACCAGGCGATCGATCCGATCACAAAACTGGCGGCACGATGCTTCCTGCCCGCGATCGCAAACCCGCTAAACAGCAACGCGTAATAAGCTGTCACCCACCACCACGGCGGCCCAGGCAACCAAAAATGTCCCCACGCAACATCCGCAGCAACTTCGATCACCCACTGCATGACCCAAAGTGCCCAGAAACAAACTTCACCGGCTGGAAACGCCAGACCATCGGACACCGTCCCACAAACAACCGCCAAAAGGCCGCTCAACAACGCCACAGTCATCGGCACACCAAGCACGACATTCGCGACAATCGCAATGGGCGAAACCAAGTTGAAGTGCATCCAGACCAGCGGCGTTGTGGTCAACGTCACACAGAGGCTGAACCAGAGCGCGTTGTTCAATTTGCCGATGCACCACCGCAGACGTCTGCGCAGCGGTGATGCGGCCGTTTCGGCTAATCGATCGAGTTGCGATTCGTTCAACAATTCGTCGTCGATTTCACGGTATCGATGACCACAACTGACCAGCGTTGCAACGGCGATGAATGACAATTGCACGCCGACTCGGGTCAAGTCTGTCGGATTGATCAGCATCAATACCACCGCCGCCATGGCCAGCGAGTTCAGCGGCAATGCCTGTCGATCAAATGCGGATGCAGCTAACACAACACCCACCAACATCGCCGCACGCAATACCGGCGGACGTCCACCCGTAACGGCCACAAACAGCAAACAACAGACACCGACAAATAGGATTTGCCAAACACCTCGCAAACCGAAAGAAGTAGCCAGAAATCGCAACATTATCGCCACAATCCCCATATGCAAACCGCTGACCGACAACAGGTGAATTGTTCCGGTTTCTAGCAGTTTGTCCTGCAATACGGGGTCTAGCGAAGTACGCCTGCCGACCACCAGCGCCGCCGCAAGGGCGCCAGTTTCTTCGCCCAAACAATGCATCAACGTCTGCTCGCCACGCAAGGAAATGCGGTTGGCCAAGCGATTCAATCCCCAAGTTTCCTTACGGATCGTTTCCACTTGCCTGGCGTCGCGCACAAAGAGACGACCATGTTGACGATGGTTGCGCGCGACCAGCCGCATGTCCGCTTCACCAGGATTCGTCGGTTGCCAAAACCTGGCAATTTTCCCAGACAACCGCAACGTATCGCCGGTGCCGACTTGCTCGACATCCGTGTCGACGCTGACCCACAACCGCCCTGTGCAGCGATGAAACGTCTTTCCTTGACGAACGGAAGATACATCGACGTTGAACCGCGTGATCCATGGCGATTCGCCCTCCTTGCGGTCTTCCTCGCGCTTCGCCACACGTTGAACCAGCCCCGAAACGTTGCCGACCACGATCGCGGGTTGTAAATCATCGGTGAGCAACTCTCGAATCGTCGCCGTTTGAAAATTCGATTCGTCCCAGCCAGACCTTACTGCTGCCGTCGAAGCGACCAGCGACATCAGAATCGCCCAGCGCGCCCAACGCGGCGATGCGGTAAGCCGCCACAACCCTATCAAGATCATCAATCCGGCGACCGCAAAAATGATCGATTGGTTTTTCTCGGCCATGATCCCCACCGCGCTGGCAGCAGCAATCGTTATCATCGGTTGACGACGCAAGCTAAAAGGGCTTTGCCGCGACCAAAAACACCGGGAATCAATAACATTGGCGCTCAATTCGACACGCCTTTCCGCCAAGCGTGCGATTCGATTGAGGCAGAGATTCCGTGTTCAGAATCGTTCATTTTCAAGGCTAAATTTCACGTGAACACAAGCGAAAATAAGTCGCACTTCGACATCAAGAATACCGGCCACGTGGGTACAACGCGACTTGCCACCACAGATTCTATGACGAGTATCGCTTTAGGCCTCGTACCGCTTATCCTGTTCCGCTCAATCCGAACTCGACCGCCGCTGAGTTGCCAAATCGAGGCACCGATGTGAACTCGGCAACTTTTAAAATCGCTTATCCCGAAACGCCGCTTGGGAATGTCGTGACAGAGCCTCGATCGATTGACACGCGATTGGTAAAACGATTCTAAGTGTCGCGTATCGAGGTGGAAATAATTCTTCAGCAAGTCGGTTTTTTTCAGCGGTCGATTTCGCACTTTTTACTCACCCACCATCGGTCCGTTCAACATGTTTATGCAACAGCCGGGCGAGTCGCCTTACGACCTGCAGTTCAACTTTGCGGGTTTTCAAACTCGCATCTCGTGGACGTTTTGGTTGATGTCCGTCGTGTTGGGTTATGACCTCGCACGCAACGTGGACGCGGTGTTCATGGGCACGAGTCCCGGCGTGTTACCACTGCTGGCGATCTGGGCTTTGTGCATCATGGTTTCGATCATGATTCACGAACTTGGCCACACGATCGCGTTTCGTTTATTCGGTATCGAATCGACGATTTTGTTATACCACTTTGGCGGTTTAGCGATTCCGATCGGGGCTAGAATTGGTGGACGTTCACCAGGTCGGCTCAGCAGTAAAGAAGACTTGATCATCGCCGCCGCAGGCCCCGCATTTCAAATCGGTTCGGCAATCTTGGTGACGTTATTGGCCGCTGCATTTGGCTATCGCGTACAGATGCTCGCGTGGTTGCCGGGACCACTTGCTGACATCGCCGATCGGTTCGGCGGAAATGCGATCGATAGCGCCGCGACGTTTGCGCTAGTCAACTTTTATGTCCTGCCGAGCATCTTTTGGGGCGTGTTGAACTTGCTGCCAGTGTTGCCACTTGATGGCGGTCGAATCGCACAATCGGTGATCATGATGAACGGCGGCGCGTTGCACCATGCGCGCTATTTAAGCGTGATCGCATCGGTTTTCGTTGCGCTTTACGCGTTTCAATCCAACCAAATGTTCCTCGGCATCTTTTTCATCTGGATGGGAATCGACAACTATCAAGCGATCAATCCGGGCAGCAACTGGCGCTGAATTCGCGATCGCTTGAGCACGCAAAATGGTCTCGCGCGACGAGCAAATTTTGGCCGCAAGAATATTCTGTTTTGTGACCGATTTTTTTGTGGAAATCATGTTGCGTATTTATTGCTATCGCGTACAGTTATCGACAGTTTACGGATCGAAAGAATCGTCATTTGATTGCGCGGATGTGATCAACGATTCCACTAGGTTCATTTCCCAGATCGGCGGTTCGTGGCCGGTGGTTCTCAGTCGCAAGATTGCGAAGCACTTGAATCCGCCATCCATTCCTTTTCGCGGAGGAACAACATGGCCAAGAAAGCAGCAGTAAAGAAAGCCGCAACGAAAAAAGCGGCCGCTCCTAAGAAGGCAGCGGTAAAAAAGGCGGCAGTGAAGAAAGCCGCTCCGAAAAAGAAGGCAGCGACCAAGAAAGCCGCCGTCAAGAAAGCTGCTCCAAAGGCAGCCGTAAAGAAGGCCGCAACTAAGAAAGCAGCCGTGAAAAAGGCTGCTCCAAAGAAGAAAGCCGCGACGAAAAAAAAGTCGGCGTAATCTAAGCTCGAACACTTCGCCATTCATGTGGCGGTTCGACGAAATAACGAAAGCCACGCCGATTTGCTTCGGCGTGGCTTTCTTTTTTTAAACACTCAATCGAATGCGAATCCCATCGCTTAAAGCGTCGGCAATTGAGGGCGAACCGGCTTGGATTCACTCTTGCTGGCCAACCCACGAACCAATGCCCGCGCGATTCCATCAAACGGCGCTCGCGCACGTTCATCCGTGGCGATCACATCAGCCAACTTGCCTTCGTCACCCGCGATCCGCAACGTCATGTCGATCGGCAATGTTCCAAGAAAGGGGACACCCAACTCTTGTGCTCGATCGCGTGCGCCACCACGACCAAAAATGTCGTACGTTTTGCCGGTGTCGGGACAGAGAAATCCGCTCATGTTTTCGACCATTCCGAGGATCGGAATGTCGACTTTGCGAAACATGCTGACCGCCTTGACGGCATCCAACAGCGCGACCTCCTGAGGCGTGCAAACGACCACCGCGCCGGCGATCGGAATCGCTTGCGAAAGCGTCAACGCGACGTCGCCCGTGCCCGGTGGCATATCGATGATCAAGTAATCGAGCTCGCCCCAATTCGTGTCGCCAAGAAATTGCGTGATCGAACCGTGCAGCATCGGCCCACGCCAAATCACCGCCTGATCTTTCTCGATCAAAAACCCCATCGACATCACCGGAAAATCATCCGCCAAACGGATCGGTTCGATCTTCTTCTGTTCGTTAATCGAAGGCCGACCTTCCAAACCCAACAGTTGCGGAATGCTGGGACCGTAGACGTCTGCGTCCATCAGGCCGACCACCGAACCGAGTCGACGCAGGGTAAGCGCCAAGCCCGCCGCAACCGTACTTTTTCCGACGCCACCTTTCCCGCTGCCGACAAGAATCACACTCTTGACTCGCAGTGCCACTTGGCCCAATCGCGCCGGCGGACGAGCATGGGGAACAATATCCACGTTGACTCTTAAGCCCGGTTGGCTTGCGACCACTCGGGATACGATCGCGTCTCGCACATCGTCTGCGACCGCCATCGAATGCGTGGCTAAGCCGATCGTGATACGAGCGTCATTGTCATCGACTTGCACATCGACAATCTGGCCCATCGCTCCCAGCGGTCGTCCCGTTTCAGGGTCTGGAAACTCGCCAATCAGTTGGCGTATCGATTCGGTGGTTGCACCGGACATGAAGCGTTCTCGTATTTTAATATTTGAAGTGAAATCGTTTGAGGGACTGCACGACAATTTGAAACCGCTGAACCGGATTGGCCAAGATGCCTGATTGGGATTACGGCGTACTCGGATCACGAACACGCTGAAATCACCGGCCAGCGGCAACGCCGTGCAAAAGTTCGATTCGCCTCATCACCCGTCTTAATGTCCACAGATCATGCAAGACGACTGAAATTCCAGCTTCTTGCAAGGCGATCAACGTTGACGTCGCGACGCTGGGACGGACATGCGCCATTTGAATCGAACGTGGCTTGTGCTCCGCTACGGTGGCAATCAAATCCAACATGCGTGTCGGCGAGATTTCGCCCAGCGGGTATTCCCACACCAAATAGATCGCAGGTTCTTTCGCAACCGGTTGCTTCAATCGCGCCAACAGTCCAACCACCGATTGTGAGTTCCATCGCGTAACGGTCGCAGATTGTGATGTCGGCTTCGAAGCGACAGCGCGTTGATACGATTGAAACCAGCGATCAGTCGATTCGATGATATGCCAATGAAGCTCTCGGCCGCTGGCAATTGCTCCACCGTCGTTTGCCGCATCGCTTATCAAATGGCTCATCACGAATCCGTCGACTGTTCATCGGTCATCGGATCCGCCGAATCATCGATCCGCCGCAGCAATCTCGCGCGACTGATTCCCAGCAACCGGGCCGCTTCGCTGCGATTACCATCAGCGACGTGAAGCGCTTGGTGAATTTTTCGCAGCTCGAAATCTCTCATGGCATCATCAAGATTGGTCGCCACAATTGGCTTGGGCTTTGACAATCCATGGCTGCGAAAGCTGCGAATCGAAAGTGGCAAGTCGTCCGGTCCGATGGCAGATGAACGACTGACCGAACAGGCATGACGAATCGCCGCATCGAGTTCTTCGAAGTTCTCCGGCCAAGGATACAGCAACAACCGATCGAGCGCTGCACGGCTCAATCGCTCCGCGATGCACTTACCCGTCGCGTGCCGATTCTCAACAAGCGCTGTCGCGATCAGCGGAATGTCCTCGGCACGATCTGCAATTGCCGGCAAACGCAGCTCAAAGACACTCATCGTCAACGCCATCTTTGCAGTCAACGTCTTAGCAGCCGAATCCGAATCGAGATTTGGTGATTCACATAACAGTCCAACTAGACGGACCGAACCCGTCGCACCACTGGCAAAATCGACGATCCTGTCTTGAACTTCGTGAGGCGATTCATCCAGACCTCGCAAAATCAAAGTGACCGCCGCGCCGGTGCCACGCCCCAAATGCGCCGCCGCAGGCGATAGAGTCGCTTCCAGCAACTCGGCATCCATCAGCGGCGTTTCGACCAAGATGATCGGATCGACGACAACGCCGGGGCGATTGCCAATTGCATGGATCCTTCGCGCGATCGATTCACCGCCCGATCCACGCGGTCCGACGATCGCAAGGGACTGCCGCGTTGCAGCGACAAGCTGAATTTGATTGCGAATCCGAATTGCGTGAGACGATGAACCTGCGGAAACGATCAGGCCCGAGGACGACTGCTGCCGACGCCACGACTCTAAACGTTGACGCAGCGCGGAAGCCGCTTCGACATCAACATCGCGACTCGCACCCGCAACTGCGCCCGACACGGCCATGATGAAAGCGTCGTCGCCCGTCCCGTGCTTTGTGAACCGGATTTGGCGATTGGCACGATCTCGCGGAGCGACTTCAGCAAGCACTTCCATTCCGGTGGTCAAACCGAGCGGCGGAGCGATCACGGCAAGAGATTCGCCCAGCGGATTGCTGCGATCGATCGCCGCATGACAGAGCCGACCCAGCATGTCTGTGACGTCCTGCCCCAGCCACTGAGCCGCTTCCGCATTGATATAAATCAAAGCGTGACCACTGTCGACGATCCACATCGCTTGACCAACCGAGTCGAACAGACGACCGACGTTGCGGATCGCCTTGCGGATCGTTTTGCCAGGCGTCTGCGAGCTGTCATCGGGGTCGGTCATCATCAGGATCGTTCGTCAACCGACTAAAACACGTCCAGGATGAAGTGATGGCCTGAATGGAACCGTCGTGGCGACGGATATTCGTTGTGCCAACGCTTGTTGTAAACCGGAATACGCATTTCCGACGGATAGCGGTGATAAAGGCTGTCAGCACTCTTGTAGTACTCTGGCCCGTAGAAGTTTTGCGGATAATAGACGTAAGGATAGTGATAGAAACGGTTCCAGTCGACGGAGCCGTTTGTGCCGCCCCAATTTTGTCCATAAGCCCGTTGATCGGCTTGGGCGGATTGGGTCGAAACACAGCAGCCGACCAAAACGGCGGCTAAAACCAGGTGACGTAACATCGCGAATCCCCCCAGGATACATGCGACCAAAGTTTTACGGACGGAATAGGCGAACACCGCGCACGGAGGTTGCCGTGGCTTACTCGCAATAATCCGCGATACCGTTATCTTCGGCATGTCAGGTACAACCGTTGAGCAAAAGTCGCTCAGGATCGTCAAACGAAAAAAGTCGCGATCGACCACCGAAGGCCAATCGCGACTGAAGTTTGTACAAACAGCGAACTGCGGCTTGCGGATAGGCTCTCAGATCAACATGCCTGCCAGAGCAAAGTAGATGATCGAGCCGACAGCCATCGGAATGCCATAGGGCAGCAACAACATTCGCGGTTTTCGTTCACGAGCGATCGCGGCCAACTTGTCGGCGTTGTGTACCAATTTCCATTCCTGCATGATTTGCAGCGCCATGGCATAGTGCTTGGTCCAGTTTCCGGTCCACGCGATCATCGCGATCGCCATCGCAGCACCGACAAACGCGGTGGCGACAAATGCGTACAGGGTGACCATCGTGCCCAGCCAAGCGCCAACACCTGCCAGCAATTTGACGTCGCCAGCGCCCATTCCGCCGCGATTACGCAGCAACAGCAGCAACATCATCCCGACGAATGTGCCCAGCAAGCTGTAGCCCAGGCCAGCCAGCCCGGCGGCCAACAGTCCGTAACACCAACCGCTGATGATAAATGGGAAAGTCAACCAATTGGGGACTTTCAGGATCGCGCCGTCAATCACAGCGGCAACCACGAGTACAAACGTGACGAACCAAACGGGCCAGTTGGTCGCGACGGCGTCAAAAATTTCAGGCATGGTTTGGTTCGATGGAAACGGGTGGGAGGACAGCAGTGGTGCGCGAAGATTGATCCGACATTCATCGCGCAAGGCGGCGAACCCGGCCAGCCAAGAAAGAAAAAACCCGCGGCTTCGATAACTTCACACGCATCGAAGCCGCGGGACATAGACCGTGATACGGTTTGTCTTATGTCCGTGCGGAAATCCGCGCGGCTTGTGATTGGGTCATGACACAAGACGTCATGACATCCAAATCAGTTACCGCCAATCGCACCAGCGACTTCGGTGAACTTGGCCGATGCGTTGGTACCGATCGACTGAACGGCACCGATACATACGACAACGATCAATGCCAACATGACCGCGTACTCAACAGCGGTAGGTCCGTCTTCTTCCTTCAGAAAGTCGACGATCTTGGTTGCGAAGCTCTTCATAGTAAATTCCTCTCGGGTCTGAAGTAACCGCGGTCAAACGGAACCGGCGGCGTTTAGAACGACTCGACTTCGATCACGTCGCCTTGCACCCCGGGTAGGTACCGATGTGCAATACGGTGAGACCGTCTATCGAGCTAACCCCCATCGATCGCTCGACTAGCGGGCTGGTTCTATCAAGAAACTAGGACAGAATTTGGAATAGTCAAAACGAAGGAAAAAATTATGATCCCTCAGCGGGCTTGCACAGCAGCAACGAAAATCTTCAGCAATTTGCTTAAATTACCAGCAATTAGCTTGATAGATCGCCGTTACAACGATCCACAAACCCGGCAAGGATTCCATAAATCAACTTCTTTGACTGATCGTCACAGTCGTCGCAGCCCCAACGATCCGAACCGAAATCATGATCGCATCGAATCAGCGACCGAATCAATGATTTGATCCAACGTATAAGTCGGACGAAATCCGATCGCCTGACTGATCCGAGTCAGATCGGGCACGCGACGACGAATATCTTCAAAGGTCTCGTCATACGCCGCTGCATAAGACTGAAACTCGACCTTGGCCGACGGATTGACCCGCGCGATCACTCGCTCGGCAAGTTCAAGGATCGAAACCGGTTGGTCACTGCCGATGTTGTAAACGCGCCCCGCCGCTTCGGCCTTATCGACCAGTTTGACGACCGCGCCGACGACATCCGAAACATGGGCAAAGCAACGCAGTTGCTTGCCATCGTCATGCACCACCAGCGGTCGCCCCTCCAGCGCCGCTTGCACAAACCTCGGCAATACCATTCCATAAGCACCCGTTTGGCGCGGCCCAACGACGTTAAAGAATCGTCCAATGACGACCGGCAAACCGATCTCATTGTAAAACGCCAGCGCCAGAAATTCGTCGATCGCCTTGGAAACCCCGTAACTCCATCTCGGCTTGGTCGTCGCACCGAACACCAAATCGTCTTCCTCACACCACACCGGCTTCGGATTCTTGCCATAAACTTCACTGGTGCTGGCGATGAAACAGGGAATCATCGCCCCTCGCGCCGCGCGATGCCCAAGTCGTTCCAAAATCAATTTGGTCGGGAAAATGTTCCGCTCGATCGTCTGAATCGGTTGCTTGGCAATCAGCGCCACACCGACCGCCGCTGCCAGGTGATACACAACGTCGACCCGGTCGACCAATTCAGCGACCAGACCGGGATCGGCGACCGAGCCTTCAATCGATTCCAGATTCGAATGCGATTGCATCGACAACAAGTTCTTTCGCTGACCAGTCGACAAATCATCGACCACGATCACCGAATCGCCGCGGGCAAGTAAACGGTCGGTCAGGTGCGAACCGATAAAGCCGGCACCGCCGGTAACCAAACAAGTCGACACGCGGATCAATCCAGAAAAAGCGGTAGGGACAAAAAGCGAACCAGAAAACCGATGCCTCGATCGTTTCGCTCGAACTGGCGAGTCGCCGCGAAGCACCCAGGCAGTGACATCATAGAGCGGATAGGCGATCCGTCCGACCACCCGCCACGATTTTACTTCCCGCCGCTGGCAGACTCCGAATCGTCGGCCTCCACTTTAGCCGCTGGCGAGTTCGCTGATGCCGCGTTTGCAGGCGGCGTTTTAGCCGCTGGCGTGAATGGATCGATCTGCAACGTCTGTGGAAAAGCCTCAGGATCGATCACGAAGGTTTTATCAGTGCTCTGCACCGTTACGACCTGAAATCCCAGCGTCTGGCAACTCGCGGTAACCCAAGCTTTCGTCTGCTCGGTTTCACAGATCACCCATCCCTTACCGCCTCCGCGCAACCATTTTGGCAACTGCTCGATTGCCGCCAGGATCAACGGTTTGTCGAGCGTCGTCTCGGTATTCACGACCACGTAATCGAATCGCTCCGCTGCCGCGATCGCTGATGAAATCGCGTCGCAAGTGGGTTCGACCAACCGAGCATCGATGATCAAGTCTTGTTGGGCGACCGCGACGTTGTATCGCACGCACGCATGAATCGCACGATTGGGTGCCAGCACCACAACCTGCTTGGCACCTTCGGCAGCGCATTGAATCGCAAAGTAACCGGTCCCGCTGCCCAATTCCAAAGCTCGCCGCGAATCGACTCGCTGGCCGCTAGCGATCTCACTTCGCAATAAAGCAGTGTTACGCGGTTGGTAGGGCACCGAAACGAATTGCACAATCGTGCCGCCCACGTCATCGGTAACCCAGCTCTGCTCGACTTCGAAATCGTAATCCAGGTCCTCACGCAACCGCGTGCAACCGCAGACAGAAATCATGATGGCAATTGTCAACAGCGACAAATGATTGAACATTACTGACTCTAACGGATTTTAAGCCCTGGTTTTCCGCTAAAAAAACCGACGTCGCAGCGAGATTCCAAATTTGTCATCCTGTTGGTTACCAAACTAATAGAAGACGAGAATGGATTCTCAGATACAATGTCGGCCAGTTCAGCGAAATCGTGTCACTTCGAATGATAGCAATCGAGCAAGCTCCGGCGAGCGG
>Ga0105045_10005564_pt1 | contig 11093 bp, 9 predicted proteins | sample MAT02_FD_78089 | JGI IMG/M metagenome (GOLD analysis project Ga0105045, IMG submission 78089) | Freshwater microbial communities from Lake Fryxell liftoff mats and glacier meltwater in Antarctica - MAT-02 (megahit assembly) | ecosystem: Environmental > Aquatic > Freshwater > Ice > Liftoff... | reverse complement strand
TTTTAAATGTCATTAGTTACTGATTATAAATGGTGTAAGTATTTTTATTTATCGTATATTTATTTGGAGATATACTATTTTGATAGAACAAGTTTACTATATTTACAATTTTAAATTGATAGTTTATTTTAGAAATTGTATAAAGTAATATTAAAATGTCGTTCATAAAAGTACAAATAGAAGGAGGAGTTGCCACTATAACATTCGATAGACCAGAGAAATTCAATAGTTTCATACGACCTATGGCCTTGGCTCTGCAAGAAATATTGGATAAGGTAGCTGTGGACCATTCGGTACGATGTATTGTTTTGACTGGTTCTGGAAAAGCATTTTGTGCGGGACAAGATCTACAAGAGGCTACGGATCCTGATGGGCCTGCTTTGACAAAAATCGTAAGTGAACATTTTAATCCTATTATTTCAAGGATAAGAAAGATTCCTAAACCAGTCATTGGTGCAGTAAATGGTGTGGCGGCTGGTGCGGGTGCTAATATTGCATTAGCGTGTGACATTGTGATAGCTACGGAATCGGCGTCATTTATACAGGCTTTCAGTAAGATTGGTTTAATTCCTGATAGTGGGGGAACATATACACTACCAAGGTTGATTGGCTTCCAAAGAGCTTCGGCACTGATGATGCTCGGAGATAAAGTGAGCGCAAAAGATGCCCAAACTATGGGCATGATATATAGATGTGTCGCTGACGAAATGTTTAAAAGTGAAGTGGGTAAAATAGCAACACAATTAGCCAATATGCCAACTTATGGATTGGCTTTGACCAAAGAAGCTCTGAATCATTCGTTTGAAAATACGCTAGAAGGCCAATTGGATTTAGAAGATAAGTTGCAGACTTTGGCTGGTAATAGCGATGACTATCGAGAAGGTACATCTGCTTTTCTAGAAAAACGAGTTGCTATATTTAAGGGTTCTTAATTGATGTTAGCATTTTTCTTTCAGAACTGTCTTAAAAAGATTTGGTTTGTAAATAGTTCATTTAAAATTTATATTTATAACATATTTTAATTAAAATTTTGGGTTGGAATTGTATCCTAAGTAAACATTGATAAGTATGAAAATTTTGAAAAATACAAAAGATATTTCCAACATCCTAGAAAGTATAGCTGCTTATGAAGGCGAAGAATTAGACTTACTTGCTTCTCTGGTGTTTGCTATAAGACCTTCAGGGAAAGAAATGAAAAGTAGTGAGGTTGAAAGATTTGACGAGTTAGTTCAAAACTTAAAGGATGATACGTCAAAGAGGGTAGGGCTCAGAAGTTACTTTATCAGAATTACCAAAAATCAAAGAATTAGTACAACATTAACGGATGCCAATATCATTTCTGGTATTGATTTCTGGAGTGAATTATGGAATAGATTATCATACAAAATCTTACCAGATCAACCAGAAAAAGGTTCCATAGATAATTTGTTGGTTAATGTTTTTTACCAAGAGTCTGATGGAAAATGGGTAAGTAGTCTTTCTGATGATAAAACAAATAGCCTACTCAACTTACTCGAATTTAAGGGAATTTATGAATATGAGTTGAATGATTTTGTAATTCAGGAGATATTATTTGCTATAAAGGTACTTTCTCTAAGGATTACGGGCAATGCGTTTGAAAGACAAGTATTAAGAATGGTACCCGAATATGCCAATCTTAAAAGTCCTTTTGCATCACTTCAAACTGAAATAAATCGTTTCCTGAAAGGTTTGGGAAATGGTACATCGTCCAGAAACGATGATGATGAACATTACAAACAAATATTAATACTCAATAAACAATGTCGAGATTTTATAACGAAAGCATATGCAAATAAGGATAAATACGGAATAAGTTTTAAGGTACATCAACATTTGATGTTGATGGAGCGGCTGCTTGATAGATTGTTTTTGATTTTTGACATGATTATTGTTGACCCTAATATAAGTAGTGAAACTAAGATGTTACGTTTTGTAACATCACTTATTGAATTTAACTCTGGCAAATCTAAGGTATTTGGTTATATAAATAAGTCGACACAGATTATGGCCAATGAGATTACCAGAAATATTGGACTCAAAGGCGAGCAATACATCACGCAAACCAGTAAGGAATATTGGAAGATGCTCAAGACAGCAGGTGGTGGTGGTATAATAGTAGCTTTGGCGTGTATTGTTAAGATGAATCTATCAAGTGTCGAGGCAAGTCTTTTTGTCAAGGCCTTTTTGTATAGTATGAATTATTCTTTTGCGTTTATAGCCATCTACTTGCTGCACTTCACCTTAGCTACTAAGCAACCTGCAATGACAGCCGCTACATTGGCCCAAGCGATTGAAGACGATCAAAAAACAACCAAAAATTTTGAATCTTTATCCCAATTAGTTGCGAGGGTTTGGCGGTCACAATTTATTGCATTTACGGGCAATGTATTTATGGCTTTTCCAGTTGCGTTAGGATTGTTGTATTTATGGGGTATGATTTTTGAAACTAATCCTGCTGCATATAAGGCTTCCAAAATGATATACGAGCTAAATATCTTTTCTTCTCCTGCCATTTTTCATTCAGCTATTGCGGGTGTATTTTTATTTATTTCAGGATTGATAGCTGGTCATGTTTCTAATAAAACTAAATATCGAAGAGTTCCCCAAAGAATTAAAGAACATCCGGCACTTAAGCAAATTTTGAGTAGTGGGACAAGAGAAAAGCTAGCATTTTTTTATGAAAAAAATTGGGGAGGCATCATTAGTAATTTTTGGTTTGGCGTATTTATGGGATCAGTCAGTACTTTTGGGGTGTTTATGGGTTTAGATTTAGATATAAGGCACATCACATTTGCAGCAGGAAATTTTGGATTGGGTTTGTACGGAATGAACTTTGTAATATCAACTTATGACGTCATCATGTCGATAATAGGAATTGGGATTATAGGTTTTATAAATTTTACGGTTAGTTTTACTTTATCATTGATGCTTGCATTGCGGTCTAGAGGAATTCCATTCAGGGCATTGACATCGATTCTAAATGCAGTATTTAATTATTTTTTAAAATATCCTTCATCTTTTTTCTTTCCTACAGCATCAAAGAATACAATACCCCTCTTGGAGAGTGAATCTGTAGACACATCAAAGCCTACTTAATATCCCTAATATTTGCAATCAAATTTACTTTAATGATAAGCTATTTTTAAAGTAAGTACTGCATAAATAAAGTAGTCCTACTTTGACAATTCTTTAGCTCGCTTTTCTGCAGCAAGCAAACCTTCTTTGATAGAATCGGCTAACCCTCGATCATTAAATACTTTTAGGGCGGCTTCCGTTGTACCGCCTTTCGAAGCTACAGCGCTTATGAGTTCATCCAAGCTCAACTCTGCATTATTAATCAAGTGATAGGATCCGAGCATGGTCTGTTTTACAAATTGAAGGGCTGTACCTTCGTCAAAACCCATTTGTTTGCCAGTTTCAACCATACTTTTTACAAAATAATAGAAATATGCAGGCCCGCTACCACTCAGCGCAGTCACGGCATCTATCATAGACTCATCTTCTATATATATAGATCTACCAGTTGCATTTAAGAGATTCTCTACTTTGAAAAGTTTTGAAATACTAATGCCCTCTGCTGATGTAAAACCCGTGATACCCATACCTAGCATGGCAGGTGTGTTTGGCATGGCTCGTATCACGTATTTATGATTTAGTAATGTTTGGATTTTTAGGATATTAATTCCTGCCATGATAGAAAGGACAATTTGGTCATCGTGCAACTTACCATTTAGGTCTTTTGCCAAAATTTCAAAATCTTGCGGCTTCACAGCAAGTATGATCAAGTCATAATTTTTTATTTGCTCATTTATGACATTGACTACGACACCTTCTCTAAGTTTAGTTAGAGAAGAGCACCTTTCTTCATTTTTCTCAATCAAAAGTAAATTTTCTTTTTTTACTAAATCGTATTGGACAAACGACCGAGCGAAAGCAAGTCCCATATTTCCACATCCTAATATTGCTATTTTCATTAATTATACATTTTGATTCAGGAAAACAATACCGTTAAAACACAAATATAAGGTTAGTTTGGTATAAAATTATGAAAATAGCTTTCAAACATACAAATGTTTTGGTATTCTAACAATTAGATAATTTACCTTTCATCTATTATTATTCACTTTTGGTAGAGTATAAATGGATTTTGGTATGAAGTGTGCAACTTCAGAAATCGAATTTGCGTCTTTGTAGTATAAATATTTTAGTAATAATTTTAATTTTTTAAACCTATAAATACATATAATGAAAAGTGTAAGAAGTTTATTAGCAGTAGTTTGTTTTGCATTGGTTTCTAATTTTGCAATAGGTGCGGAAACACCAAACAACAGAAAACCTGAAGGCGCACAGATTCAAGCCTACTTGAAAGGAATCGACTTTAATAAAATCGTGAAAGCCGATACAAAAGTAAATATCAGCTTCATGATTAATGCCCAAAATGAAATCCTAGTAGTTTCTACCAATAATAAGGATCTTGATAATATTTTGAAAAATGCTTTGAACTATAAATCAATCTCTGTAACTGAACTGGAGTACAACAAGATTTATACAGTTCCTGTATTATTAAAATAATAGTTTTTCATAGTTAATTGTTTGTAGCCGAAGATTTGTAAGTCTTCGGCTTTTTTTTGTTATTCTTTTAAAGTAATAATAGGTATCTGCAAAATTTATTTTCTTTTTTTAGGTCGAAATAAAACAAATTATAATTTATTTCGTTTTAAACATTGATAATTGGTGAAATATTATTTTCTTTGCACCCAATTTATAATTCAAATACAAATAAAATTTTAAAATAGTTTAGAATGGCAGATTACAAGATGGACAAAATCGATCTGAAGATAGTTAAAATGCTTCAGGAAAATAGCAAAATAACCAATCTTGATTTATCTAAAAAAATAGGTTTATCTCCTGCTCCTACATTGGAGAGGGTGAAGAAATTGGAGCAATCTGGAATCATTCAGAGTTACCACGCTAAAGTTGATTCTTCTGCAATAGGTCTTAATGTAAAGACTTTTGTACTAGTCTCTTTAGCTTGGCAAAAGCCAAATGCGCTTGATAACTTTATAGCTAAAGTGAAAAATGTTCCTGAAATAACGGAGTGTTACATCATCACAGGTGATGCCGATTTCTTATTGAAGATCGTTTGTAAGGACATACCTTCTTATGAAAAGTTGCTTTTCAAAACGTTATCTCAGATTGAAGAAATCGAAAGATTAAAAACTTTGATGACGTTGTCAAAAGTCAAAAAGGAAAAAGTACTTCCTTACGACTATGATAATGTAGAAGAATAATATTGCAATTAAGTGTAATATCAAAAAACCGTCCTGCTGAGTTGATCTGCAGACGGTTTTTTTTTGTTTAATCTATTGACATGAACCAATCAGGAATGCTTTGGAAGTTTTATAAAAACGAGCCCGATGTTTGTCATTATGTATTCGGTACGATGCATTTGGCCACAGACGCTGCGTACACGCATGTAGGGATTGCTAAAAAGCACATTCAGTTATCTTCGATATATGCTGCTGAGCTCGATCTCAACGAACAAAGTAAACAGGATATGAATAAGTATTTTTTACTTGAGAATGGAAGTTTTTCCGACTTCTTCAAGGTCAAAAGGTATAAAAAGTACTTGAGAGTAGCGCATAAAGCCTTCGGTATTGATCTGATGCAGTATAATCAATGCACACCTTTTTTTATTAATACCTTATTGGCAGAAAAAAACTTAGAGAAGACATATCCTGAAGCATTAGATCATTTTTTGTGGAATTTTGCAATGGCACAGGGCAAAGAAATGAGAGGTGTAGAGAGTTTTGACGATCAAGTACAAATCTTGAAATCTATACCACTCGATGGACAGCTAAAATCATTTAAAGATACGATGGCCAATGTATCTTTGTTTAGAAGAAAACTTGAAAATCTCAATGAAATGTATAAAAAGGCTGATTTGAAAAATCTATATGTGAATTCGAAAAAAAGTATGGGAAATCTTCGGAAGCTTATGATTTATGACCGCAATATGGTAATGGCTGATCGAATGATAACAATGAGCAATGAAAAACCATCTTTTTTTGCTATCGGAGCAGCACATTTACCTGGGTCAAAAGGAATACTCACCTTGTTAAAACGACAAGGTTATAAAGTGAAATTAGTCCAATAAATTTTAAATTTATTGGGCCTACCCATTATCTTTAAATATATTTAAACCTATTTTTTAAATTAGCGTAAAAACCTTTTTGATGCTACATCGGAGTCTGAAATTAAACTAATAAAATAAATTCCTGTAATGTCAGGGATGAAATTTATTTGTAACACTCTTTCACCAAATATTGGTTGGGTGAATTTTTGTACCCATAAAAGTTTTCCAGATGTATCAAATATAGTGGCAGTTATTTCATTTTGATTTAAAGTTTGGTACTCTACAAATAAATCATTCTGTATAATTTGAACTTGTTTTATAGTTAGTGTTCCTATGAGTTCAAATTCTCCACATACTTCATTTACTTCATCAGGTATACCATCACCATTATTATCCAAAGTTGATCTTTTAAATAGTCCCTGGCCTGGTATTTTAGAACCTGTATTTCCAAGTCCACAAGAAGAGTAAATATTATTACCAGCTGAACCATCGCTTAAATCTAAAGACACATTTAATATTATATTGTAAGTATGAATCTCTGAGGCAAGAATTAATTGATCATTTGCTAATTCCCAAGGTCCCTTACCATTTAATAACCTTTCTTCAATTCCTGTAACATTACTTATGAATTTACCATTATTGATAGTAATATCGTCGTCAAAAACAGTATTGTCATTTAAGGTATACATGCCATCTTTACTTCCTTTATTACTAACATCTATTTTAAAAGTTACATCAAAAGAATTTACTCCATTCTGTATTATTTTGCCCACATTCATTTCATGGGTTATGATCTCACAATTATCTTTTACAAATAACTGTAATGCTTTAAAAATATTTATTCTTCCACCAGAAACGGTCTTCCCAGATAGAGAACTTTTTTTATCAACACTTTGCATCAAGGCATCTTTTATAGCTAAGACAGCTGAGGCAGGAGCGTTCTTAAGTAAATTTTGGAAACTTTCACATCCAGCTGAATGCAACAGGGCAGCGGCGGCGGCTACTATTGGCGTAGCCAATGATGTACCGGAAGCTTCTTTGTAGACGCCTTGTAAAGTGGGAAAAGTCGTTAGTATTTTTTCACCGGGAGCCGATATGTCTACACTAACAGATCCATACCCTGTATTCTTTGTCTTTTCATCAGTTTTGTCTGTACTATTTACAATTAACAAATATGGGCTACTGCAATTGGATGGAATATCCCCTAGTTTATCTACATCTTCATTTTCATTAGTAGTTGCAGCAACGCTGAGTATACCAGCCGAACCTAATTTGTTATACAAGTTACACCATACTAAGTGGTCTTTTTCAAACGCTTTTTCTATACCTCCTGAGTAATTAGAAATAAGGATATTAGCTCCTTTAGTTCCGCCACTAGTTAAATACTTATTTTTCTCCGAGAGCATAAATTCATAAGCTTTGACGACATCGCCTTCATTTGTGGCAATATTAATTGGTAATATTTTGATATTCCAGTTTACACTGGAGATTCCTAATCCATTATTACCTGAAGCACCTAACATGCCAATTACATTTGTACCATGACTTTTGATATCAAGCGTTCCAGTATTATTGCGTAAATTCCATCCATTCACGTCGTCAATATAACCGTTGTTATCATTATCGATACCGTCGTTAGGTATTTCGTCAGGATTGGTGTAAATATTGGCTTTCAGATCTTCATGTCCGATATCAAAACCATCATCAATTACGGCAATAACAATGTCTTTGCCATCAAATGTTGTTCCGCCTGTTGTAAAATCCCAAGCATCAAATGCTTTAATGATGTTAAGGTAATATTGTTCAGATTGTCGAGGATCATTTGGTTTTTTGCGTTGTTCTGTTTCGTGGCTATATTGAATCGCAACTATCCCAGGTTCATTTTCAATATCTTCAAATATTGATTTCAAATCATTTCCGGTGATAAAATAGGTATTTGTATTTGGACCAATGTATTCCCAAGAGGTAATATTTTGTCTATTTTGATTAAACTTTTTAATAATGCTTTCAAATTTTTTACCTTCATATTCCAATAAGATACCATTTATTTTATCATTCTGTGATAAAAGTAGCAACGGCACAATTGAAAAAAGAGCAATTATAAATTGTTTCATATGGTCAAATTAATGTTTTAGATGCATTCAATTTAGTTTCTATGGGCAAATGCCTATACATTTTGTTGTGCAATTGATGTAATTCTACATTTGACACATAACTATAATACAAATTTATATTAAAATATTGTAATTATGTAAATTAATTAGTTAAAAATCATTTATTGCATAATTATTAATATTTACCTAAAAAGCTTTGTAATGTTTTTACCGTGTAAAAGACGCTAAAATTGTAATTTGTTTTGTAAAGTTTTAGAGTATTTGTCTAAGAAAAAAGGAAAATTAGGTCTTCTGAAGTAAAAGAGAAATTATTTGGGCCTTGCCATTGATAAGAAATTGGTAATTGGTAGTCGGAAGTATTGATTGTGATATCGATTTCAACACCATAGTTGCAGCTCACGTTAGGTGAATTTGTAAAGATTGGAATAGGAAATTGGTCTGGTTTTCATTTGAGACCTAAACATTTGACGAACCGATAAATTTAAAATCATTACTAAAGTCTAAGAAACCCATACTTGGTTCCAACTTTCCAGGGTCAACACCATTCTGAAAGATTCTAATTTGTTGCCCACAATTTGTAATATTATCAATATAAACACTGAATAATTTAATAGAATCACCTGCACTTAAGTCATTATATGTTGAAGTTTCGTCAAGCGAAGGAGAAAATATATAAATATCGTTTTCAGGCATTATTTTTGGCGCATTTATGACAGCTATTAATATTCCAAGAAACTGGTTCAGCACCAATATAAAGGTCATTTTCTAATAAAGGTTGGTAGTTCTTGACGACATAAATATTTGTTCCTGTAGGTACCATTATGGTATACTGAGTATAATCTTGAATCCTATCATCTAGATTTATAGTATTTCCAGAATCAAAAATCAAGAAGGCATCATACCAACAAGAATCAATATTGTATTTCAATTGATATTTGACACCATTAACCTAACCAATCATTTGAACTGAAAGCAGGAAAAGTGACATCAAAAACATTTAGTTTACTGCACTCAAAATCAATTTGTACACGCACATGTTTAACAATTAGTTTGGTAAAAAACTAATACTACAAAAATCATCACTTGGTAAGGTCAACGATAGAAAACTATCTGATAATTCCATTAATTAGATATTACTATCTGTAATATATTTTGTCAAAATTTCCGATCAAGGATCTATTTTAAAATTAATAATTGCTTCAAGACAATTGTATCTCAACAGTCGATAATATTTACAGCTGTCGCAAGTCCACCTTCTGATGTCTCTTTATATTTTCGATTCATATCTTGAGCTGTCTCCCACATGGTAGCAATAACATTGTCCAAAGGTACTTTTATATCATTATGGTCTCTATCTATGGCGATAGAAGCAGCATTAATAGCTTTGATAGCTCCCATTGAATTACGTTCAATGCATGGGACCTGCACTAGTCCTGCTATTGGATCGCACGTCATACCGAGGTGATGCTCCATAGCTACTTCAGCTGCAATAGAACACTGTTCGGGTGTTCCCCCCATGAGTTGTGTAAGTCCTGCTGCTGCCATAGCAGATGAAACGCCTATTTCAGCTTGGCACCCACCCATAGCCGCCGAGATTGTTGATCCTTTTTTGAAGATACTGCCAATTTCTCCAGACGTTAATAAGAAATCAATAATTTGATTTTCACCTGCTTCTTTATCAACAAAACAAAGGTAGTATAGTAAAACTGCTGGAATGACACCTGCACTTCCATTGGTTGGTGCTGTGACTACTCTTCCAAAAGCTGCATTGACTTCATTTACACCAATAGCAAAACTTCCTACCCATTTTAATATGTCTTGAAATGGGACATTTTTGGCACGAATGGCTTCAAGCCATTCATATTTATTGTTGTAGGTACTAGGATCTAATAATTTTTTGGTAACGCTGGCTGCACGTCTTTTTACATTGATGCTCCCTGGCAAATGACCTTCGGTGTGGCAACCAATATAAATACTATCTAACATCGTATCCCATATTTTTAGGAGTTTTGACCTAATTTCTTTCTCATCATGGTCTTTCAATTCATTGATCCATACGATTTCAGAAATATTTTTATCCGTTTTTTTACAATAGGATAGCAGTTGTTTTCCATTTTCTATTGGAAATGGATAAGTTCCGTGAGCAAATACATCGCCGGGTTCTTCTCCTTCTTTTATAATAAATCCTCCGCCTATAGAGTAATATACTTCTGAATATATCTCTCCATTTTTTCTTTCTAGCACGAAGATCATACCATTGGCATGGAAGGGTAGGAAGTCCTTTTCGAAAATGATATCAGTTTCAGGATTGAAAAAAACAATATTTCCATTTTTGTAGGTTATTTCCTTGTTCGTTTTGATTTTATCGATAATTTTAGGAATTTGGTCTGTGTCTACCGTTTCAGGGTCATATCCAGCTAGTCCCATAGTAATTGCTAAATCTGTAGCATGTCCAAGGCCTGTCAAAGAAAGTGACCCATAAAGAGATATGGTTATTTTTGCGCCAAGAAGATACTCACTATTCTTTACACAGTATTCCATAAATTGGCGTGCTGCTTTCCAAGGTCCAAGGGTATGAGACGAAGAAGGGCCAACACCAATTTTAAAAACATCAAAAACACTTATATACTCCATGATTTTAATTGGCTAATTGATAATAGAATTTTAGAAATAATGTAAAATAAATAACTTTTATATATTGTTTTCATAAAGTCGAGACTCCACCAATTCGCAGATAATATGCCCTACTAAAATATGGGATTCTTGGATTCTTGCGGTATTTGTCGATGGAATTTTCACCATGTAATCACAAAAAGTATTTA
>Ga0105045_10005563_pt1 | contig 11094 bp, 15 predicted proteins | sample MAT02_FD_78089 | JGI IMG/M metagenome (GOLD analysis project Ga0105045, IMG submission 78089) | Freshwater microbial communities from Lake Fryxell liftoff mats and glacier meltwater in Antarctica - MAT-02 (megahit assembly) | ecosystem: Environmental > Aquatic > Freshwater > Ice > Liftoff... | reverse complement strand
GCCCGATCCGGTGCGGCGAAGCCGGAACGGCCAATCGGCCGCGGGGCATAGCGCCCGATCCGGCCGGGCGAAGCCGGGCCGGCCAATCGGCCGCGGGGGCATAGCACCGCCGCCGGCATGGCGTTTGCAGCACCCCGCGCATGATCTCCGACCCCATCCGTCTGGCCATCGCACCCGCCTCCGTGTGGCAGAACACGCCACCGCCCGATGGCGGCTCCATTCTGATGGACGACGCGGCCATGCCCATCGCCGGCCACGTCACCTTCGAAGAGTTGCTCCGCGCACTGAACCCGCTGCACCATATTCCCGTGGTCGGCACAATTTACCGGGCGGTGACGGGCGAGGAAATCCAGCCAGCCTTCCGCGTGCTCGGCGCCCTGGTCACCGGCGGGCCGGTGAGCGCCATCACCGCCGCCCTCACCTCGCTGATCGAAATGACCCAGCCGGTGACGCGCATGCGAGAGGTTTGGGCCGGGCGGCCGGACCCCGGCATGGCGTCACCGACCGAGCGCCATGCCCTGGCCACCACGCCGGCCGAGGCGCTGGCGGCGTATCGCCGCTGGACAGCGCCGCCGCCACAGAATACCGCGGTGACATGATCCACCCCGATGATTTGGCGCGGGTTGGCGCCGATGGCTTGTGGCGCTTCCGCGGCCAGGTCCTGCGCTGCGCGCTGGGCCGCAGCGGCATGACGGCCCACAAGCGCGAGGGCGATGGCGCCACGCCCACCGGCCTGCTGCGGCTGGAGCGGGTGCTGTATCGGGCCGATCGGGTGGCCCGGCCGAAGTCTATGGTGCCGGTGCAGCCGCTGGCGCCGAATGATGGCTGGTGCGACGACGAAACCCACGCCGACTACAACCGCGCCATCACCCTGCCCCACCCCGCGCGGCATGAGGCGTTGTGGCGCGACGATGACGTCTATGACCTGATTGGCGTGCTGGACTGGAACCGTGCGCCGGCGCAGCGCGGCCGGGGCAGCGCGGTCTTCCTGCATATCGCCCGGCCCGGGCTGGCGCCGACCGAGGGCTGCGTGGCCCTGCCGGAGGCTGATCTGCGCCTGCTGCTGGCGGCCGGTCTGCGAGCAGTTCAGGTGGGCGAAACCGCCCCTCACTGAATTCTTGCCCGGCAGCCTCGCCTCCGCCTAGCCTGCACTCGGCTAGAACAGGAAAGCAGCCCCATGCAGATCGACCCAGCCGCGCCGCCCTGGACCGGACCCTCGGTCAACGCGGTCCGGCCGCATCTCGATGCACCCTTCGCGGAGCTGTATGAATGTGGCCTGTTCGGCGGGTGGGACAGCTCCCCGCCGGTCAGCATGGAGCAGCATTACTGGCCAGCCCGCTCCACCCGCTCGCAATACCGCCGGCAGGTGCCCAGCAGGGACAGCCAGGGCGAATTGCATGGCAATGGGGCCCGCAGGTTCGGCGCCGCGCGCCTACCGAAGAACCCGGGGGAGGTGGCGCGCTGGCATGCCGGGGTGGATCTGGGCGGCGAGCATCTCGACATGGTGGTGGCCTGCCAGTCGGGCACCGTGGCCGAGATCATCACCTTTCACCTCGGCACCTGGGCAATGATGGTGCAGAACGACTGCAACGCCCTGGTGTTCAGCTACAATGAAATTCAGGCCGGCTCCTGGAAGGAGTTCAACATCAAGAAGGGCTCGAAGGTGGTGGCGGGGCAGCCATTGGCCCGCATCGGGCTGATGAACGGCAAAAGCAGCATGCTGCATTTCGAGATCTACCAGACAGGCACGACAAGGACCCACGGCTGGAAGCAGGCCGGCAGCCGGCCAGGAGTTCTGCGCGACCCTACCAAATACCTGCTCTACGTGGCGGCCTGCGGCGCCTGACCTCAGGCGTAGTCGCGCGCACCGAAAATCGCGCTGCCCACCCGCACATGGGTGGCGCCCTGCGCGATTGCGGCCTCGAAATCGCCGCTCATGCCCATCGACAGTGTGGCCAGGCCGTGCCGCGCGGCGCATTCGGCCAACCAGGCGAAATGCGGGGCGGGGTCGCCCTCGGCGGGCGGGATGCACATCAGGCCGGTCACGGGCAGGCCGAGTTCCTCACGCGCCAGGCGCAGGAAGGCGTCGGCCTCGGCGCGGGGGATGCCGGCCTTTTGCGGCTCGTCGCCCACATTCACCTGCACCAGCAGGTCAGGCCGGCGGCCGGTGCGGGCCATGGCGGCGGCGATGGAATGGGCCAGTTTGGGGCGGTCCAGGCTTTCGATCACATCGGCGACCTGCACGGCATCCTCGGCCTTGTTGGTCTGCAAGCCGCCGATGAGGTGCAGGCGCAGCCCAGGGTTGTCGGGGCGCAGGGCGGGAAACTTGCCGGCGGCTTCCTGCACCCGGTTTTCGCCGAACAACAGCTGCCCGGCGGCCAGGGCTTGCGCCACCGCCTCCACCGGATGGGTTTTGGAAACGGCGACCAGGGCCACACTGCCCTCGGGGCGGTTGGCGCGGGCGGTGGCTTGCGCGATCCTGTCCAGGGTTTTGCGCAAGGCGTCGGAGATGCTGCTCATGGCTGGGGGAAATAGGCCAGCGCGCGTGCCGCGGCTATGGCTGTTGAGCGACCCTGTGCGGTTGCCCGACCCGCGGGCGGCGGCGTCCCGCCTGCCGCGCGGCAGTGCTGTGGTGGCGCGCGGCGTGGCGCCTGGGATTCTGCCCGATCTGGCGCGGCTGTGCCGGGCACGCGGGCTGGCGCTGCTGGTGGCGGGGGATGGCAGGTTGGCGCTGCGGCTGGGTGCCGGGCTGCATCTGCCCGAGCGTGCCAGCCCGGGCGTCCTGGCATTTCTGCGGGCGCGGCGGCCGGGGGCGCTGCTGAGCCTGGCGGTGCATGGCAGGCGGGGCCTGGCGCGTGGGCGGCTACTGCGGGCCGATGCGGCGCTGATCTCGCCGCTGTTTCCCACGCTCAGCCACCCAGGCGCGCCCGCGCTGGGGCCGCATGGCTGGGCCTGGCTGGCACGGCATGCGGGGCGGCCGGCGGTGGCGCTGGGCGGGGTGCGGGGCTGGGGGCGGGTGCCGCCTATGGCCGCGGGGCTGGCGGCCATCGGCTGGTGGGCCGGTCAGCGCGGCGGCACCTCACGCGGGGTCAGCACGAACATGCGCGTGGGCTGATTCATTCGCCCCGCGCGTTGCGCCGCCTCCTCGCTCCAGCCCCAGAACAGGTCGCCCCGGGCGCGGCCGCGAATGGCGCCGCCGGTGTCCTGCGCCGCCACCAGCCGGGGCGCGGGCTCGGCGCCGCTGAGGAAGACCGGGGCACCCAACGGCACATGCTCGCGGTCCACGGCGATGGAACGCAGTGGCGTCAGCGACACGCCCATGGCGCCCAGCGGCCCCTCATGCGGCTGCAACCCGGGGAGAGGACGGAAAAAGATGTAGGAGGGGTTGGCGTGCATCAGCGCCAGCGCCTCATTGGGGGCGACGCGGCGCATCCAGGCCTGAATGGCCTGCATGCTCATCGCCTCCCGTCCGATGGCGCCGCGCTGGATCAACAGCCGGCCGATGGCGATGTAGGGGTGGCCGTTCTGCGCGGCATAGCCCAGGCGCAGCAGCGTGCCATCATTCAGCACCACCCTGCCGCTGCCCTGGATGTGCAGGAAGAAGGCATCCATTTCACTGTCCACCCAAACCAGTTCCAGCCCCTGCCCGGAAAGGGCGCCGGCATCGATGGCGGCGCGCGGCGGTAGCGGGCGGGGCCGGGCGGGTGCGGCCAACAGGGGGGTGGTGTGATGTTCGTCGGGCTCAAGGCGGCCGCGCAGGGTGGGCTCGAAATAGCCTGTCAGGGTGCCGGTGCCGTGATCGGTGGCAAGGAGATAATCCTCCAGGGTGGAACGGAGGCGGGCGAGCCATTCATTCCGGCGGCGGCGATGCTGCGGTGCCGTGCCCATGGCGCGAAGGGCGCTGCAGGCTGGCCCCCAGTCTCCCGCCAGGCTGCCTGGGCCGGCACTGCCCAGGACAGAAGCAGCCGGCATGCCGGCCCAGGCGGCACAGCTGCGCAGAAGGGCGGGCAGCGCCTCGTAGGGCTGATCATCGGCCCAGCCCGGAATATCGCGCAGCGACGCCCGGGCCGGCTCCCGGGTCGGCTCCACGGCTGGTTCCTGGGCGAGCGCGCCGCCGGCGAGAAACGCGAGGCTACAGGCTGTGCGTCGCCACCAGGCGCCATGTCGGCTCCTTGTCCGCCAGCTCGCGCTGGAAGGTCCAGAGATCGGTAAGCTCGGTGATGGCATCTGATCCTGTCACGACCTCTCCGCCACGCGCGGTCGTCATGTTCACCTGATCGGTGACGAAGCGCACGGTGATATCGGCCAGCGTGCCGCGCAATTCCGCGGCATCGATGGAGACGCTGTTCACCGCGCGGATTTCGGTGCGCTGGCTCTCGCCGGCGTTTTCGCGCCCGGTGATGGCCTGTTCAAAGCCGACATAGGTGTCGTCGCTCAGCAAGCCGCGCAGCGTCTGCCTGTCGCCGGCCGCGAAGGCGGCGACGATCATGCGGAACGCACCTTCGGCGCCACCAAGGAAGGCCGATGGTTCGAAGCTGGTATCCAACGCGCCGACACGGCTGATGGTCTGCGCCACCGGGGCGCTCATCACCGGGGCGGCGGGGGCGGAGACGCGCGGCGCCTCACGTCCCGCGACCACGGGGCCTGCGGATCGCGCATCGGCCGGCGGGCGCTCATAGCCTTGCCGCTTGCCGAGCACGCTGCGCAGCCGCAACACGAGGAAGGCTGCCACCATCCCGAAAAGGATGAGATCGAACGGGAAACTGCCTTGCATGACGCTGATAACTCCTGGTCAACCTAATTAGTGTTTAGGCGGGGCCGCTACAATGTCAGGAAATCCATCTATGGACCATTACCCTGGGCAGCGTTATTCCGGGCGAGGTTTTTTGAAGGGTATCGCATGATCCTCCTGCGCCACGGCCAGAGCGAATTCAATCTGCATTTCACCCGCACGCGCGTGGACCCGGGCATCATCGACCCGAAACTGACCGATCTGGGCCATGAACAGGCACTCCAGGCGGCTCAGACGCTGGCGGCGCAGGATATCCGCCGCATCATCGCCTCGCCCTACACCCGTGCCTTGCAGACGGCGGCGCCGTTGGCGGAAAAGCTGGGCCTGCCCATCCATGTCACGCCCCAGGTGCGGGAGCGCTATGCGTTTACCTGCGACGTGGGGCGGCCGGTCAGCATCGTGGCGCGGGAATTTCCCGATGTCGTGTTCGATGGCATCGAGGATGTCTGGTGGCCGGGCATCGATGAGCCCGAGCATTCCATCCTGGCCCGCGCGCGGGATTTCCGCTCCGAAATCGCGGCGCGGGAGGATTGGGCGCACACCGTCGTGGTGTCGCATTGGGGCTTCATCCTGGCCTTCACCGGGCGGTCGATGGGCAATGGCGAATGGCTGCAGACCGACCCGCGTGAAGCGCCGCCGGTCGAGGTGGTGTGGAAGCACCACTGAAATCAACCCCTGGGCGGGTCCAGATAAAGCGGGCTTTCCAGGTATTTTCGCAGCCAGAAGCGCGTCAACACGCCCAGCGCCGCCGCGATGGGGACCGCCAGCAGCACGCCCAGGAAGCCCAGCGCCACGCCGCCGGCGAAGATGGCGAAGATGACCCAGACGGGGTGCAGCTCCACCCTGTCGCCCAGCAGGCGGGGGTAGAGCACGTAGCCTTCCAGGATCTGCCCGGCCAGGAAGACGGCCATCACCAGCCCCGCACCACCCCAGGTGCCCCATTGCCCCACAGCCAGCAGGATGGCGGCGACGAAGCCGGTCAGCGAACCGACATAGGGCACCAGTGACAGCGCGCCGGTGAACAGCCCGACCATCACCCCAAGCTCCAGCCCGATGGCGGTCAGCGCGATGGCGTAGAACAGGCCCAGCACCAGGCAGCACAGCAATTGCCCGCGCAGCCAGGCGCCCAGGATGCGGTCGGTCTCATGCGCCAATTCGCGCAGCGTGGGGGCGCTGCGCCGCGGCAGCCAGCTTTCCAGCACGCGCATCACCCCCTGCCAGTCGCGCAACAGATAAAAAGCCACGACCGGCGTCACCACCATCAGCGTGATGACGTTGAACAGCGCAACACCGCCGCCGATCAGCCGTGTCGCCGCCGTGCCCAGGATGCTGACCATCTGCCCGGCCTGGGAAACGACGAGCTCGCGCAGCCGGGCATCAACCACCTCGGGGCCGGCCGCGGCTTCGAGGTCGAGCATGATCTGCCGGACATTCTGCCCGATCGTCGCGACATAGGCCGGCAGGCGGGCCAGCAGCACGCCGATCTGGGCCAGGATCAGGGGGTAGAGCAGCAGCACCGCCAGCAGCGCCAGCAGCACCAGGAACAGGCACAGCATGGCCGCCGCCAGCCCGCGCGGAATGCCCGCCCGCGCCATCCGGCTGGCCACCGGATCGAGGAAATAGGCGATGCACGTTGCCAGCACGAAGGGGGTGAGAATGGCCGAGAACAGCCAGACCAGCGTCATGAACCCGGCCAGCAGCCCCAGCAGTATCAGCCGGCGCTGCCAGACGGGTACGGGGCGCTGCGGGCTTTGCGCGCCGCCGCGCCCAGGTGCGGGCGGCACAAGAAGGTCATCCATCATCCGGCCCTCATCCACGGCCGGAAAGCAGCCGCGCCGCCCCCCGCAGATAGGCAGCGCCCGAGGCGATGGTGCTGCCGGCCACGATCCAGATCAGTGCCCATAGCAGCGGCTCGCCCTCCAGCCCGAAGCCGGCCAGCAGCATGGCGGTGGCTGCCAGTGCCACCTGCGCCAAAGTGTTGAGCTTGGAGACCAGCAGCGGCGCGATCGGCGGCCGCAGGCCGAGCTGCCACACAAGGATCAGCCCGCCCATGATCATCACGTCGCGGAACACCACCAGGATGGCCAGCCAGTCCGGCAGCAGGCCGATCACCGCCAGGATGACATAGGCGCTGATCAGCAGCGCCTTGTCCGCCACCGGGTCCAGCAGCGCCCCCAGCCGGCTTTGCAGCCGCAGCGCGCGGGCCAGCCAGCCATCCACGGCGTCCGAGACGCCGGCCAGCACGAACAGGATGAAGGCGAGGTCGAGCCGCTGGTGCAGCATCAGCCACACCATCGCCGGCACGGCGCAAAGCCGCGCCAGGGTGATAAGGTTGGGCAGCGTGACGAGATGTGGCGCCGCCCGGTCATCATCATGTTCCGCCAAGGCCGACCCGCCAGGGCTCGCCCGCGCCGCCGGGGGGCACCATCACGATGCCGTTGCTGGCCAGGCTGGCCACGGCCTCTGTCGCGGGCACCCGCAGGCCCAGGCGCAACCGGGCGCCGTCGGTGGCGATGGCCAGGATGTCGATGCTGGCGACCGGGCCGGCGCCAAGCAGGCGGCGGCGAAGATCCATCCATTGCGCCAGCGAGGAGAAGCTGGTGCTGGCCTCGACATGGCCGGTGGCGGGCTGGCCAGCCAATGGGTTGGGCATGTTCGAAGGGCCGCCGGGCAGGCCCTGCACGGCGCCGCCCAAAACAGTGCGCGCGGCGCTGTTGAACACGACCGTGATGCGGCCGGAGTAGCGGGTGGGGCTGACCCGCTCCTCCTCGATCATGATGGAGGCGACCATGCCCTCGATCTGCCCGTCGCTGAGGCTGGGGGGCGTGGTGCCGACGGCGGCGGCGAGCCGGTTCAGCGCATCGCGCCGGCCCTGTGCCAGGGCGCGGTCGCGCGCCTGCACGGCGTCGGCCGCGGTGGCTTCGACGGCGATGCCGGTCTGGCGCAGCGAGGTTTCCTGCGCCCCTGCGGGCGACCACAGGGCCAGCGCCGCCAGAAGCGGTATCGCGGACCGGGACAGATGGCTAAAAGACGCGGTCAGCATGCGGGCCCCACTTATTTCCCCATGCCATAGCCTATCGGAGGTTGCCCTGACCAGTTCAAGCAAGATCGGCATGACCTATGCCCAGGCGGGGGTGGATATCGAGGCAGGCGACGCGCTGGTCGAGCGCATCAAGCCGCTGGCGAAATCCACCAACCGCCCGGGCGTGATGGGCGGGTTGGGCGGCTTCGGCGCGCTGTTCGACCTCAAGGCGGCCGGGTTTGTGGACCCGGTGCTGGTGAGTTCGACCGACGGCGTGGGCACCAAGCTGCGGCTGGCCATCGATGCCGGGATGCATGACACGGTGGGCATCGACCTCGTCGCGATGTGCGTGAACGATCTGGTCGTGCAGGGTGCCACGCCGTTGTTCTTCCTGGATTACTTTGCCACCGGCGCGCTGGATGTGGCGCAGGCCGCCGCCGTGGTGGCCGGAATAGCCGAGGGTTGCCGGCAGGCCGGCTGCGCCCTGGTGGGCGGCGAGACGGCGGAGATGCCGGGCATGTATCATGCCGGGGATTACGATCTGGCCGGCTTCTCGGTCGGCGCGGCCGAGCGTGGGGCGCTGCTGCCGCGCGATGTGGCCCCGGGCGACGTGCTGCTGGGCCTGGCCAGCACGGGGGTGCATTCCAACGGGTTTTCCCTGGCGCGGCGGGTGCTGGCGGCCAGCGGGCTGGGGCTGGACGCGCCCTGCCCGTTTGCCTCCCCCGGCGGCCCCGGCACGATCGGCCAGGCACTGCTGACGCCCACGAAGATCTACGTGAAATCACTGCTGGCCCTGCATGCCGCGGGGCTTTTGAAGGCGGCGGCGCATATCACCGGCGGCGGCCTGCCCGGCAATGTGCCGCGCGTGCTGCCAGCCGGGGTGAGTGCGGTGATCGACGGCTCGGCCTGGGTGGCACCGCCTGTCTTCTCCTGGCTGGCGCGCACCGGGGGCGTCACCACCGAGGAAATGCTGCGCGTCTTCAACTGCGGCATCGGCATGGTGGTGGTGGTGGCGCCGGCGGATGTGGACGCCGCCCTGGCGATGCTGACGGAGGCGGGCGAGAGCGCCATGCGCATCGGCCGGCTGGCAACGGGCACCGAAGGCGTCGTGATGGAAAAGCCGCTGGCGCTGTGAGGACGGCGATCCTGATCTCCGGCCGGGGCACCAACATGGTGTCGCTGCTTGCGGCGATGGCCGCACCTGGCTACCCGGCGCGGCCGGTGTTGGTGCTGAGCAACCGCGCCGATGCCGCCGGCACGGGCCTGACCGGCGGCGTGCCCACCGCGGTGGTGCCCAGCCGGGGCCGCCGGCGGGAGGATTTCGAGGCCGGGCTTGACCAGGTGCTCACCGCCCATGGGGTTGAGATGGTCGCCCTGGCCGGCTTCATGCGCGTGCTGACAGCGGGTTTCGTGGCACGCTGGCAGGGCCGGATGATCAACATGCACCCCAGCCTGCTGCCCAGCTTCCGCGGCCTGGACACCCATGCCCGGGCGCTGGAAGCCGGCGTGCGCCTGCATGGCTGCACGGTGCATTGGGTCGGTACCGAGGTCGATGAGGGGCCGATCATCGCCCAGGCCGCCGTGCCCGTGCTGCCGGGCGATGACGAGGCGGCGCTGGCGGCACGGGTGCTGGTGCGGGAGCATCTGCTGTATCCGGCGGCTCTGGCGATGGTGGCGGGCGGCCGGGCGGCGCTGCCGGGGGCCGGGGCGGCGCTGGCCTGCGGTTGGCCGGCGTAGAGCAGGTTGCGTGCGCTCAGCGCGGGCATCGAGCGCCAACAGATCACTGGACGCGGCCGCGCGGTCTTTCTATTCACTACCTATTCGAGAAAGGGTTGCCCCATGGCCGAAAAAACCAATTATGAATTCGTGGAAGTGAAATCGGCTGATATCCTGGCCGAGCGGCAGAACCTCTGGGCCGGTTTCACCAGCGCCACGAAATACTCGGTCATCGCGGTCGTGGTGCTGCTGGCGCTGATGTGGTTCTTCCTGGCCTGAGGGCTGGCTGGCCTGAGGGCTGGCTGGGCTGAGCGGTTGGCTGGCAGGTGTGAGCCGCAGGCAGGCACGCGTGTGCCGCACTCTTACGCCTGCTTGCGTTCGATCAGGCCGCGCCGGATGGTCCGGCCCCGTCTGATCCGGTCCTCGATGAACTCTGTCTCGCCATAACGCACGGCGCGGCCCAGCGCGTGCGCATCCTCGGTGAAGCGGGCCAGCATTTCCAGCAACGCCTCACGGTTGTTCAGGAAGACGTCGCGCCACATCGAGACATCGCTGGCGGCGATGCGGGTGAAATCACGGAAGCCGGCGGCGGCGAATTTCAGCACCGACTCGCGCGTCTCCTCCGCCAGGTCGTCGGCGGTGGAGCAGATGGTGAAGGCGATGAGGTGCGGCAGGTGCGACACCATCGCCACCACCTTGTCGTGGGTGGCCACATCCATGGTCTCGACCAGCGAGCCCGCACGCTCCCACAACTCGCGCACCCGGGCGACCGCCTTGGGGTCCACGCCTTCCAGCGGCGTGATGATGCAATAGCGGCCCTCGAACAGCGTGGCGAAGCCGGCATCGGGGCCGGAATGCTCGGTGCCGGCCATCGGGTGGGCGGGGACGAGGTGCACGCCTTCGGGCAGCAGCGGCAACAGATCACGCACCACGCTGCCCTTGGTGGAGCCGGCATCGGTCAGGACGCAGCCGGGTGCGAGATGGGGCGCGATTTCGGCCATCACCGCCGCATAGGCGCCAACCGGGATGCACAGGATGACGCAGTCGGCGCCGCGCACGGCTTCGGCCGGCGTGTCGGCGACCTCGTCGCAGAAACCCAATTCGCGCACACGGGCGCGGGATGTCTCGGTGGCCGCGAAGGTCACCAGATGTCGCGCCACATCACCCTTCGCCCGCGCCATGCGGGCAATGGAGCCGCCGATCAGACCGGGGCCGATGATGCAGAGGCGTTCAAAGATCATGCATGAAGGCGGTCAGCGCGTCGGCCACCATGGTGCATTCCTCGGCGGTGCCGATGGTGATGCGCAGGCATTGCGGCAGGCCGTAGCCGCCCATGGCGCGCACGATCAGGCCGTGCTGCTTCATGGCGGCATCGGCGCCACGGGCGCGCTCGGCTGTGGTGAAATCGGCCAGGATGAAATTGCCCTCGCTGGGCCAGATCTTGATGCCGGCGGCTTCCAGTGCTGTGGTCAGCCTCGCCCGCCATTCGGTGTTGTGCGACATATTCTTCTCGATCCAGCCCGGCTCCGCCAGTGCCGCCACGGCAGCCGCCTGGGCCGCGATG
>Ga0105045_10005561_pt1 | contig 11099 bp, 8 predicted proteins | sample MAT02_FD_78089 | JGI IMG/M metagenome (GOLD analysis project Ga0105045, IMG submission 78089) | Freshwater microbial communities from Lake Fryxell liftoff mats and glacier meltwater in Antarctica - MAT-02 (megahit assembly) | ecosystem: Environmental > Aquatic > Freshwater > Ice > Liftoff... | reverse complement strand
TTTCCTCCAAGGTTTTTTTCAACCTTGTAGGTATGATAACGAAAAACCTACAAGGTTTTGGAAACATTGCAGGTTAAGTATTTACAAATCAAATTTGGTTATTCCCTGCAAAGTTGAATTTGAAGGGTTTTCTATTTCCTGCAAGGTCTTTTTTTGACCTTGTAGGTTTGATAACGAAAAACCTACAAGGTTTTGGAAACCTTGTAGGTTTAGTATTTACTGTAAATTAAATTTGGTTGTTCCCTGCAAAGTTGAATTTGCAGGGTTTTCTATTTCCTCCAAGGTCTTTTTTTGACCTTGTAGGTTTGATAACGAAAAACCTATAAGGTTTTGGAAACCTTGTAGGTTAAGTATTTACTGCAAAGTCGAATTTGCAGGGTTTTCTATTTCCTGCAAGGTCTTTTTTGACCTTGTAGGTATGATAACAAAAAACCTACAAGATTTTGGAAACCTTGCAGGTTAAGTATTTACAAATCAAATTTAATTCCTTGTGCTAAAGGCAATTGATCAGAATAGTTAACCGTATTGGTTTGTCTTCTCATATAAATTTTCCAAGCATCAGAACCCGATTCGCGTCCGCCACCTGTTTCTTTTTCGCCACCAAATGCACCCCCAATTTCAGCACCAGAAGTTCCGATGTTTACGTTAGCAATTCCACAATCTGAACCAGCAAACGATAAGAATTTTTCTGCTTCTTTCAATTCGTTAGTCATAATTGCTGATGATAACCCTTGTGCAACACCATTTTGTAACTCAATCGCATTTTCAACTTCACCCGCATATTTCATTAAGTATAAAACCGGTGCAAAAGTTTCGTGTTGAACGATTTTAAAATGATTCTCGGCTTCAATAATTGCTGGTTTTACGTAGCATCCAGATTCGTATCCATTTCCTTCTAAGACGCCGCCTTCTACTAATACTTTTCCGCCTTCTGCTTTCGCTTTTTCAATAGCAACTAAATACGTATTTACCGCCTCTTTATCGATTAATGGCCCAATATGATTTTTTTCGTCTAATGGATTTCCGATGGTTAATTGACCATAAGCACCCACAATGGCATCTCTCACTTTGTCATAAACCGATTCATGAATGATTAATCTTCTTGTTGAAGTACATCGTTGTCCAGCCGTTCCAACTGCACCAAAAACAGCACCGGGAACAACTACTTTTAAATCGGCTGTTGGCGTAATGATAATGGCATTGTTTCCACCTAATTCTAATAATGATTTTCCGAAACGTTCTGCCACTTTTGCACCAACAATCCTTCCCATACGAGTTGAACCTGTTGCAGAAATTAGGGGAATTCTAACATCAGTTGTCATCATTTCACCTACTTTATAATCGCCGTTGATGATGCAAGAAATACCTTCTGGTAAGTTGTTTTCTTTTAAAACGGCAGCAATAATATTTTGACAAGCGATTGTACATAAAGGAGCTTTTTCTGAACCTTTCCAAACGCAAACATCACCGCAAATCCAAGCTAAGGCGGTATTCCAAGCCCAAACGGCTACTGGAAAGTTGAACGCCGAAATGATCCCGACAACACCAATGGAATGCCATTGTTCACGCATTACATGTCCAGGACGTTCTGACGGAATGGTTTGTCCGTTTAATTGACGAGATAAGCCAACAGCAAAATCACAGATGTCAATCATTTCTTGCACTTCTCCGTAACCTTCTTGCAACGATTTACCCATTTCATAAGAAACTAATTTTCCTAAAGGTTCTTTTAATTCTCTTAATTTATTTCCAAACTGACGCACGATTTCTCCTCTTTGCGGAGCTGGCATTGCTCTAAATGTTTTGAAAGCTGACGTTGCTGCTTGCATTACTTTTTCGTAATCTGCTGCAGTGGTTGTTTTTACTTTTCCGATTAATTGACCATCTACGGGTGAATAACTTTCGATGAGTTCTCCGTTTGAAAACCATTCGTTTCCGGTTGAGGTTCCTTCGTTAATGGCTTTTACACCTAATTTTTCTAGTGCTTCAACCATTCCGAATTGTTGTGCTATTGTTGACATTGTAACTTTTTTTATTGTTTTTGTTATATTTTAAGCAAAAATAAGGCTTTTTTTTGACTTTTTTGGTAGTGATTGTTAAACAATGAATTCTGTTTTGAAATGATTTACACCCTAGCCTTGATAGCAATGAAAAGCTTTTTGCGAAAGAAAACTAATTTTTGTTTCGTAAAAAAAAGCGACCTAAGAAGCTCTTTTTTGACGTTACAAAAATGGTTTTGTTTGCAAAAACTTGAAATGGATAGCGAGATTAGCTCATAAAAATTATTTTACGAATCGTGGATCGGTTTCCATCACGGTGCCACAATTATCACAAGTTCTCAATTCATTTGAACCATAAAAATGTTTAAAATGAGCTAGAAAATCGACTTCAATATCTTTTAGTTCAAAGTAAACTTCGTAGAGTTTGTGGTTGCAGTTGTCGCAAAACCATAGTAAGCCGTCTGGAATATCTTGACCTTCACGTCTTCTTTCGACCACTAATCCAATAGAATTTTCTTCGCGAACAGGAGAATGAGGTGTTTTTGCAGGAAGAAGAAACATATCGCCAGGGCGAAGTTGCATGGCTTTCTTTTCGCCATTTTCTTGAATATAAACGGTGATATTTCCTTCAAGTTGGTAAAATAATTCTTCCGTTTCGTTATAGTGATAATCTTTTCGAGCATTTGGTCCGGCAACAATCATCACGATATAATCACCGGAATTTACATATAGATTTTTATTCCCAACTGGTGGTTTGAGTAAAGCTCTATTTTCTTCAATCCATTGATTGAGATTGAATGGTTTTTGAATAGCCATGAGCAAAAATTTAGAAGTGTAAAGTTAAGCAATAAAAAAGCCGAAATGAATCGGCTTCTGTATTTATTTTACTTCTTTAACCAAATATATATAAACGGGAAAGTGATCACTAAACCCGGGTTCAGCGGGCGAGTTTCGCAACGGATATCCTTTATATTGTCCGGTTTGTTGAATCAAGTAGGGCTTATTATAAATACCTGCTTTCCAATATTGAAAGGTTGAAAAATCCTCCAAAACAAATTGTTGTGAAATCATAATTTGGTCAAAAATATCTCCTGAATCTCTATAAAACAAAGTGGCATTACCATCTTTAGCCATTTGTTCAAAAGGATTGAAAATATCTCCCGGTTCTTTTAACTCACTTTTTTTGAGTTTTGCACCAATTTCTTTTTTAACACTTTTATTATAAGCCCCATCATTTAAATCGCCCATGGTTATAATTTTTGATTTGGGATTTATTTTTAGTAAAGAATCCATAATTTTTCTATTCAAAGCTCCAGCTGCTTCACGGTAGGTACTACTTCTTTTCTCACCGCCAGAACGCGAAGGCCAGTGATTCACTATAAAATGCATTTCTTCGCCATCCATATAACCAGATACTAAAAGTTGGTCACGGGTATAAACCCGTCTTCCACTACCGTCGATATTTGTAATCATTAACGGAATATTGGCGTAACTAGTAGGCGTAAAATATTTCTGTTGGTACAAGAAGCCAGTATCAATTCCACGTCCGTCGGGAGAATCAAAGTGAATGACGCCATAGCCTTTTTCAGCTAATTTGGGCATTCTCACTAAATCTTCTAGAACGCCTCTATTTTCAATTTCACACACACCAATAATAGTAGGTGCATTCTTCTGTTTGTCGCTAGTTCCAATTTCAACAATAACTCTTTCTAAGTTTTTTAACTTTTGTCTATATTTTTCATCAGTCCATCCTTTTGCAAGGGTATATTCTTCGTCATTAACGTTTTCATCGTCTTTCGTATCGAATAAATTCTCAACATTATAAAAGGCAATGGTATGCATTTTAAATTTTTTTTCTTGGGCTTTAGCCGTGTTTAATGTGGAAATCACAAAAAAAACAAGGATAAATTGTCTAATTTTCATAAATGGTAGATTAAGTTAATGTCAAGTTTACTACAAACTTTAGGCCAAAAGTAAATAATATTATTAAAAGATGTACATTTGCGACTGTTAAGAAAAAATTAACTTAACTGGAGTAAAATTAATTAAATATTTTTTATGAAAAAACTAGTATTTAGTATTTTACTTGTTTTACAATCGTTTTTTGTTTTAGCACAAGAAACATCAAGTATTACTGGTAAAATCATTGATTCTAAAACGCAAAAAGCACTGCAAAGTATTGTGGTTTCTGTTCAAAATTCAACATTAACGAGGTTGACAAATCAACAAGGTGTTTTTATTATTGAAAATGTACCCGTTGGCGAACAACTGGTGTTAATCAGAAGCACAGGTTACTTACAACAACTTATTACATTAGATGTAATTGCTGGCCAAGTACTGGATTTAGGAGTCATTTCGTTAGAAGAAGACATTACATCAGAGCAACAGTTGAGTCTTATTACGCTCATTGATAATGATTTGGGTGACGATAGTAGTGGTTCAGAAAGTACCGCCGGATTACTTCAAGCTACTCGTGATGTATTTCAACAAACAGCGGCCTTTAATTGGGGTCAAGCCCGATTTAGAATCAGAGGTCTTGATAATGAATATGGAAGGACGATGATTAACGGAATTTTAATGGATAAAATATATGACGGGCGACCACAATTTGGCAATTGGGGCGGATTGAATGATGCTACTAGAAATCAAGAGTTTACCGCTGGAAGTACGCCATCTGATTACACTTTTGGTAGTGCATTGGGAACGCAAGAAATCAATACACGAGCATCGATGTATCGTCCTGGAACAAGAATTTCGTTTGCGTCAAACAACACAAACTACAATTGGAGAACAATGGCAACGCATGCCTCGGGTATGAACAAAGATGGTTGGGCTTATGTGATTTCAGCGGGAAGACGTTGGGCACAAGAAGGCTACTTTGAAGGAACGGATTACAGCGCAAATTCCTTTTTTGCATCAGTTGAGAAAAGGATTAATGATAATCACAGCATCGATTTTACGTCAATTTACGCTCAAAATAGTAGAGGTAGAAATTCTGCAAATACAAGAGAAATCAACGATTTAGCAGGTGTTAAGTACAACTCTCTATGGGGCTTCCAAGACGGCGAAAAACGAAATTCGAGAGATAGAGATATTGAAGAACCCATTTTTATCTTAAGTCATTATTGGAAAATAAGTGATAAAACTAAATTAAATACCAATCTTGCCTACCAATTTGGAACTATCGGAAACAGCAGATTAGATTTTAACGGTGCTAATAATCCTGATCCTGTTTTCTACAGAAACCTACCTAGTTTTTATACCACGCAACATAATAATTTTGGTGATTATATTGGTGACTCTCCACAAAATTTGATTAATGCTGAAAACTCACGCGTTAATTTCCTTCAAAACAGACAAATAGATTGGGCTGGAATTTACGACGCCAACATCAATAACGGCGGACAATCTACAGTTATATTATTTGAAGACAGAACAGATGACCAACAATTTACTGCCAATGCAATATTAGCGTCTCAGCTTTCTGACAACATTATATTGAATGCTGGTGGTACTTATAGAAAATTAAGGTCAGAAAATTTTCAGAATGTTCTTGATTTATTAGGTGGAGATTTCTTTCCAGATGTAGATATTTTTTTCTCAGGTGATGCAGCACAACCTAATTTGCTTAACCCAAATAGAAATGTAGTTGAGGGCGATCGTTTTGGTTACAATTATATTTTGCACGCGGATGTTTTAAACGCATTTACTCAGTTCAAGTTTACTTATAACAAAGTAGATTTTTATGTAGCACAATCGTTTTCAAAATCGGTTTATCAGCGTGAAGGTTTGTATCAAAACGGTATATATCCAACCAATTCTTTGGGGAAAAGTGCCAAAGCAGATTTTGAAAACTTTGGTTTCAAAGGAGGTTTAACCTATAAGATAACAGGGCGTCATTTCTTGGATTTCAATGCCTTGTATATGACCAATGCACCAACAATGAGAAATACATTTCCAGTGGCTCGTTTAAACAATGCCATTGTGGCGGACTTGGAAAGTGAAAGTATTCAAAGTATGGACGCAAGTTACATCATCAGAATGCCAAAATTAAAAGCAAAAATTACTGGATTTTACTCAAAAGTGCAAAATGCAACGGATATTGGATTTTTCTACTCTGAAGGTGTTGGTGTTTTAGATGCAACAGGTGCTTTGTTTAATGGCTCGGGAGATGCTTTTGTGGCGGAAATTGTAACAGGAATTGACAAAAGAAATATTGGTGCAGAATTTGGTTTAGAATACCAGTTGACTTCTACAATTAAGCTTACCGGAACTGCTGCACATGGTCAATATACTTTTGACAACAATCCAAATGTAAAATTAAGTGTTGATAACGTGCAGCAAATTATTGATTACGGCGAATCTACGATGAAAGATTATAAGCAAGCAGGAACGCCACAAACTGCGTATGCCCTTGGTATCGAATACAGAGATCCTAATTTTTGGAATATTGGATTGAATGCTAACTATCTTGACAACACCTATATTGATATTTCTCCGCTACTTCGGACTAATAATTTTTTTAGAGATGTAACTGACCCACAAGGATTGCCTTTTTACGGCGCTACAGAAGAAGAAGGACGGGAAATATTGAGACAAGAGAAATTTGATCCAATCAGACTTATCAATCTTACGGGTGGAAAGTCTTGGAGAATCAGTAGCAAAAACAGAAACACAATTGGGTTTTTTGCATCCATCAATAATCTTTTTGATCTGCAGTACATCACCGGAGGATTTGAACAAGCAAGAAATGCAAATTTTCAAGAAATTCAGCAAGATATGCAAGGTCCAGCTCGTGCCTTTGGTCCTAGGTATTTCTACGGATTTGGACGAACTTACTTCGTAAACGTTTACCTTAACCTTTAATTAAAAAACTTATACAAATAACATATATATGAAAACAAACATTTTAAAATCGATTTTTATTATCTCGCTTTCAGCTGGAATCCTCACCAGCTGCGTCAACGACGATGATTATGGTATTCCAAATTTAGCTAATTTCAATTGTGCAGAAGCGGGAAGCATTATGCCAACGAAAACAGTGCAAGAAATTTTTGCCATTGCAACCGCAGCAAATGGTACTCCAGTAAAATACACGGATGATGACATTATAGAAACATTTGTAGTATCAAGTGATAAAGGAGGAAACTTCTTTAAAACTCTACATTTGCAATCCGCAGACAAGACAATAGGATTGACAGCATTGATTGACTATGCCAACTATGCTAACTTGTATCAAGTAGGTAGAAAAGTTTTTGTAAAATTAAAAGACCAGCATATACAAATCCGAGATGGTGGATTATTAATAGGACAATTAGACGGAAATTCTGTTTTTAGAATCCCTCAACCTTTGGTAGTGGCTACAATTCCTAGAAGTTGTGATGTTGCTATTCCAGATGAGGAAATGCTTACAACAGTTACAATCGAAGAAGCCCTTGCATCAAATATATATTTGAACAGGTTAATTCAATTCAATCAAGTTCAGTTTGCTGCAAGTGCTGTGGGAAAACCATACCACGTTGCTGCAAACGGAAATTCAGGTACAAATCATATCATAACTGACATCAATGGAAAAACAATTATTGTAAGATCAAGTAGCTTTTCGAGATACGCTGTAAAGATAGTTCCAGGAAATAGCGGTAATATAAGAGGTATTCTTACTCGTTTTGGAACTACTTTCCAATTTACGCCTCGTTACGAATCAGATATTATGTTGACTGAAGAAAGATTCTTTATCAACACCCAACTTGGTGGAACAGATATTCAATATTTAGGAGCTCGATCTGAAGATTTTGAATCTTATGCAGTAAATAACAGAATATTTCCATTGTACATTAATGATTCTTATGTAGGAAGTAGGTATTGGGAGGTTAAATCATTTAGTAGCAATAAATATATTCAAATGAGTTCTTTTGGTGGAGCACCAGATTCAAACAGAAGCTTGTTTTACGTACCTGTTGACATGACAGCTGCTAACACATTATCTTTCAAAACTAAAGATGGTTTTAACAATGGTAGTGTACTAAAAGTATATTATACTACTAATTATACTCCAGCAACTGATATTGCAAATGCTACACTTGTTGACATTACCAATCAATTTACTATTGCAACTGGAAGCACCACTGGTTTTGGAGCGACTTTCATAAATAGTGGTATTTTTAATATTCCTGCCGCAGTTACAGGAAATGGATTTTTTATTTTTGAGTATATAGGAACGAATATTGCTCCAGCACGTACGACAAATATGCAAATTGATGACATAGTTATCAACTAAAAATAAAATTTTTTAAATGAGAAAAGGCTATCGTTCAATCAGTAGCCTTTTTTTTATGCCCTTTTTTCAGATATTATTTTTTAATTAAAATTAAGAAGTAGAAAGATGATGCCAATGAAATAGAACATTTTATTGTTTTTAATATTAAAAATCAGAACAATATATCAGGAAATTAAAAATATGGATCTTTGTATCCGAATTTCGATTATTTTATTCATGGCTTTGGCAGCGGGTTTAATGACAAGCTGCGTTAACGATGATGACTATGATGTTCCTTCTTTGGAATGCGTAGATACTACTTTAGAGAAAACCAAAGAGGTTGCTCAAATACCAGCATCTGCAAATAGTACACAATATTTAGCAAACGATATCATTGAAGCGTATGTGACTTCAAGTGATGAAGGAGGAAACTTTTTTAAATCCGTTTCCATGCAAACCTTGGATGGTACCAAAGCATTTAGTGTGCCTCTTGATGTTACTTCTTCGTTTATTAACTTTGAAGCAGGAAGAAAAGTGTTTATCAAGATGAAAGATTTGTATACTGACATCAGCAATGGCGCAATGCGAATTGGTGGCATTTTTGTAAATTCTTCTAATATTCCTTCTGTTGGTCGTCTTTCGGGTTCGGTTTATAGAAAAGTTTTAATTCGTTCTTGTACGCTTGTCCCTGAATCTGCTTTATTACAAACAGTTACTATTGCTCAGGCTAAGACTGACGTGATGATTAATAAATTAATCGAAATTGAAGGGGTTCAGTTTTCTGAAGCTGCTATTTCATCAACTTATTATTATCCAAGTAACAGTGTTGGTGGTGCAACAAATCACTTGTTAGTAGACCCTGAAGGAAATTCAGTTATTTTTAGAACAAGTAGTTTTGCAAGTTATGCAGGAAAGGCAGTTGCTTCTGGACGAGGAAAAGTAAGGGGTGTGATGACTAAATTTGGTTCAGATTACCAATTTGTAGCTCGAACAGAAAATGATATTCAATTAACGGGAGAACGATTAGCTCCCTTATTTGCAGAAAACTTTGAAAGTATTGCTTCTACTGGAAATAATCAATTTATTGCTTTGCCGGGATGGTCGAATGTATCTATCAATGGCGGAGCTGAATTCTGGGAAGCTCGAATTTTTGGAGGAAATAAATATGCTCAAATGTCCGCTTTCGGATTAGGTGAAAATGCAATGGATACACGTTTAATTACACCAGCTATCAATTTAGATAATTCTACGGCTGAATTTATGCGTTTTGGTTATAAAACGGGATTTGCAAACGGCGTCGCTCTTTCTGTTTGGTATTCTACAAATTATAATGGTTTAGGAACAGTTGCTGCTGTTAATGCTGCAACGTGGACACAATTCCCGGTTACACTTGGTGTGCAAGACACTTCCTATGCTTCTAACTTTTACAGCTCTGGAAATATTGACCTGTCTGGAATTGATGGAAATATTTATATTTCTTTGCGTTATGAAGGTTCTACAAATGGTGTGACAACTACATACCAAGTAGATAATATTGAAATTTTTGGAGAATAATGACTAAGACTATGAAAAAAACATCCCTTTTAGTACTAGCTGTTTTCGCACTATGTATTTCGTGTGATGAAGACGACGACCTTACCTTTGTACGAGAAAATTTTATTCTTGGAAAATGAAACCTCGCTCAAACCGGGAGTGTTAATAGTCAAAACAAAGTGGTTTATGTAGACTATGTAAACAACACTGAGTGTGAGGATGACAATTTAGTTTTCAATGAAAACAATATTTTTGAAGAAAATGACTTTGAATTAATCAATGTAGCGTGTCAAAATCTTCAGACAACGGGAACTTTTGATGTTCAAGATAGTAAAATTGTTTTGAGCTTTACAGTAGACGGTGTCTCAACGGAACAAACGTTGATCATTGTGTTTAACTTTTATTGACATCACAGTAACCTATACCGATACAGAAACTAATCAAATTGTGTTTTTAAAATTCCTTAAACAAGTTTAATGTTTTGTTTTAAATAAATTAAAAAGTGAGGCCAAAAGCCTCGCTTTTTTTTGTTTTAATACTTTTTTCTGTTTTTTAATGGGGTTAGTTTCGTTTTTTGCTATTTTTTAATATATTTACCCCTATAAAAAATAGGGTTCGTTATGAAAATAGAAAAAAGATGGATTGTTTCTTTTGTTTTAATAAGTCTCATTGCCCTACTCGGTTTGTGTTGGAGTCCAACAAAAGCATCTGAGTCAATTAGCTTTAATTCTTCTGATACTATTGTAGCAGCAGACGTAGCTTGGCTGCTTACGTCTTCTTGTTTAGTTTTGTTAATGACTCCAGGCCTTTCCTTTTTTTATGGTGGAATGGTTGGTAAAAAAAATGTTATTTCTACCATGCTTCAAAGTTTTATTTGTCTAGGTGTAGTAACTATTTTATGGGTTGTTGTAGGTTTCAGTTTGGCTTTTGGCGATTCCATAGGGTTTTCAATCGATGGAAATTATTACGGCATTATTGGCAATCCGTTTCAATTTGCTTTTTTTGATCAAGTGGGTGCCTTACCAAACGCCAAAATGGCAACTACAATTCCTTTTATATTGTTTGCTCTTTTTCAAATGAAATTTGCAGTTATAACACCAGCCATTATTACTGGTTCATTTGCAGAACGCGTTCGTTTTATTTCCTACTTACTTTTTATCTGTTTGTTTACACTTTTTATTTATACGCCATTGTGCCATATGGTTTGGCATCCAGATGGGTTACTCGGTAATTATTTTGGTGTAAAAGATTTTGCAGGCGGAACGGTGGTTCACATGAGTGCGGGATTCGCCGCTTTGGCAGGCGTATTA
>Ga0105045_10005560_pt1 | contig 11100 bp, 9 predicted proteins | sample MAT02_FD_78089 | JGI IMG/M metagenome (GOLD analysis project Ga0105045, IMG submission 78089) | Freshwater microbial communities from Lake Fryxell liftoff mats and glacier meltwater in Antarctica - MAT-02 (megahit assembly) | ecosystem: Environmental > Aquatic > Freshwater > Ice > Liftoff... | reverse complement strand
GGTAGGGCGTAGTCATTCTGCATTACTCAATTAGCCGTTTGGGCGCTAGCCCCGGTTAAACGCGTGAACCGGGGCTAGCGCCCAAACGGCTAATACACTGAAACAATTCAGCTTACCTGCTTAGCCACGTGCTAGTGCATCACTTTGGTCGACGAAATCATCTCCATTCCATTCAGCATCCGCGCGAATCATACTCTTTCGCTCGTGAGCCGCTTTCTTGGCTGCGCGAGCGTCTGCTTGACGACGCACTAAGTCTGCGTGGGTCGTGAAGAACTGGAGGCTATGGCCACGGAAATCATCGAGTGTCTCAAACTTGTGTTTCTCCATAAACGCAAGTAGTTCATCACACATCCCTTGGACACACCGGTAGCCCATCTTCATCACGCCAGTACAAACCTGAACGGTATGGCTTCCAAGAAGAATAAACTGAGCCGCATCACTGCCTGTTTCGCAACCGCCCATTCCACTTAACGTCCGACCTGGATACTGATCACGAATGACGGTCGCTATCTCCATGCACATTCGCAGCGCAATGGGCAAAACGGCTTGACACGAATATCCACCTGGAGTCGTGTAACCTTCTACAGATGGCTCAGGCCGCAGCGTATCGAGATCGACACCGATAACGCTGCGGATTGTATTGATCGCGCTGATCCCATCACAACCGGCAGCCAAACTGGCACGCGTTGGGTCTTCGATATGCGTCACGTTGGGCGTCATCTTGGCCCAAACCGGCTTCTTCGCAACATCCATTACCCAGCCACAAACCTCGGTCAAGATTTCTGGACTTTGCCCCATGGCCGCCCCCATTTTCCGTTCCGGCAATCCATGTGGGCAAGACATGTTCAACTCAAACGCATCCACGCCTGCATCCTCGCAGCGACCAATGATTTCTTGCCAAGCGTCTTTGTTGAACTCTTCCATTACCGACGCAATCAGGCAACCGGTTGGATGCGAGTCTTTGATTTGCTTGAACTCATCAAGCCAAGTTTCAAAATCGCGATCACTGATCAACTCAATGTTCTCCCAACCGTAGATCTCACCGCTTTGACGACTGCGAAGACGGTGATATCGCGGCTGGACGTTGACAACCTTCGAAGCATCGAGGCTGACCGTTTTGCAAATCACGGCCCCCCAGCCCTCATCAAAGGCTTTGCAGATCACGTTTGCGTTGGTACCGGGCGGACCCGAACCGATCACAAATGGGTTAGGGATTTTCATACCGTTGACAGTTGTTTCAAGCGTGGGCATAGCCGGACTCCAATTCGGTGAGGACTTCATCAAGCATCGCTACTAAATACGACGCATCATCTTTCGAGATACACATGGGCGGCTTGATCCGTAGTGTGTTGCCGTACAGCCCGCCTTTGCCGATCAGCACATGGCGATTCTTCATCGCTTCCATCACATAGGCGGCTTCGGCAGAAGCGGGAGTGCGTGACTGGCGATCTTTCACCAATTCAACGCCCAGCATCAAACCCATGCCGCGCACTTCACCAATCAGCGAATGCTTGTCCTGCAGCGCCAGCAGCTCGTCCTTGAGATAGTTCCCGACAACCAATGAGTTGTTTTGCAAACCATCTTCTTCAATGATCTCCAGCGTCGCCAAACCTTGTGTCATGCTGATCGGGTTACCGCCAAAGGTGTTGAAGTGAACTTTGTTTTTCATCATTTTTGAAATCGGCTCGGTCGTGGTCATTGCTCCGAGTGGGATTCCATTTCCAATCCCCTTGGCCATCGTGATGATATCCGGCTTCACACCCCAGTTTTGGTGAGCCCAGTAATGAGTGCCAGTGCGTCCGAAACCGCCTTGAACTTCGTCTGCGATGCATAGTCCACCATGAGCTCGGACGATCCCATAAACGACTTCAAAGAATTCTTTCGGTGGTGTCACGGTGCCGCCGACTCCCTGAATCGGTTCGCCAATAAAGCATGCTATCTCACCTGGTGACTGGTAGGTGATCACGTTCTTAATATCGTGAGCACACTTCAACTCACACGAAGGGTACGTCAACTGATACGGACACCGGTAACAGTACCCCGCATGTGTGTGATGGACATTGGCTTGAGGATTCGACTTGAACTTCCAGGTTCCGTGGGCCGTGATTCCCATCGTCGCCGACGTGCCGCCGTGGTACGCGTTTCGCAGCGCGATGACGTCGTTGTTTCCCGTATATTCGCGAGACGAAAGGATGGCAACTTCGTTGGCTTCGCTACCGCTGTTGGTGAAGTATGATCGTGTCAAACCTTCCGGCATCACCGACGCCAGCTTTTGCGCAAATAAGGCAATGGTTGGATGCAGATAGATCGTCGTCGTATGTTGCAGCTTTCCCGTTTGGGCACGTACTCGTTCTGCTACTTTGGGATGACAATGCCCAACACTGACCGTCACAATCCCTGCGAATGCGTCAAGGTAACGCGTTCCGGTTTCGTCCCACACGTATTGCATGTGGCCTTCGACGACCATCAATGGTTCTTTGTAGTACGTGATTACGCCGGGTGAGACAAATTGATGGCGTAGCGCCAAGACCTCGTCGCGTGTCGGTCCATCGTACGGTTGAGGCTGGTGATGAATCACCGGAAGTGAAGGGCGAATCTCGATTGACATCGTCTGCTCCGAAGTAGGTATTGCCTCAAGCTCGCGTTCCTAACGCAAACTTTGCATTAGAAAATATGAATCATCCAGGACATGGAAGGTAGTCCTCATCGAGTATCGATCTGGCGACGTCCGAAATGGGTGGCGTGGCCGGAGCGACGTGAAAGTGGCGATGAAAAAATCGTCTGTTCAAGGTGTTACTCTCACCATCCGTCGACGTAAGAGGGCTAACGCGAATGAAGACGATACTGTATAGGTCAAGTGAAGATGATACGACAGTAGCGTCAAGAGAATATTTTTTCCACGGACAATCGCATGAGCACCGTTATCGAAAGCGCACCATCCGTTCCAAATTTGGTCGGTGGTAAATGGGTTACTAGTTCTGCGTCCGAATCGATGGAGGTGTTTAACCCTTCGACGGGCAAGCTGATCGCGCGGACACCACTGGGTGATTCTGCGGAAGTTGACAATGTAGTGAAGCAAGCCGCTTCGGCGCTTGCATCGTGGGCCGCGACGCCCGTGATTGAGCGAGCACGAGTCATGTTTCGCTACCGAACGTTACTTGAAAAGAACTTCGAAGAGCTTGCTCGGCTGATTACTCGCGAGCACGGTAAAACGCTCGCGGAGTCTCGTGCGGAGATGAATCGAGGCATCGAAATGGTTGAATTTGCCTGCGGAATTCCGAGCTTAATCATGGGGGATATTTTGCCGAATATTGCCCGAGACGTCGACGCCAGCTGCGTTCGCCACCCCGTCGGTGTGTGTGTCGGAATTACTCCGTACAATTTTCCTGCAATGGTTCCGATGTGGATGTATCCAGTCGCGATCACTTGCGGAAACACGTTTGTTCTGAAGCCATCCGAGAAGACGCCGCTGTCAGCCGTTCGTCTTGGCGAACTGCTCGTTGAAGCCGGCTTGCCAGCGGGCGTGTTCAGCATCGTGCACGGTGGTCGTGAATGTGTCGACGCACTGCTCACCCATCCGCTTGTTTCGGCGATTTCATTCGTTGGCTCGACCAAGGTTGCAGAGCACGTCTACCGCACCGGAACTTTTAACGGCAAGCGAGTACAATCCGCTGGTGGCGCGAAGAACCACTTGATCATCATGCCGGATGCCGACATGGATCAAACCGTGAAGGCACTTGCGGCGAGCGCGTATGGCTGTGCTGGACAGCGCTGCATGGCGGGAAGCGTCGCCGTTGCGGTCGGTGGCGCAGGCGACCCATTGGTGAAGCAACTTGTTGATTACGCATCATCCATGAAGATCGGGCCCAGTGAAGACGATGAAGCAATCGAGATGGGACCAGTCATTCGCGAAGAGCATCGTGAGCGAGTTGCCAGTTACCTCGACATCGCGAAAGCCGATGGGGCAACCATCGCGCTCGATGGACGCGAGCGGTCCGGCAGCGATTCCTTCTTGATTGGGCCAAGCGTGGTCGACCATGTCAGGCCAGAAATGCGAGTCTCGCGAGAAGAAGTTTTCGGGCCGCTGCTCTCTGTCGCGCGTGTCGAGTCAATCGAGGAAGCGCTCGCCCTTGGCGATCAATGCGAGTATGGCAACGGTGCAGTGATTTTCACCCAGAGCGGATATGCAGCCAGGCAGTTTCAACAGCATTTTAGCGCGGGTATGATCGGCATCAACGTCGGTGTCCCAGCGCCGATGGCATGGTTTCCGTTTACTGGCTGGAACCGATCATTCTTCGGTGACCTTCACGTCCAGGGCAAGGAAGGGATTCAATTTTACACGCGGCAAAAAGTCACGCTGGCTCGTTGGCCAAAGCCAACCGATTCGCATGTTGACCCCGTTTGGCGATCCTCGTGAGCGAACCTGTGAACGAATCTCCTGCCACGATTGATGCCAATGTTGTCGACATCCTGAACCGCAAGATCAGACATAGCAGAATCGTCATCGCGGAAAGGCGAATTGAGTCCGTGACTGTGATCAGTGACGCGATCGATGCAAGTCTGCCGTTTGCGTTGCCGGGTTTCATCGACGCCCACATCCACATCGAGTCATCAATGCTGGTGCCCAGCGAATTCGCGCGAATGGCGTGTGTTCACGGGACGGTGGCAACCGTCTCCGACCCCCACGAAATCGCGAATGTCTTGGGGGTCGAAGGCGTTGAGTTTATGATCGAGAACGGCAATCGCGTACCGATGAAGTTTTGCTTTGGTGCGCCAAGCTGTGTACCGGCAACCGGGTTTGAAACGTCGGGTGCAACCATTGATGCAGAGGCGGTCGCGGCACTGCTGCAGCGGCCGGAGATTGGTTACCTCGCCGAGATGATGAACTACCCAGGCGTGTTGATGGGTGACGAGCAAGTTTTGTTGAAAATCAAAGCTGCCCATGATGCCGGAAAACCAGTGGATGGACACGCCCCTGGCTTGATCGGTGACCAAGCGGCGAGTTACATCGCTGCTGGCATTTCGACGGACCACGAGTGCACGACTTTGTTCGAAGCCGAGCAGAAGCTTCGATATGGGATGAAAATTTTGATTCGCGAGGGCAGCGCTGCCAAGAATTTTGAGGCGTTAAAGTCGCTAATCGATTCGCACCCGAGCGAGGTGATGTTTTGCAGCGACGACAAGCACCCTGATGAACTGGCTGATGGGCATATCAATGTCCTCGTTCAACGTTCCATTGCAGCCGGCGCTGATTTGTTCAACGTGCTTCGAACTGCGTGCTTAAACCCGATCGATCACTACCGCCTGCCTGTCGGGCAACTTCGCGCTGGCGATCCCGCTGATTTCATCCTTGTGGAGGATTTGAATCAGTTCAAAGTCAATCAGGTTTTCATCGATGGATTTTGCGTTGCAGAGCACGGCAAGTCATTCATCACACCGGTCATCACGCGCGTGATCAATCGTTTTTGCTGTGAAAAAAAACAGCCAGATGACTTTCGCGTGCAGTCGCCGACTTATGCAGCGAGTGTTCCCATCCGAGCGATCCAGGCGATCGATGGAAAGCTGGTCACCGGCGAGCGCCACGTTACGCTACGGGTTCATGCCGGTTCGGTGCAATCCAGTCCAAGCGACGATGTTCTGAAGATTACGGTTGTGAATCGTTATCAACCTGCTATTCCAGCGGTGGCGTTCATCTCTGGCTTTGGATTGAAACGTGGTGCAATCGCATCGTCCGTTGGACATGATTCGCATAACATTCTCGCCGTCGGTGTTGATGACGAGAGTCTCTGCGCAGCGGTCAACTTGGTCTGCGAAAACCGAGGCGGGATCGTGGCGGTCGACGGTGAGATGCGGCATGTGCTGCCGCTTCCGATCGCGGGCATCATGACTGATCAAAGCGGCCCAGCGGTTGCGACTGCGTATCGGTTGATTGATCGGTTTGCGAAAGAAACGCTGGGATCAAACTTGTCAGCACCGTTCATGACACTTTCGTTCATGGCTTTGCTGGTTATCCCCAAGCTAAAGCTGAGTGATCTTGGTTTGTTTGATGGCGAATCATTTGATTTCGTTTAGGCCGGTGACCAAACGGGTGAGGACAATCGTTGCAGCGACTCAATACCCCAGCCCGGGGCCGCTTAGGCACCGGGTCGGCAGGACTCCATCGCGAACGTCAAACATGCCGGGGAACCTTGAGGACCATTCGGCGTTGCCAGCCGGGCAATATTGACGCCCGTTACTTTCGATCGCCGCGACTCCGGGAATGTGCGCCGCGAGCGATGCGCTATGAAGCAGCGACGCGCCAACGCACGTTAAGTCTTGCACGCACAAATACAAATTTTCGTGCCTTGCGACCGCAGCCATCAGCAATGCTTCACGGTGGCCTTTGCACGCTTTCAAAGCAACACCGCTGTAACCTTGCTCAACCGCCAGCCGGAGACTCGCAAGATCGACAAGCGACTCGTCAATCACCACCGGCAATCGATTCGCAACCGCGTGCATGACGTTTTCGGGATGCTTGGCCAAGTCGCGGTGTGTCGGCTGTTCAATGTATTGAATTGCAGCATATGCAGCCGGCGACCGATGCTCGATTTCGTCGATCAACTTCAGCACGTAGTCTGCTGATTCGCAGCGTTCATTGAAGTCCAACGAGTACGCCCAGGGCTGCGCAGGCTTACCAGCCATCGTTGCGACGCGATGAACGCCAAGGATACGATCGACATCCCAATCGAATGCATCTCCAGCCAACTTAACTTTCAAATGGGTCAGCCTGTCGCGAACAATCCATTGAGCCAGCGTCTCTGGAAGCCCGTCGCCGACGGCTGAACTCAAGTCTTGGTCGTCAAGTGGATCCAGCGCCCCGACAAGATGGTACAGCGGCATGAAAGTGGCGGGTTTTTCAGAAATAAAATCAGCAAGATACTTGCCTTTGTAGGCCCGCCCCAATTCGTGAGACAGATCTGAATTCACGTAATCTTTTCCCAGCAAAGCGTAGCTGGAAATCCCCAAGGCTTTTCCTTGAGCATCGAATAGTGCCGCTTCAATTGGCGAAGCCGCTAACAAAACGGCAAGCGCGGGTATCGGCTCGTCTAATTGGAAATCGCCCGCCACGGCAATTGCGACTTTCGTGCGAAGGTCAACCATTGATTCGCAGATCTCAAGTGGATGACCGGAAAGCTGGTTACCACTGATTGCCACTGCCAACCGCATCGCCAGCGCGACAACAATTTCCAACTTCGTCGTATCCGCCAAAGTCGGATGGGGCCAAGCCCAAGCGACTCCCATGGTCATCGCACCGAGTCCAAGGTTCTGCTTCGTCGATCGGGCGCCACTGCGCAGTTCGGCTTCGCACGTCGCAGTGAGCAGTGTGACCTCGCGAACTACCCGACCGCCAAATTTCATCGGTGTTCGGTAACCGAAATTCGCGGTTTCTACTGAGATTTCGAAACGCGCGAGATCGGAAGACTGCATCAGATTAGACCAGATTCTTGCGGACGGCCCAAACAGCGGCTTGTGTGCGATCGGTAACGCCGATTTTTCGCAGAATATGCTGCACATGCTCTTTGACAGTTTCATAACTAATCAAAAGCATCTTAGCAATTTCCTTGTTTGTCAAACCGAGAGCCATTTGGCGGAGAACTTCGCTTTCTCGCTGAGTCAATGGAACTTCAATATCGCCAGAGAGTCGTGGCGCGGCAAGCGCACCGGTCACGCGACGGAGTTCTTCTCGCGTCCAAGCGGATTCACCTGAAGCAGCCTTGCGGATCACTTCAAGCAACTTTTCCTTCGTTGCATTCTTCAGAACAAAGCCCGCAGCACCCAGTGCGACAGCGCGAGCGATGTAAGTCGGGTTGTCATATCCCGAGAAAATAACGATCGGCAAGTCGATATAGTCGAGCTTTAAGCGACCGAGGGTATTAAGGCCGTCACCACCTTCCATCCGAACGTCCATCAAAACAACATCAGGGACGCGCAGGTTAACGGCCTTTAGCGTTTCAGCGGCATTTGCTGTTTCACCAACGATCGTAATTTCCGTGCCCTGGACTGCTACGCGCAGGCCCATGAGCACGATCTCGTGGTCATCCACAACCAATAACTTGATACCCATCTTGCTTGCTTTTTCCGATGAAGATTTTTTTGCCATCTGTTTTTTACCTCAGGAGTAGATCACTCACCGCTCTGACGTTGTAGCCCGTTAGCGAGTTGCAACCCCTCCGAAATTCCTTAAGAAATGTTAGTGACACGACAACCCTACTCTACACAATTTTTTGTAGCTCGTTTGTTGGCTACCCAACAAACGCTTCGGCGGGAATTGTATCGCCGAGCAACTTCGCTAGCAAACCGTAACGCAATGTTTTCGGATAGCCACACAAATCTAGCGCCAAATCGGCGTTTAAGCTACGGGTAAATCCTGCTGGCCCGAAGCTGAAATCCGCTCCCGTAATTTCGCTATCGCGTAAAGGAAAAGCGTCTCCGCCGCTTCAATTTGCCTGAAACATCGCCCACTAGTTGTCAGGCGATACAATTTTGAATCGATGTAAATGCCGTCGCTCCTTCTGCTGGCGAATCCTACAAAAGCCATTGCGTCTAATCCAGGGGGTGAATCGGGCCCCAAATGACCGGTGATTGAAACTGCAATGTCTGCCTGATTTGTCGTCATCAAGACACCCTTCACCATCTCACGTGCAACCTCATCGCTGACCGCCGTTACCTTCGCAAGGGTCTCTGGCCTTACACCCAACCACTGCGTCTTGACCTCATCAAGGTAGGTCACGGCGGAACCGCAGAAGCAATCCGAAACACCCGTTATCTTCGTGAGTGTAGCGGCTACTAGTCCCCCCGTGCAACTCTCCGACAAAACAATTCGCAATTTTTTGCTTCGAAGTTGTCGCACCAGTTCAAGTGCCAAGTCGTCGATGGTCATTCGTTTATTTTTCCGCTTGCGTTAAAGCAGCAGAATACGGTCTTTTGGCTAAACGTCCAGCGGCTCTGGGTTAGGTAAATCTTCCGCATTGGCGGCGGCGGCTTCGGGAACGAGGTAAGCTTGGTTTTCATGATCGAGTACCGTCCTGGTCACGATCGCGGTGCCCGGCAAGAACGACGGTGGCACCCAGGTATTTGCGGCATAGTTACAAGTGATTTGGACCGAGATCTCCGTTGTTGTTGAGGTAAACGTTGTCGGTGTCACGGTAATGTTGCTGACAACAATTCCCTGTGCATTGAGTAATTGATTGGCTTTGGCGTAGACGTCCGAAGCTGTCGCGCCAGCGATGACTCCGGTCCGTGCTGCTTCGTAAGCGACCTGGTCAATCGATTGCCTGACGAACATGTACCGGGCTAACTCGAAACTCGCAAAGATCGTTGTAAACAAGACCGATGCACAAACCGCGAACTCAACGCTGTATGCACCACGACGTAACCGCGATTGTCGCGTGATTCCGGAAGATGATACGGCAGGTTGGTTGCGCATGATAAAGTCCGACCTTGATGAAACAACTAGTGAGGTGAGTGGTTAAGGAGCCGATCGATAAACAAGTGTCGCCTTTCGCTCCGCGACAGTAGCATTCGCCCGCTCTTTCGCAGATCGCAAGACGACAATGAAAGACCGCACGATGCTTACTGCGTCAGTACCGCAGGTAGTGTTTTCGCGATCGTACTAAAGACTTGCGACAAGGCTGCGGAGTTTGGCGCGTGATAATGGTTTCCACCACCGATCGCAGCGACTTGTGCCATCAACGCTTGATCCGCTTGTGAGCTGAACGTGATGGTATGGATCGTGATGTTTGCTGCCGCAGCCGCTTGTGCGACTTCGACGGGATCGATGCCTTGCGTCTTTAGCCCATCCGTCAGCAGGATCATTGTCTTTTTGGCTGTCAAACGAGCCTGATTGCCCGTTAAGACGGCTACGGCCGATTGCATTCCCGAGGCGATATTGGTGTTGCCAATCAACTCCTTGTTGCCGATGTCATTCATTGATGTCCGAATCACGTTGTAGTTTGTCGACAGTCCATCTTCGATGGTGCTGGCAACAGAACTATAAAGCCCAAAGGTAAAGTTGCTGCTGTAGCTGACTAGGCCGACTTTGCATTCGAATGGCAACGCGTCAACTTCATCAAGGAACACACCGACAGCGGTTTTTAATCCGGCCCAACGGCTCAACGTCTGGTGCGGTGGTTTGAAATAAAATTGAATGATCGGTTGATCAACCCCTGTTGCGGTTGGATATTTCCAAGACTGGTTCGACGTGTCCCAGGCCATCGAACCGCTGCGATCAACAACAAGGCACAAGTCGTGATCAACACGAGTGGCAACCGAAGTATAGTTCAGCGAGAACATCGTCGGTGCCAAGGCAGGCATGAAGTAGGTTGCCGCGCCCGTCGCCGCACCGTTTTCCATCCTGGTATTGACGCGCACAGCGTTCAGGGGTTGTGAGTTCAAATTAAACGTATAGGAGCCATTCGCGTTCGAAGAACCGTTGCCGAATTGGACGTCGCTGCTACTAATCTGCATCGTCGTTCCAGAGACTTTGTGACTCTGGGCGATGTTCATCGCCGCGGTACGCGCTTGAGTGGCTGACTGCGTTTGCCCCAACACAACGGCACCCGCTTTCGCAGCCGCGTCACACGCGAGTCGAATCTCGGTTCTAGCGGTTGCCAGTTGCGTCAAGTTGATGCAGAAAGCACCGACCAGAAGCATCGACATCAAAGCGACGGCGGACAAGACAAGCACGCTGCCGTTGCGTCGGTTTCGAATAGTACGAGGATTGCGAATCGATCGCGGGCGAATCGCCCTCGGAAGTATTGTAAAGAAGCCTCCGTTCTTAGAATGCGATGTGATGTTCATGATATTTTCTGATTTGAAGATGAGGGTCAACGTAACTGATTTCTAAAGACTGTCTTTTACTCTCGAAGCATGACTGCCGTGGCGGTCACCGAACCGGTCGAATTGAGCACGTAGGATACGGGCGTGTTTCCAGCAATTGGAATCGTGATTTGAACGGTCAATTGTCCGCTTGTGGGGAGCGTCGCCAAGGCATTGCCACTGGGCGTGATCAAAACTTGTCCGCCAACGATCCGGCGGCCTTGGAGCAATGCGACGCAGCGT
>Ga0105045_10005559_pt1 | contig 11100 bp, 7 predicted proteins | sample MAT02_FD_78089 | JGI IMG/M metagenome (GOLD analysis project Ga0105045, IMG submission 78089) | Freshwater microbial communities from Lake Fryxell liftoff mats and glacier meltwater in Antarctica - MAT-02 (megahit assembly) | ecosystem: Environmental > Aquatic > Freshwater > Ice > Liftoff... | reverse complement strand
GCTACGCCCGTGTCTCCAAGGCCGATGGCAGCCAGTCGTTTGACCTACAGAAGGATGCCTTGAACGCCGCAGGTGTGCCGGAAAGCCAAACCTATTCCGATCATGCCTCCGGCAAAAAAGATGACCGCCCTGGATTGGAGGCCTGCCTGAAAGCCCTTCGGACCGGCGATATCCTGGTGGTCTGGAAACTCGACCGGCTCGGGCGCAGCCTGCACCATCTGGTCAGGACCGTCACAATGCTGAGCGAGCGCGGTATCGGTCTGAAAGTGCTGACGGGTCAGGGCGCTGCGATCGACACGACAACCGCTGCAGGCCGCCTGTCATTTGGCATCTTCGCGGCATTAGCCGAGTTTGAAAGTGAACTGATCCACGAACGCACAATGGCCGGGCTGCAAGCTGCCCGCGCCAGAGGCAGAACCGGCGGGCGAAAATTCGCGCTCACCAAGGCCCAGGTCCGCCTCGCCCAGGCGGCAATGGCAAACCGCGATACATCGGTCGCCGAGCTCTGCAAAGAACTCAAGATCCGCCCTGTCACTCTCTACCGATACGTCGATCCAAACGGGAACCTGCGGGACTATGGAAAACGGGTCCTAGGCGCTTAACGTAGGATTTCACACTTAGCCGGAGCAGACCCCAGCTTCTTCTCGGCAGCGGTGGGCGATGTGCTGGACTTCTATTTCAATTATGTCACGTCCGATAGATCCGGTTTTGCCGATTACGCCTGGGCGCGGCTGTTGGACAATAATGGCGCGCAGGCAGCACTTCTGTTAACGGCCCGGACGACGCCGGGTGGTGACGCGGTGACTCGTTTCTCAATGCCAACATCCCAGCCCACCGTGTCCAGCGCGCCGATCACTGATGGGGCTACGGACTGGACGGAACTGGCGAACTCGTCAGGGAATTGCTTTGGGCAGGGTTGCGGCTCGACCGGCTGGGTCCAGTCGCTTTACACCATTGCCGTTGCCGGCAACTATCAGTTGCAGTTCGGCGTGACCAATTGGGACGACGCATTGTTCCAGTCTGGCATGGCGATTGCCGGTGCGAAAGTGGGCGGTGTTGTGATCTATCCGGGCGATGGTGGCGGCCCTGCACCAGTTCCACTGCCGGCCGCTGGCTGGCTGATGATCGCAGGCCTGGGCGGCTTGGGCGCGATCGCGCGCCGCCGCCGCAAGGCCCCCTGAACGAGCTATCTTCTGAAGTGAAACAGACAAAGGGTCGGTCATTGACCGGCCCTTTGATCATTGGATGCGGCCTTGCCTATTCCGGCACAAAGCGGGGCAGTTTGGGCAGCAGGTCGGCCATCAGCCGTTGCAGGCGGGCGTCGGCGTCGGCTTCGGTTTCATTGCGCGTGATGGGTGTGGTAAAGCGCACGATCGCGCCATCGCCGCGGCCAATGGTCAGATTGTCATAGACCACGCTCATCTTGACCGCGAAATCGTTGGTCATCCGCTTGCCGCGCTGCTCGAACCAGTAATAGACGATCTGCTTTTCCAGCCCCTTCTGAATGACAGCGCGCAGCAGCGTGAAGTCACCATAAACCGTGCCCGGCATCGATACGGGATAGGGGTTGATCGAGAACACCTCCCAGCCACCGACCGGCAGGCAGACCTCGGGCGAATGGATCGCCTGGCCTTCGGTTTGCTTGGCGTACCAGGCCGAGAAGAAGTTCACGTAAGCCGCTTCGCCCGGAGCTGCGTAATTGGCGGTAACATAGTCGGTTGCGCCCAGAACGCTTTCGGTATCGGGGTCAAAGCGGGTGGGTGTTCCCGACCAGGTGCCTAAGCTGCGTGGGAACAGAACAAAGGTATCGCGCTCGGGTTCGATTGCCGCCGAGGGCGGCATGGCGATGAAGGCTGCTGCCAGGGCAGTGGATAAAAGCGCCCCTGCCACCAGCCCGCGCGAGGTGGCGATGCCCAGAATGCGCGCGCCTTGCGTGCCAAAGCCAGAGAAATCAAGGTCGATCACATCAGCCAGCGGCATGGGGTTGGGGGTCAGGCGTTGCATCGCGATGGCCATCAGGAACAGAATTCCGACGCAGGCCCCGAAGATGACCCAGCCCTCGAAGAAGTGCAGAAAGCCTTCGGCGTGCTCGATGCCATAGCTGTTTACCATCACCCCGATCACGCCGATCCGGAACGAGTTCATGAACACGGTAAGGGGAGCCGCCGCCAAAAGCAGCACCGCCTTGTGCCACATCGGCCCCCGATAAAGCACGGCAAAGAGATACGAGAACGACAGGATCGGAAACAGATAGCGCAGCCCCGAGCAGGCCTCGGCGACTTGCAGTTTGTAAACGCCAAGATCGATAATGTTGCCGTCCAGAAACACCGGCACGCCGGCCATGCTGACAAACCACACGCCAAGCTCTGACGAGATGCCTTGGAGGAAAATCGACATCTTCCAGTAAATGAATTGCGGCAAGGGCAGCATGAACACCAGATGCAGTACCGGCGCCCAGTGGCGGCGGCCCTGCTGCCAGCCAAAGCCCAGCAGAACCACGCCGCCCACCCATAGAATGAATGCATAGATGACAAGGTCGGGAATGCGCACCATGTTGCCGCCGACCGCAAAGACAAGTGCGAACAGCATTAGCGCCAATCCAGGCGCGCGGTTGACCGCTGTGCCGGGCGGGGCAGGGGGCATCTGACGCAGCTCGCGCAAGAAGAGATAAAGCGAGATCATCGGAATAAGCGGTCCGTGGCTGTATTCCGGCGTCATCCAGGACTTACCGAGCGAAACGAAACCAATCCAGAAAACCGGAATCGACGCTACGACCAGCAGTCCCAGCCAGAACAGCCCGGCGGGATTCAGTCCGAACGGCAGGCTACGGGCAGAAAGACCTGAACTCGACATCGACATGGATCATTCTTTCGCAAGGGCAAAGGGCTTTGACTCAAGAGGCCTGAGGCGTAATGCATCAGCTTATACCATAGCTGCAGTATGCACACTTGGCGACAGGTGCTTCTGTTGGAAACGAATTGTTTACGATGCTTTCACCGGACCGCAGGCGGCTCAGAACTTGGTCTGGAAGTTGCGTCGGATCTCGACAGACACAGTGTCCGACCGCGCCTTCACGCCGGACTCGTCACGGTCGCGCCGGCGATAATCGGCGCTCAGGGCCCAGTCCTCGGTCAGCTGATGGGTATAGCCGAGACCGATCGAGCTGTTGACGGTTATGTCATTGGTGTCAAGGTTGGTGCTGCGGTTAAGCCCCAGATCAACCGAGATCGAAGAGATCTCGGTAATGCTGTATTGCCAACGTGCATTGGCAGAGGTGGTCTGGTTGGTGGTGTCATCGCTGGCGGTGGTCGCTTGGTGGCTGAGGTTGAACTGTATCGCCCCGGTCGGCAATTCCTGTCTCCAGCCAAAGGAGCCGCCGAACCGCACGCCGTCGATATCGCCCCAAGTTGCGGTTGAGCCAAACGACAATCCGCCACGCGGAAGATCATAGCTGCGGCCAACAACGACCGTATAGCGCAGGTCGCGGCCATCGCCCTTTTCGGCAGCCAGTCGCGCGCTGATCTGGCCGTTCGAGCGATCCTGTGCTACGCTGGCAACCAGCGTCACTGTATCGCGATCGGGCCGAATAGCATTGTCTTCGGAAAGCCGTGACCAGCCCAGATCGACCGTCGCAGTGGTGACCGGCGAGAGGGTGAAACGCAAGGTTGCCCCGGCCGTCAGGCGCTGATTGTCCTCAAGGTCTGTATTGGTGGCGTTCTGATAGGTCAGTCCTGATACACCGGTACGCAACGTCACGCCCAAGGGGGCCTGATCGCGCAGCCGCAGGCGGACGTCGGCCCCATAAGACAGACGTGTGCCGCTGCCGGTCAGATCGTCGATATCCTCGGGGGGAAGGAATTCGCCGGTGTCAGGATCAATAAAATCCTCGATAGGGCGCAGGAAAGCAATATTATTTCTGGATACTCGGCCCGAGATTGCGAACTCGCCGTCTGCTGCGTTGCGAAGATAGGACAGCCGCACGGAGGGTTCTTCTAGGTCAATGCCCCGATTTGTTGTACCAGGGCCATTGACTGCGCGCACCACCGCCCCGCCCGACGCCGTGAAGCCACCAATGCGGGTTTCATCAGCATAAGAGAACGAAAGCTGGGTCGCCGAAATCAGCAATGACCCAGCGCTGGTGGCAGAGAGGGTCTGGTTGTCCGTTGCTTCAAATCGCTGGCCGAAGCCAAGGGTCAGGGTCTGCCCCCCTTCAGATTGTGCCAATGCGACGCCGCCCAGTATCGTGGTGGCCAGTGTCGTGGTGGCCAAAAGCGGTGCCCCCAGCCCCGCCGCCTGCCTGTCGCGCGCCCGCTTCCACATCGTTCCGCCCCCGGTTCGGCCGATGGTGCGCTGCCCGGCGCCCATTGGCTCATGTCTGGCGCAGGCGGTGAAAGCCGTCTGGCCGATCAACTTATTCGAACAGCCTGCGCTGCGGCACCAGGATGATGTCGCCATCGGCCAAGGTGGTCAGGCCGCTGCGGTTTTCGCCACGCGCAATCGCATCATAATTGAAATTGTAGATCTTTTCCGTGCCGGTCTTGGGGTCGGCGCGACGCAACTGGATGCGTTTGGTGGCCGCAAACTTCGAAAATCCGCCCATCTGCGAAAAGGCTTGCAGAAGGGTTGTGCCGACCGGCAGGTCAAGCGAGCCCTGCTTTGCACCTTCACCCACTATGAAAATCGAGATGGTCGGAGGCGCTGCAGGAACAGCCGGCCCCGTGCTGCGCTGTTCGCCCAGCCGTTCAAGCGAGATGAACACATTAGGGACTCCGGCAAAGTTCGGTGCCAAGCGTTGCGCCAAGTCAGCCTGCACGGCTTCCAGCGGTCGGCCAGCGGCCGGGAAGACCCCTGCCAGCGGCATCGATATCCGTCCGTCGGGCGCAACGATGACCGAGCGGTTCAGGCCCGGGTCTTCCAGCACCTCGACGCGCAGTACATCGCCTGCGCGGACCCGATAGGTCTGCTGTGCCTCTGCTGGCAAGGCTGTCATCAGGCCAGGCAGCAAAGCCACAACCAAGGCTAGGATGCGTTTCATGGTTTTGTCTCCCTTTCGCCGCCTCAAGTAAGGTCCCATACCAAATCCGACGTCATATCCGATTCTACGGTAGCGCGCTTTGCAGCATCGCGGAAGAGCACTGTGACCGAAGGGCATGTTTATAGGCATTTCTTTGGCCCAGTTGTGCCAGTGTCGCCACAGATTGTACCGATGCGCATGTCATGGGGTTGTTTTCTGAAGCGCATCCAGTTGTTCGCGTGCCGTCGCCATCTGCGGCAAATCACGGCCTCCGCCCAGTTCAAGTGCGCGCGTCAAGGCAGCAATTGCCTCTTCTTCGCGCCCGCCCACTGCGGCGTAAGCCATGCCAAGGTGAAACTGTGCCAGTGGATCGCCGGGCAGGCCGGCGGCACCGGGCTGGAGATGGCGCAGGGCTTCTTCGACATTGCCGCGCCGGAATTCGATCCAGCCATAAGTGTCTTGGAAGGCTGGCACGTCGACGCCACGCAACCGACGGGCGATCACAAAAGCGCGTTCAAGACTTTCGGCATCGTCGCGATGGGAGGTGATCAGGCTGGCAAGGTTGTTGGCAATGACCGTGTTGTCGGAATTGGAGGCATAAAGCTCTTCATAGATCACTATGGCCGCGTCGATGTCACCGTCCTGTTCGACATGGCCAGCCAGCAGCCATCCCACCATAAGCGATCCCGGGTTGGCCGCGCGCGCCGTGCGCAACAGCGCCTCGGCCTCGTCGCGCCGCCCAGCGCTGGTCAAAAACCCGTAATAGAGCCGCACGGGGTTTTCGGCACCGGGGTCGGCTTCAAGCAGGGTACGGTAATCTTCTTCTGCGGCCTTGACCTGGCCCATCAGGCCGGACAGCGTGGCGCGCATCATCCGCAGTTCGGCGTTTTTGGGGTCAGCTGCGAGCCGGTCTTCGATGAAGCGGCGGGCCTCCTCAGGCTTGCCTGCACGCAATTGTGTATCGATCATCATAGCCAGGGTGCGCGCATCCGTGTCGCCTTGTGCGATCATGTCCTGAAGAAAGGCGAGGCTTTCCTCGCTCTGCCCGCGTGACAGCACCAGTGCTGTGCGCAGCTTCTGTGCCGAGTCGACCGCCGGCTCTCCCGGCAGGGCCTCAAGTGTGGCGATCACGTCTGCGGTACGATCCAAGAGGCCCATCGCCAAAGTCACTTCGCCCAGAAGGTCCAGCACGCCCACATCGCGCGGGCTGGCGCGCCGCGCCGCTGTCAGGACGGCCTCGGCCACGTTCAGCCGCCCGTCGCGCAGCAGGAAGCGGGCATAGCGGGTAGACTCTTGCGGGGCATTGCCCGAGATTTCGACCGCCAGGGCCAGTCGCTCACCCGCCAGATCACGCGCGCCTTCGCGGTCATGTGCCTGTGACATCAGCGTCAACACCTCGGTGTCGCGTGGCGCTTGGCCAAGGGCAGCGCGGAGATCGACAATCGCCTCGCCAGGCTTGTCTTCGGCAATATACCATGCCGCGCGCATCTTCAGCGCCTCGACATTGCCCGGATCGCTTGCTAGGACCTCTTCAATCCGGGCGCGGGCCCCCACCGGATTGCCGTCAGCCTGCAAAAGCTGAGCCAGCATCACCTTGATACGAAGGGTCTGCTCCGTGTCTGATGCATCCTTCAGGATGTCTTCCATCTCGGCCATGGCCTCACCGCGCTGACCGGCGTTGAAATCGATGGCCGCACCAAGGGCACGCCAGAGCTTAGCCGTCTCTTGTCCGGCATTGGCCTCGGCCAGCCGGTTCAGTTCTGCGCGTGCCGCCGCATCGCCGCGCGTGGCTTGCAGCAGCTGCACCACCATCACATGACCTTCGGGAGGGCCGGTCGGGTCACCGGCCAGATCACGCAGGAAGGTTTCAGCGCCATCAAGATCGCCACGCGACAGATACCAAGACAACAGCCATTGCCGCACAGTCTCGTCTTGGGGAAAGCGGGCGTGCATCTTACGCAGTTGCGCACCGATTGCATCGCCGTCTTCCTGCTGCACCAGCAGGCGGAACTTCAGCATGTGAAATTCCAGATTGTCGGGTTCGCGTTCCAGCAACCTGTCGATCTCGGGCAGTGCCATTTCCGGGTTGTCGCTCGTGATCTGACTGTCGATGACGATGCGCTGTGCGATCTGATTGTCCAGCGCATTTTCCAGCACCGCGCGGGCCAGGGTGACAGCGGCCTCACGCGCGGAAGGGTCATTGGCTTCGACAGCGGCCCGGTAGGCGAGTGCCGACGCGATGGCCCGACTGGCCACCGGGGCCGGATCAAGGCTGATCGCGGCCTCCCCGTGGCGCGAGAACTCGGCCCAGTCGCCGCGCAGCAGGGCAAGTTCAGCCAGCGTCTGGCGGGCGTCGAGCGTGTCGGGATATTGCTCGACCAAGCGCAGAAGCTGGCCGTTGGCCTCGGCCTGTTCCCCGCGATCGAGCAGGATCGCGGCATAGGTCTGACGCGCTTTCTTATGGAATCCATCCAGCTGGAAGACATTGCGCAACTCGACCATGGCGCGGTCCTGATCGCCCGCCTCCAGCAGCGTCAGTGCCGAACGATAGTGGCCCTCCGCCTTTTCCTCCGCGCTCTGGCAGCCGGAAAGCACAAGTGTTCCGGCCAGCAGACCGATAACGACAAGGCGCGGACATGAAAGGCGTATAGTCATGGGTCAACCGTGATTTTCAATTAGGGCATGTCAGGCAGATCGCAGCAAAGATGCACCCGACCACGTCAAAATAAAGTCTTTTCCGGGGCTTTGGACCCCGCATCATCCCTGCCTGAGCCATCTGTCCCAACTCAGTATCCTGTGCCACGCGCGACCACCCAAACCGTCGCAAGCAACAGCTTCAGATCGGTCTGCAGCGAGAGATTGCGCTCATAGTCGGTATCAAAACCAGCACGCGCCACAAATGTGGTGGCATTGCGTTCCGATACCTGCCACGGCCCGGTGATACCTGGCAGCAGCCGGTAATAAGCCTCACCGGGATAAAGCACGCGCTGGTCAGGCATCATCGGACGCGGACCCACAAGGCTCATGTTGCCCTTGGCCACGTTCCACAATTGCGGCAGTTCATCGAGCGAGCATTTGCGCAGGAGGTGACCGAGCTTGGTAACGCGGGGATCGTCTTTCAGTTTCTGGGTTGTCTCCCATTCCTGACATGCGGCCGGATCAGCCGCCAGATATGCCACCAACTTGCTCTCTGCATCGACCACCATCGTGCGCAGCTTCCAGATTCGGTACTGGCGCCCGCCTTTGCCGACCCGGGTCTGGCTGTAGAACGGATTGCCCCCGTCGCGAAGATACACCACGAGCGCCAGCATGATCAGAACAGGCACCACAACCGGGGTGCCGAGGAGCACAGCGACGACATCGAACACGCGCTTGCCAAACCGGCGGTAGATCTCCGAGCGTGCAGATGTGTTCTTGACGCTCAGAGCAGGAGAAGGAGCGCGTCCGTCAAAGGAATTTTGCAAATCGCGAAAACGAGCAGTCATTTATAGGGTCCCCTTGGTAAAAAAGCAGCACACACACAAATCCATGCCGACTAAATCATGCGCGTCATTTGTGAGTACGAATCGATGTTTAGCCAAAGAAGGAGTCGCACAGCAGCGCAGTTTGATGTTTACACTTTGTTAAGCTATCGGGCAAAACAATTTGTCCGATTGGTCCAGAAAAGGAATTACCTTCATGTCGATTTGACAAACAGGAAACAATCTTCCCGACGCCACTGCATTGTTACCGATTTTTCGTTCAGACTGGACTCGACTGTGCAGCGAAGGGGGCAAATCTGTGCCGGATGTGGCACGGTAGGGTCGGACTGCTTGTGTCATCGCCTAGGGGGATGTATCTCCGCCCGAGATGCGTGAGCCCCGGCACTCCAGCCTGTTCCATAAGTCAAATTGATGCCTAAATCTATCTTTAGAGAGTTTTGAAAAGCGTATCGGGAAAATTATGGGTCGGTATACTCTAGACATCTACAACGCGCATTTCGGCTTGACCGAACGGCCGTTTTCGCTGGTGCCGGACCCAGATTTCATATTCTGGTCGCCTGCGCACAAGCAGGCCTATGCCATGCTGGAATTCGGCCTGGTCACCCGGGCCCCCATCACCCTGATCACCGGTGAGGTTGGGGCCGGCAAGACGACCTTGCTGCATCATCTGCTGAAGTCGGTTTCCGATGAAGTGCGGATAGGTCTGATTGCCAACGCCCATGGCGATCGGGGCGAACTGTTGCGGTGGGTGCTCATGGCGCTGGATCAGCCAACGTCGCCGCAGATGGGCTACGTCGATCTTTTCGCTCAGTTCCAGCAGTTCATGATCAGCGAATATGCCGCAGGTCGGCGGGTCATCCTGATCTTCGACGAGGCGCAGAACCTCAGCCGCGAATCGCTTGAGGAATTGCGCATGTTCACCAATATCAACTCCAACAAGGACGAGTTGTTGCAGCTGGTCCTGGTCGGGCAGCCGGAGCTGCGTGACACCATACACCGCCCTGACCTGCTCCAGTTCGCGCAGCGGGTCGCTTCAAGTTTCCACCTGCCATCCATGGATCCCCCGACTGTGCGCGCCTATATCGATCATCGTCTGCGCAAGGTTGGCGCCAGATATGAAATCTTCACACCCCAGGCCTGCATGCTGGTCGCAGATGCTGCAGGCGGAGTGCCACGGCTCATCAACCAGTTGTGTGATCTGTCGCTGGTTTATGCCTTCACAAAGAACGCGCAACGGGTGATGCGGTTGACCGTGGAACAGGTGCTGAAGGATGGCGTGTTTTTTGCCGCGGGTCAGCGGGGGCCAGAGCTTGACCGTCCGGAACCGGCGCGTTCCGCAGCTCGGACGCCTGACCTCCAAACACCCGAACCCGGTTTAACCGGCGGGGTGTTCCGCAATGCAGCGGCCAGAAAGGTAGGTTTGTGATGGCAATCAAGTTTTATCTGTCGCTGTTTGTGCGGCGGCTGCCCTATTTCCTGCTCATGCTTGCCCTTGGCGCCGCGATCGGGGGTGCGGTGGCGACCCTTCTGCCCCCGGTCTATCAGGCGCAGTCGCGGCTTTTGGTCGAAAGCGAGCAGATCCCCGGCGACCTGGCAGCCTCCACCGTGCAGATCGGTGCCGGCGAAAAGCTGGAAATCATTCAGCAGCGTATTCTGACGCGGAACAATCTGATCGACATGACCAACCGTCTGGCCATCTATGGCGATGTGCCTGCGGCCCGCCGGATGAACCCGGACGCGATCGTCGCCGACATGCGCAAACGGATCGACATCAGGGTGACCGGCGGTCGCAGCGGCACGCAGGCCACCATCGTCGCAGTGTCGTTTCGCGCGCCGCAAGCCCAGATGTCTACCTCCGTGGCCAATGAACTGGTGACGCTGATCCTGCGCGAGGATGTCGACATGCGCACCGGCAGTTCCGGCCAGACGCTCAATTTTTTCAAACAAGAGGTCGAGCGACTGGATCAGGAACTGTCCCGGATCGGTGCCCAACTTCTGGCTTTCAAGACCCAAAACCAGACTGCGCTGCCTGACAGTCTGGATTTCCGCCGCCGTCAGCAGGCGCTTGAACAGGACAGGATCGTGCAGCTTGACCGGGATCGGGCGCTGCTGAACGAACGACGCACCCGCCTTGTGACGCTTTACGAGACGACCGGCCGCGTTGAAGTCGCCTCTGGCCGCCAGCTGACCGCCGAAGAACGGCAGTTGCAAACCGTGCAGGATCAGCTCAACGGACTGAAGGCGGTGCTGTCACCGACCAACCCGCGAGTGACCATTCTGCAAGGCCAGATTGCGGCGCTCGAGACGCGTATTGCCGCACAAGTGGGTGCCGGTGCGGGTGCCGAGAATGCGGCCGGGCTGTCGGCTTACGAGATCCAGCTTGCAGATCTCGATGGACAGATTTCTGCGATCGATGACCAGAAGGCCCGCTCCGACGCCCGCCTTGCCGAATTGCAAGCCTCGATCGACGCAACCCCGCGCAATGCCATTGCCCTTGACTCGCTCGAACGCGACTACGCCAACGTGCGCGAGCAATACAATCAGGCGGTTGCCAATCGCGCGCGGGCAGAAACCGGCGATCTAATCGAAAGCCTGTCAAAAGGT
>Ga0105045_10005558_pt1 | contig 11100 bp, 9 predicted proteins | sample MAT02_FD_78089 | JGI IMG/M metagenome (GOLD analysis project Ga0105045, IMG submission 78089) | Freshwater microbial communities from Lake Fryxell liftoff mats and glacier meltwater in Antarctica - MAT-02 (megahit assembly) | ecosystem: Environmental > Aquatic > Freshwater > Ice > Liftoff... | reverse complement strand
TCGAGCGGGCATTTCGTTCCCGTTCGCATTCCGTTCGGTTTGCCGCCAATGGCCCCGCGTGAACAGGAACCGGATCGGCCGCGCCTCGGAGATGGGAATCAACGCGTGATACAAGCCGTGGCCTATGGCGTGCATCATGGCGCCGCGCGAATGCCACTGGCCCAACTCGGGGCCATCCCCGGTGAGGAACACCGGCCCTTGCGATTCCGGATCGGGCACGCGAACGACAAATTCGATCATGGGAGAATGATACGGCGAGCCACAACCGCGAGCGACCGAAACGGCTTTACTTCTTGCGGAACACGGCTTTCAGCACTTCCCGGCCTGCGTTGAACGCTTGCCCGACCATCTGCATCGTCTTATCGGCGTTGGCTTCCATATGTAGCGTTCGCAACAAGCCGACGCCGCGAGCCTCCGGCAATCGTTTGACCATTGCGGAAATCAAGCCGTCTTTCACACCCGATTCCTTCCCGGCGGCCGTACACACCGGAACGAATTCGAGGAGCCTTTGCCCAAAGGCTTCCTTGGCCGCTTCGAGGGCATCGCGCACGCTGCGTTCCTTGGTACGTTGCCCCTCGACCCAATCGTACGGCGGTACCCATTCCATCGCCGGGCTGAGGGCATCGATATGGCTCAGTACTCCGAGCCGCGGGGGCATTCGCAAGTTCGGTTTCGCCGCGAATGCGGCGGTGATCCGATCGAGAAACGTCACTTCGGGTTGGCGGGCCGCCGAACGCGCCGGCACGACCACCAGCACTAAATCGGCTTGGCTCACCACTTCCACGGCGGCATCCACATCGGCATCATTGGCACCGTACTGCCCGAAGCCGGCGGTGTCGATGATCGATAGTGGCGGCAACCCGGCTTGATTCAAATCGTAGCGGGTCGCGGCAGGCGTGAGCGGCAGGGAATCGACCCCGGCGCGGAAATCGCCGAAGATGGCGTTCACCAAGCTCGATTTGCCCGCCTTCACCGGCCCGACGATGGCAATGGTCAAGCGTTCCGGATCGGGCGCCGCACCCTTGAACGGTTCCGCATCGGCCACTTCCTCGCCATCCACGGGCGGGGCTTCGTGCCGTTCCAATAATTCGAGGTAACGCTTCGCCCCCACTTTCAACCGGCCGCTGTTCAATTCGATGAGGTAACGCCCGAGTTCCAAGAGGTACGCCGAGTAGAACCAGGAAACGACGTTCTTCTGAACTTGCCGGAACGTGGTTTGCAGCCCCGCTTTGGTCGCCGCGATTTGCAGACCGGCCCGCAGCGGGTCGAGCAATACGGAAACGATCCAATACGCGTTCCGACCGCGTTCATACCAATCGGCGGCTTGCCGGAACTGTTTGAAGTTGTTCACGGTGATCGCGTGGCTACCCGGTACGTACTTGTTCACCAAGCGGGCCAAATCGTGGGCGATCAACTCGCCACAGGCGAGGATTTCCGGAATCGTGAGGTGGTTGAAAGGATCCTTCGCCCCAGGCTTGTAGTGCTGGGTGACGATGCTCGCCAAAGCTTGGGCATCCTTCGCGTAGCGGTTCATATCGCTGATTTCTTCGGTGGTTGGCGGCGGTACGCCAAGCGAGTACGATTGAACATCTTTCCAAGCGTTGCGGTCGCGCTCCGTCCAATAGCTCGGCACATCCTTGAGGCCGGTATCGGGCTTCAACTCCACGGGTTTGCGTTTCGTGAACCGGTAAGCGAGGTAGTAAGCCACGAGGAAGCAGGTGGCCATCGGCCACCAAGCGATGAAGCCCCAACCCCGATCCCAAAGGTGGTACGCCCCCACGCCGACGATGAATGTTAGCGGCGCGAGGAAGAAAAACGCGATGAGGCCGATCCGCAAATGCAGGCGATTCACGAGCGTTCTCCCCAACGGGCTTCTGCGGCACGGAATTCCGATTCGTACAACCGTTTCACCGATGCCGCATCCGGGGCATGCCCGGCGTGGATTTCTTGATCGTAAGTGAGGTACGCTCGGCCGAGGGCCATTGTGGAAGCGTAGGCCAGGCCGGCCCCCGCCACGGAACCCAAGTAAGGCACGAACTTCACCACTTGCCTCACGGCGTGCCGGGCGACCACACCGAGGCCGAGCACGGCGGAGAATTCGAGGAAGCGCGTGCCGCGTTCCGGGCTACCCGAAAGGCTCGCCAAGGCGTGGATCATCTTCGTTTGAATGCCGGGCAACACCAACAAATCGACACCGGGAATCGGGATGGCCCCGGCGGTCGCGGCGAGCGTGGCGTACCCGGCGATGATCGGCGCGGCCCGTTCCAAGTGCACAGATTTTAGGGAATCGTTGGCATTCTCGAATCGCAACAGTGTTTCGCGGTACGCCTGCGGGAGGAGTTCGAGCAACGTCCGGCGCAACGCCGAGCCGCCGTATTCGGGTTCGGCGTAGCCCTCTTCGGGCTTGGTGAAATCGAGGAGAACCACGCGGTCGAACAACCCGGCGAAGTCTTGCTGTTGCAGGGCCGCGAGCCGGAGCACTTCCGCCGGGCCTTGGCCGGGGGAGTCGTAGGGGTATGGCTGCGGGTGCTGTTCCTGCGAATAGGCTTCGTGGAGGCAAGTGAGGAGCAACAGGGTCGGGCGCGGTCGGGAGGCTTTGCGGATTTTCGCCAGTGCCTCGCGGAGTTCCCCTGTGGCGAAATCGCACAAGCGCACCGGAACGAGCATGAGATGGGCATCTTTGTCGAATGCGGCGATGTCTTCGGTGGGATCGTAGCCCGGTTCGCCCAAGCCCCGGGTGTCGAGGAAAGTGAACAGCGCAGAGTCTGCGTCCGGGAAGGGGAATTTCCGCGAGGTTCGGGTACAGGGGCGGAAGCCGTTGCCAATCTCGGCGGCCTCGGCACCGGTGAGGTAATGGATGATCGAAGTTTTGCCGGCTTGCGTTTTGCCGAAGAGCCAGAACACCGGAGAAGGCGTTCGGGCACGCAAGTCCCCCAAAGGATAGCTCCCCGTTGGAATACCGGGTTGCAAGAACCGTCGGACGCGACCTTTCAATCGGTCGATCAGACTATCGCTGGGCGGTGGTAAAGTGGAATCGCTCACATCAATCCTCGAACAATTAGGCGAGCGGTTTTCAATTCAGCGTAGCGGAAGTCTGGCGACTTCCGCCACAGGAAATCAGATGGCACCCAAACCCAAGCCGGTGAGCAGCGCGGTGTTCATCGTGCCATCGGTGATCTCGAAGATGCCGGGGAATTTCTCTTTCCAAGGTTCGTTCGCGGCGGGCACATATTGCCGGGAGTTCGCTTCGATCGCGGCGACTCCGGGAATGTGTGCGGCCAACCCGGAGGAATGAATGAGTGATGCTCCGGGGCAGGTGAGATCCTGCACGCAGCGGAACATCCCGAATTTCTGGGCCGCCGCGGCGAGCAACAGCGATTGTGTTTGCCCTTTGCAGGCTTTGAAGGCGACTCCGGTGTAGCCGAGGTCACGGGCCAGCAACAGCGTCTCGAGATCGAGCAGCGATTCATCGATCACCACCGGGCGGAGTTTCGCGGCTCCGTGCATTTTGTTCGAGGGATTCGCCAGCAAATCTCGGGCCGTCGGCTGTTCGATGTACTGCACGCGGTCGAACGCGGCGGGGCTGCGATCGCGCAACGTTCGCAAAAATTCCAACAGATATTCGACGTTCTGGCAGCGCTCGTTGAAATCGAGGGAATACCACCAGCGTTCCGAACGGAACTCCTCGGCAACGCGGTTCACATTCAACACGCGCCCGATGTCCCACTGGAGATCGTCGCCATTCAATTTGATCTTCAAGTGCGTGAGGCCATCGCGACGGATCCAATCGCCGAGGGTTTCGGGCATGCCATCGCCGACAGGGGAAGCGACGTCCGTAAGGGTCAGCGGATCGAGTGCCCCGACGAGGTGGTATAGCGGCAGCTTCGCTTGGGGTTCCAGAGCGAGATAATTGTGAAGCTTCTCGCCGCGGAATTCGGAACCGAGGTACTCGCCGAGGTCGTCGTCGAAGAACGGCGGGCCGTAGGTGTGATAGCAGTTCAAGGCGTGAACCTTGCCGAAGCCATCGTGCAGAGCGGCATCGAAGGCACTGTTCACCACCAACGCGGCGAGTGCGGGCATGCCTTCTCGCGAGGCCCATTCGAGCAGCATCGGTTCGATGTTGTGGCCGAATCGGATCGGGTGGCACTCCGCCGTGGATTCCTTGTGGTATGCCGTGGCGAACGCGGCAGCGGCTTTCTTCATCCCGGCGAGTGTCTCATCGTACTTCAGTTCCTTGCTCGGCCACGCCCACACGTTCCCCAGCGGCATCGAGCCAAAACCCTCCGCGACCTTTCCGGCGGCTGTTTCGACCGTCATTGTCACGTTCAACAGTGTGACTTTGTCCAGAGCGACGCCGCCAAATTTGATCGGAGTGCGATAACGAAAATCCTCGGTGCTGAATTCGACATCGCGAATGCGAACCCCGGACATCGTGCAACTCCTCCCGCCGAACTATAACACCCTCATGATACCGGATTGGCAACTCCCGGCAGGCGTCGATCGCGGGTTGTGGGATTACCTCCACAGCCGCGAGATGGCCCAAGGCTACGATGCGATGATGATGCTCTCGCCGCTAGCGGAATTGGACATCCAATTCTGCCGATCCCGCTTCGCCGCGCCGGGGCGCGTGCTCGATCTCGGTTGCGGAACGGGGCGTTTGGCCCACGCCTTGGCTCCCCTCGGCTTCGACTACCTCGGCATCGATCTTTCCGAAGAAATGCTATCGGTCGCACGGCGGCACGAGAGCGAACGGGTGCGGTTCGTGCTCGGGAACTTGCTCCGGCTCAGCGAATTGGTGAACGAATCGTTCGATTCTGCCGCGTGCCTGTTCAGCACCTTCGGTATGATCCGGGGGGATGCGGAACGAAAACAATTCCTCCGCGATGTGTTCGAGTTATTGAAACCCGGTGGCGATTTCGTCTTGCACGTTCACAACCGCAACTTCTTCGGATTGGGCTGGAAACGCTGGGGGAAATCGGAAATCACCATGCCGCAGGCTTACGGCGGCGCCGCGCTCACGCTGGCCCACTTCACGAGGGGCCACGCGGTGCGGGAACTCGCGGAGGCCGGGTTCGCGGTGAAGGAAGTACTCGCCGTGGGAACCCGCGGTGCCCTCCCCCGCCCAGGCTTGCTAGGCCGATACCGGGCGTACGGGTATTTGATTCGAGCCGCGAAGACTATGAGGGCGTGATACCGGGAAGCTCGCAAATGTATGCTTCATCCATCAATGGCGAATCGAAGAGGTGATCGGCCGTGACCGAGTTCGTCGCCACGGGGATATTCCAAAGAACGCCCAACCGAAGTAACGCTTTCACGTCCGGATCGTGAGGTTGCGCCCAGAGCGGATCCCAAAAGAAAATTAGCACGTCGAGCCGACCTTCGGCAATCGCGGCGCCGATTTGTTGATCCCCGCCGAGCGGCCCACTGAGGAACCGCTGGATCGGCAGATTCAACGCTTCCTGCAACCGCAATCCCGTGTTGCCCGTGGCGAACAATTCGTGCTTTGCCAGAGCTTCCCGGTGCGCCGTGGCCCAACGGATCAACTCCGGCTTGCGGCCGTCGTGGGCGACGAGTGCGATCCGTTTTCGGGCGGGGATGGTGCGTGGCACAAGTGGGGTTCCGAAAGATGGACAAAGATTCAATCGTTCGCTTCCGGTTTGAAATCGGATTCGCGGCTGGCGATTCGCAACAGGAAGCGGGTCTTCTGCGCCGCCGTGAGTTCCTTGGTGAACCGCGCCCGCACCGCTTCGATCCAACGGATCTTCCGCGAATTGTAATCGGTGGCGATCCGCACCAACACCGGCGCATTCTTTCCCATGGCCGTGCGAACGACGGCATCGAGTTCGTGCGGATGGTCGGCTTCCAAATACTCCACGCCCACCGCCGCGGCGAACGAACGGTAATCGATCTTCGCCAGATGCGTCGCGGTTGTTCGCCGGTAAGCCGGGTGTTGGAGCATCTGCATGTAATGGTAGGCACGATCGTCGAGGATAAAGAATTTCACCGGTAGGCATTCGCGGGCCGCCGTGGCAAGTTCCATCGCGCTCATTAAGAAGCAGCCATCGCCGGTGAAGGTTACGACCGTTCGCCCCGGCCACACCCGCTGGGCTCCGATCGCGGCGGGCATCGACCATCCCATCGATTGATTGTCGATTGGATTGAAGAACGTGCGGGGCTGGCCCACCTTGAAATACTCGGCGGCGAGGTGCTCGCTGGCGGTTACGTCGGTGAATAACATCCCGTCGGCGGGCATGTTTTGCCGAAGCGAAAGCACCAATTGCAGGGGGTCGATGCCGCACTTCGTGGCGGGAATCTTGGCGGCCGCTTTCGCGGCTTCGCAATGATCTTGGCGGATGCGATCCGACGCTTTGCGATCCGCCGGGCGACGGAGGCGATCGGCACATTCCAACAACTTATTGAGGAACACCCCGGCATCCGAATGCACGCACACATCGGCCGGCATCACCTTGCCCAGGTTGTTCGGGTTGGCATCGACGTGGATGACTTTGCTCGGCCGCGGATTTCCATAGAAACCGGTGCTCACTTCGTTGAACTTCACCCCGATGGCGAGCAGCGTGGTGACGCCCGATTTCAACGGGTGGAGTTTATCTTTGGCGAAGGCGTTCTCGGCCACGGTGCTGGCATGTGGGCCGAAACCCCACCCCACCGACCACGGATGATCCTCGGGGATCACGCCCTTCCCCGATACGCTCGTGGCCACGGGCGCTTGCAATAGCTCGGCCACGCGGGCCAAGCTCTCCCCGGCGTTCATGCACCCGGCCCCGGCATAGATGCCGATGCGTTGCTTAGGGTCGGCGAGCATTGCGAAGGCCTGATCGAATGCCGCGGCATCGAAGGGCACGCCTTCCTCAATCGGAACGAGGCAACGTTGCTCGCTGACTTCGATCAAAAGGTTGTACGGAATCACGATGGACACCGGCCCCGGTTCCCCGCTCTGGGCAATGGCGAACGCTTTCTGAATTGCGGCGGGAATCTGGCGGACGTCCGTCACTGGTAACACGCATTTGCACACGGGCTTCAACAATGCGACCGAATCCAAAGAATGCACTTGGAAGGGGCGATACTTATCCCCGTTGGCCACATCGCCGACGATGGCAACGATGGGCACGGAATCGAGCAACGCTTCGCCCAAGCCGGTGAGCGCATTCGTGATCCCCGGCCCCGGTACGATGGCGAGGACGCCCGGCTTCCCGGTACTCCGCGCGTAGCCGTCGGCCATGCACGCCGCGGAAAATTCGTGGGAGGCCAACAAGTAAGGCACACCCCGGCTTTTGAATTCATCCCAGAGTTCGTTCTCCTGCGCGCCGGGGATACCGTACACGCAACCGACACCGTGGAGTGCCAAACACTCGGCAATGGCTTGGGCACCCGTCATCTTGCCGAAGTGGGCTTTGAGAACCTGCGGCCGTGCCACGGCTTGCGCGGGGATCCACGCCGCCCCGGCGACGATGCCGGTGGTTTGCAGGAGCGTTCGTCGACTGATCGGCCAAGCCATAGGTAACCCCGCGGTAGCGGAAGATTGGAAAGTCCGGGTGTTATCGGTAATTCGGGTGGGGGAAGTTTGCCCCGAATGCGTACCGATCCATTTTCACTCGGCCTTGCTCAAGATCGGGGGATGCGGTATTCCGCGGGAACTGAGCGAATTGCGAACCCCCGAGGAACGATCATCATGGCAGACGCTACCCCAACCGCCCCGGCCAAAAAAGGTTTCAGCCTGTTCAAACCGATCGCGGGCGGAGTCGCCGGGTTGGCGGCCGGCATCTTCGGCATGTACTCCACGGCGATCATCAACACCGTGGCCAAACCGGCGCGGCCTGTGGCCAACTTCTCGGTCGCATACACCGATGGCCTGAACATCCAATGCCAAAACCACGCCTCGGGCGATTCCGGCTGGTGGGATTTCGGCGATGGTTCCCCGTTGGAACCCTACGACGCCAACCTACCCACGCAGCCGCACACTTACACCAAGCCCGGCAACTACTCCGTGAAGCTCACGGTGCGGAACTTCCTCAGCGAAGAGAACGAACGCAGCGTGCCCGTCGATCTCGCGAAATCGGCAACCGGCTCGGCGGCCGCCAGCCCGCCCACGATCACGAATTTCAGCGTCGAGCCCATCGGCAACGTCACTACGTCCCCGGCCACGTTTCGGGTTCGCGGCGAAGTGAAGAACGCCGATCGCGTCATCTGGGATCTCGGCGGCGAGAAACTCGAAGTGACCGATTCGCCCGGCACTTTCGAGAAGCTCGTGGTGTTCGAGCGGCCAGGCAACTTCCCGATTCAACTCACCGGACTGATGGATCGCACCGCCGTGAAACAGGCCGCGATGGTTACGGTCACGCCGCCGCGGGCCGGTTCGTTAGCCGTGTTGATCCGCACCACCGATAGCGGTACACGCATCGAACGAAAGACCGTTCCAGAAACGATTGCTCTACCGTTACCCGCGAAAGGCGCCAAAGAAATGGCGTTCGAACGCACGGTGAATGCCCGACCGGGCCACACCGTGATCGAAGCCAAGCTGGCCAAACCGGCCGTCGGTGCGGTGAAGAACGTGAAGATCGAAGTGGCCGCGGATCGCAAATCGGCCAAACTGAGCGGGGAATTCACCGCCGCGGGCGAGAGCGCCACCAAAGCCTCCGGCGGCTCGGACGCGATGATTTCCCTGCTGATGATAGAAGAAACTCAGAGCGTGGAAGCGATGCACGGGAACAGTATTGCGGTGCCTTTCAGCAGCGAGGGCGGCTTCGTGAGCGGGGATTGGGCGAACGCATCGATGTCCGCTTTGGTGCAACTCCCGCCGGCCCCGGTGGGCGTGGTAAACGTGCAACGGAAGCTCGAATTCCAAGTTCGGGAAGTAGCGGCGGACGGTCGCACATCGATCATCGGCAGCGTGTCCGATATGAAGTTGCCGTTGCGGAATTCGTTGAAGACGCTCAACGGCCAGCAGTACGTCATCGAAGCGGAATCGCAAGCCGGGGGGCTACTCCGTGTGGTGTTGAAACCGGTGGCCACCCGGGGTTCGTAAATGCGAGTGCGGGCAGTTATCGACTAGGTTGTCCCTACCCTCGCTCTGATCGCACTTTGGCGAGTGTGAAACAATATCGATAAGTGTGCGTCAACGGCGTGTGCCACTACGAAGAGATCAAGTAGGATTTGATTTCAACGAAACCAAAAGAAAGGCCCGCCGATGTCTTCGGCCGGCCTTATGCTTTATTGAAGTTAAGCCGCAGCCTTCTTCACCTTTTTTCGCCAGTATTCATGATCGCTGCGGATGGCGTCCAGAAATCGTTCGGCCATTCCTGAGAGCGGGTTAGCTCCGCGTTCCCACGCCCGGACGGCACTGGCAGACACTCCGAGCAGGTCGGCGAACACCCCTTGGCTGACTCCTAGGGAGCCGCGCACCTCGGCGACTTCGGAGGCCGTGATGGCCGGCTTTGGGATCTTCACCCTGCGGACGGTGAATCGTTTCTCGACTTCGGCCATGCCCCCGGCGTCGAGGGCATCGGCCACATCCTTCAGCCCTTTGACTATGCGTTGGCCGGGAGTCGGTTTCGTCTTGGCTTTCGACATTGTTCATCCTCCGAAGTGTTTGGAATACCGGGCGATCTGTTCGGCGGCGGCTATCTTTTCGGCGGCGGGATGTTGGCTCGATCAGCGTGAGGGCGTGTCAGCGGGTTTGAGTGGCGGCCGGGCGGTTCTTGAAGTTCTCCGCGGCGTCCCGAACGGACCAGTAGAGGTAGCCGCGGACGATCAGCAGTAGCACGATCCCGCCCATGATGACCCCGGCCATGACGGCCGAAGTGTGAAGGAACCAGGTGCCGAATGCGTTGCTGCTCGGCGATGCGGTGCGGTAAGACACGTTCGTACCCCGAAGGGTTCAACGGGAATTCTTCGTCTTTGGTACGGAGATTTGAGTTGTGACAGAAGATGCCGGTTTTTTCAGAATCGCTATGATCAAACCAGGTAAGAAGCAGAGCAGTAAAAGTGTGGCACAACCAACACCGGCGTAGAAAGCCAGCCGACTTTTTCGCTTTGGCTTCGCACGAAACGTGGTTTCTTGTTCTTCGGCGAAGTCGAATTCAGTTTCACTGCTTTCGCCAACCGGAGAGGATTTCTTCGGTTTCCAGATCGAGGGCATATCCAATTTGACGGCGAATGAACCGCGGTTTCCGCCCCGATCCCATCCGCCGACGATTACAGCTCGGCACCTACAAGGCTCTTCCGCAATCCCCACACCCCTTAGCCAGCGTCGATACACGCGGGCCTTCTCTCGATCAAAGTGACCAACGGCATAACCTCCAATATCGACTCGAACGGCAAGCGGATCGTGAGGGTTGTCCCTTTCGCATACGACCACGGCATCCGCAAATTTTTTGACACCTTCTTTTTTATCGCCCCCCAACGAGAAGTTCGAGACTCTCTTGGTGATAGGATTCGCCCACGATCTCGAATCGGAATTTGTCTGGGCCTTTAAGGAACAGCATGGATTGTGCCCCGAAATAAAAACCGCCCGCCGAGACCTCGCGATCTCGGCGGGCGAGGTATTTTTTGCCGGCTCATAGAATCACTTCTGAGCCGGCCACATTTAAGGTGAGAGTGATACTGATTCACTCCCGCCTCAGTCGGACTGGGGGGATTTGAACCCCCGACCTCTTGCACCCCAAGCAAGGGGCACACTCTTGGAACCCCTGATATTCTAGGGAATTCGCAGGGCTCAATACTCACGTCGCACACCAAGTTGCACAACAACTCGGCGGACAATAACTGCGGAAGACACTTCGGGCTACCGATCACGTGTGGCCGCTCTCGGAGTAGCTGGCTTTCCTCGCAGTGAAACGCAAGTAGGACAGCACCAAAAAATCTTAGTACAAGCAATCATTTTCCAATGGCGCCCGAAATTCCGCCACTTCTACGATGAATTTGCATGCGCCGTAAAATGGACCAAAACGACAAACACAAAGCCAACAAAGTAAATGTGTAACCGTTCAGCGCTGAGCGAGTAGTTTCGGGCATTCTTGGCCACCGCGGTGGGCGGCGACGGCTCGGGCGAGGTATTCCAGGGTGTTGGTGCCCCGGAGACGG
>Ga0105045_10005557_pt1 | contig 11102 bp, 9 predicted proteins | sample MAT02_FD_78089 | JGI IMG/M metagenome (GOLD analysis project Ga0105045, IMG submission 78089) | Freshwater microbial communities from Lake Fryxell liftoff mats and glacier meltwater in Antarctica - MAT-02 (megahit assembly) | ecosystem: Environmental > Aquatic > Freshwater > Ice > Liftoff... | reverse complement strand
TGAGCGTCTGACGGCCAGCGCGCGGCACGGAAATTCCGATGCACACGATCCTGAACGCTGTCCCACGGCCGGGGTAGTATTCCAGTTCCGCGTCTGACCTCTTCCGTCTCCGACTTCATGCCGCTCAGCCCATATCTGCGTGACCGCCTGCTCGCGAAGTTCGACACGCTGTCGGATGATCGCGCGTTCCAGGTGCTGGACTACGTGGAGTTCCTGGAATCGAAGTACAGTCGCCTGGAAGCGCCGACCGGGGCTGCGGGCCTGCTGGCGAAGCTGCAGGAAACGGTCGAGGAGAGCCTGCGGGCGGGCAAGGTGTCGGCGAGCAGCGTCGCCGAAACCCTCGGCTTCATGCAGAAGGCGGTCGGTGTGCTGAGCGGCGTTGCGGCGGCGGGGCAGAGCGTCGCCAGCGACCTGGCGGGCGCCGCTGCCCGCGCCGCGCGCGCCGCGACCGGTGACACGTCGGGCGCGCCACCAACGCAGCCGGGGAGTGGCGCCGGCGAAGGGCCTTCGCGATGAGCGAGCGGCCCGAGGGACGCAGGCCCCGTCTGGGCATTCCGCACGTGGGTCGAGGCGCGCCGCCGTCGGCCGAGGAGGCGGGGGGCAGCTGGCCGTCGTCGATGGACGATCGCCCGAGTGGCAAGCCGCGTACCGGTGCGCGACGCACCGTCACGAGCGCTGTGCGCGAGATTCCGCACTACTTGCGCCTGCTTTGGGGCATGGCGCGAGATCCGCGCGTGGCCCTCGTCGACAAGCTGCTGGTGGTGGGCGCGGCCGCCTACATCATCAGCCCGATCGACGTGATCCCTGATTTCATCCCGTTCCTCGGTCAGGTGGACGACCTGTACCTGCTGGTGCTCGCACTGCAGCGGATGGTGAGCCGCGCCGGTCAGGACGTGCTGGAGGACCATTGGACCGGGAATCCGGGTGCGTTGAGCAGCTTGAACCTCGGGGCGGCGCTTGCGGCGGCCGCGTTCTTCTTGCCACCCAGCATCCGGCGGCGGGTGCGCCGCGCGCTGCGCGGGTAGGCGGCGCAAGAGAACGGCGCGCCAGTCGGCGCACCACGCCGCTGACTCATCTGCCGGAGGGGTGAATACCACATTCGTCCTCCGGCCCGCTAGTTTTCGTGATGGCAACCACGTCTCGCCCCCCGATTTCGTCGCCCGTCCGCGGAAGCATTTCGCCTGACGGTCAGTCCACGGCACTGCTCGGACGCATGCGCGTTCGCGATCATGACGCGCTCACCTTCGACGATGTCCTGCTGGTGCCGCGGCACTCGCTGACACACCCGAAGGACGTGAGCACGGTGAGCCGGTTCACCACCGGCATCACGCTGAACGTGCCCCTCATCGCGGCCGCGATGGACACGGTCACCGAAAGCGAGATGGCCATCGCGATCGCACGTGCGGGCGGCATCGGCGTCGTGCACAAGAACATGTCGATCGATCGGCAGGCCGCCGAGATCGATCGCGTGAAGCGCAGCGAGAGCGGGATCATCCGCAATCCCATCACGCTCACTCCCGAGGCGTCGCTGCGCGAGGCCGTCGCCCTGATGGAGCGCTTCAGGATCAGCGGCGTGCCGATCGTCGACAACGACGGCAAGCTCGTCGGCATCCTCACCAATCGCGACCTGCAGTTCGAGCGCGCGCTGGATCGACCCGTGCAGGACGCGATGACGAAGGATCGCCTGGTGACCGCAGTCCCCGGCACGACGCTGGACGAAGCCGAACGCATCATGGGTGAGCGGCGCGTGGAAAAGCTGCCGGTAGTCGATGTCGACGGCATCCTGCGCGGCCTGATCACCGTGAAGGACATCCACAAGCGTCGCCAGTTTCCGAATGCGAACAAGGATGTGCGAGGGAGCCTGCGTGTCGCTGCCGCGATCGGTGCCGGTGGTGACTTCATCGAGCGGGCGCGCGCGTTGATCGGCGCCGGCGCCGACGTGCTCTGCATCGACACGGCGCATGGGCACAGCGAGGGCGTGCTGCAGGCGACCTCGAAGGTGCGGAACACCTTCCCGGACGTACAGCTCGTGGTGGGCAACGTGGCGACGCGAGAGGGTGCCGCGGCATTGGTGGAGCGCGGTGTGAATGCGGTAAAGGTCGGCGTCGGTCCGGGCTCGATCTGCACCACGCGCGTGGTCACCGGTGTGGGCGTGCCGCAGCTGACGGCGATCTTCGATGCGATCGAGGGCGCCGGCGACGTGCCGGTCATCGCCGACGGCGGCATCAAGTACTCGGGCGACATCGTCAAGGCGCTCGCCGCCGGTGCCTCGAGCGTGATGATGGGGTCGATGCTGGCCGGGACCGAGGAGAGTCCGGGTGAAACGATTCTGCTCGAGGGCCGCCGATTCAAGACGATTCGCGGCATGGGCTCGCTCTCGGCAATGCAGGACGGCAGTGCGGAGCGCTACTTCCAGGACGGCGAGATGAGTGCACGCAAGCTGGTGCCGGAAGGCATCGAGGGTCGCGTGCCGTACAGAGGCCCCGTCTCCGACGTGCTCTTTCAGATGGTCGGCGGACTGCGCAGCGGCATGGGCTACGTGGGCTGCGGCACGATCGACGATCTGCGGACCGAGAGCCAGTTCGTCCGCATCACTTCGGCAGGCCTCCGCGAGAGCCACCCGCACGACGTGACCATCACTCGCGAGTCGCCGAATTACACGAAGTAGCAGGAAGTGAAGGGATGATGACGTCTGCATGCCGCAATTGACATTGCGGTCACGGTCGTGTGACTTTGCGCGGGTCATCCAGCCCGGGTCGGTGCAGCATGCGCTGAGCGTGCGGCCGCCATTCGAACCACCCCGACCCCGACAGGGAGCCCTGCATGGGACTTTGGTCACGTAAGAGCATCACTGATCTGCAGGCGGAAGCCACGGTCGAGAACGAACACTCGCTCAAGCGGACGCTGGGCGCGCTGAACCTCACGCTCCTCGGCATCGGCGCCATCATCGGTGCAGGCATCTTCGTGCTGACGGGCAGTGCCGCCGCCCAGTACGCCGGTCCCGCCGTGGTCTTCTCGTTCATCATCGCCGGGTTCGGCTGCCTGTTCGCCGGCCTCTGCTACGCGGAGTTCGCGGCGATGATTCCCGTGGCCGGAAGCGCGTACACGTACGCCTACGCCACGATGGGCGAGTTGATGGCGTGGGTCATCGGGTGGGACCTGATTCTCGAGTACCTGTTCGGTGCCGCCACCGTCGCCGTGGGCTGGTCGGGCTACTTCGTCGCCTTCCTCACGAAGCTCGGGATTCACATCCCGGCACAGTTCGCCGAGGCGCCGTTCGCGGTCGTGGGAACGCACACGCTGGTGCCGGCGCAATTCTGCGTCGATCCGGCCACCGGTGCGAAGGTGGTCGACGCGGTCGGAAAGGCGATGGACGTCGCTCTGTGCGCGGCGCCGTATACCATAGTGCAGGGCGTGATGAACCTGCCGGCCGTGATCCTGCTTGCGCTCGTCTCGACGCTGCTCGTGATCGGCATCAAGGAGTCCACGCGCTTCAACAACGTGATCGTCTTCGTCAAGCTGGCCATCGTGCTGCTCGTGATCGGCTTCGGCTACAAGTACATCGATACCGCCAACTGGCAGCCGTTCGTGCCCGCCAACACGGGCGTGTTCGGCGAGTACGGCTGGAGCGGTGTGTTGCGTGCATCCGGCGTCGTGTTCTTTGCCTACATCGGTTTCGATGCCGTCTCGACCGCAGCAGGCGAGGCCAAGAACCCGCAGAAGGACATGCCGGTCGGCATGCTGGCGTCACTCGCCGTCTGCACGGTGCTCTACATCGCGATGGCGCTCACGATCACGGGCATGGTCAGCTACAAGGACCTGAACGTGCCACACCCGATCGACGTGGCCGTCTCGCGCTATCCGGCGCTGAATTGGCTGGCGTTCTTCGTGGACATCGGCGCGATTGCCGGTCTGGCGTCCGTGGTGCTGGTGATGCTCTTCGGCCAGACGCGCGTGTTCTATGCCATGGCCCGCGATGGACTGCTTCCGGCCCTGTTCGGCAAGGTGCATCCCAAGTTTCGCACGCCGCACATCACGACACTGATCTGCGGCCTGCTGTCGCTGTCCGTGGCGGGAATCCTGCCGGTGGGTCTCTTGGGTGAACTCGTCTCGATCGGCACGCTGCTCGCCTTCGTGCTGGTCTCGATCGGCATCATCGTGCTGCGCAACACGCAGCCCGACCTGCCGCGCCCGTTCCGCACGCCGCTGGTTCCGCTGGTCCCCATCCTCGGCATCCTGATCTGCGGTGTGCAGATCCTTGGCCTGCCGATGGATACGAAGTTGCGGCTTGCGATCTGGCTCGCGCTCGGGTTTGTGGTGTATTTCGGCTACAGCAAGTCGCGTTCGAAGCTGGGTCGGTTGGAATCCGGGCTTCCTCCGCTCAGCTGATCATCGGGCCCGTGGAGTGTCAGGCGGTGCCCGGTGCTCCGGGCGCCGCCCTTTTACGCAACCACCTTGAAGATGGACGACCTACTCGAAGTCCCCGTCGACCGCGCCGATGCCATCCGCGCGCTTGGACTCGGCCTCACAACCGGCATGACGGTCGCGCTTTCGACGCACGTCAACAGCGACGGTGACGGCTGCGGGTCCGAAGCCGCGCTGTCGCGGCTGCTGGCGCTGCGCGGGATCACCTGTCGCATCGTGAACCCGACGCCGTGGCCGACGATGTTCCGCTTCCTGCTCGGCGGTCCCGTTCAGGACTTCAGCGCGCAGGGCGCCGCCGCACTGCGCGATCCCGACATCGACGCGCTGCTGGTCGTGGACATCAGTGATGTGAAGCGCCTCGGCAACCTCGCGGAGACGGTGCGGCAGATGACGGTGCCGCGCTTCTGCATCGATCATCACATTCCCAGCGACGAACCACCGGCGCCGGTCATCGTGGCCGACACGCGCGCGTCCGCCACGGGTGAACTGGTCTTCGACCTCGCGCGGGTGCTCGACCTGCCGATCGACATGGAGACCGCGACGGCCCTCTACATCGCGATCCTGACCGACACTGGCGGCTTCCGCTTCAGCAACACGACGCCGCGGGTGCACGCCATCGCGGCACAACTGCTGGCGCGCGGCGTGGATCCGGAGCTCATGTACCGCCGCGTCTACGCGTCGCAGAGTCCCGGCCGCGTGCGCCTGCTGGCCGAGGCGCTGCAGTCGCTCGGCGTGGAGGAGTCGATCGGCTTGAGTTGGCTCTCGCTGACGGCGGGCGCGAAGGAGCGGTATGGCGTGACCAGCGAGGAGATGGATGGCATCGTCGAACATCCGCGCTCGATTGCCGGCACCAGGCTGGCCGTCTTCTTCCGCGACCTTGGCCACCATCGTGTGAAGATCAGTTTCCGAAGCTCCGGCAACCTCGACGTGAACGCACTGGCACGACAGTTCGACGGTGGCGGGCACGCCAAGGCGAGCGGCGCGCTGGTGCACGGATCATTGCCTGAGGTGCAGCAACGCGTCCTGACGGCGGCGCGAGACGCGCTGGCCGCGACGCCGCATGACAATGCGCCGCCGTCACCGATCGCGAGTGGCGCGGTGACGGAGTGAGGGTGCCGCGGCGATGACCGAGTTCGCCGCCGCGCTGTTGTTGGCGCTCATCGCGCTGGGCGGTGCGGGGTACTGCGCGTGGCTCTTCTCCCGGTTCCGGAAACCGTATTACGCCTGGTGGTCCGCCAGCTGGCTGCTGTATGCGCTGCGTGTCGGCATGATCATCGGCTTCCTCCGCACGCAGCAGAGCGGGTGGCTGTTCTGGCATCAGGTGCTCACCGGCTGGACGGCGCTGGGATTCCTGGCGGCTGGCCTGAACTTCGCGCGCGGACTGCGATGGAGCTCGAAGCTCGCGCTGCTCGCGCTCTTTCCCGTGGTGTGGAGCTACGTCGCGATCTTCGTGCTGGACAGTTTCATGTCCGCCGTCGTGCCGGCCATCGCCTTCCTCAGCGCCGCGACGCTGGTCACGGGCATCAGCTTCGGCCAGCATGCGACGCGCACCGGCTCACCGGGCGCGTGGACGCTGGCCGGCGCGTTCACGCTCTGGGCGGTGCACCATCTGGATTATCCCATGCTGCGCGCACGCGGCGCATGGGTGCCGTGGGGCTATTATCTCGACATCCTGTTCATCCTGGCGGTGGTGGCAGGCATCGGACTGCTGGTGATCGACGACCTGCGGCGCGGACTCGAGGCGCTCGCGCTGCTGTCGGCCGATGTGCAGTCCAGCGCCCGCGGTGACGACGTGGCCGCCGCACTGCTGCAGCGACCGTTGCGACTGCGTGGCGTGAGCGGCACGGCACTGTACGACGTGCCTCGCGCCATGGTCCTCGACGGTGCCGGGAAGTCGCACGCGTGGCGGGGGGCGGCGCTTCCGCTGCCCGTGAGCCAGGTGGTGGCGCAGGCCGTGCGCGGTGGGCGAAGCGTGAGCGCGTCGATTCCGCGCACCGCCGACGGCGAGCGATTCGTCGCGGCGCTGCCGATCTATCACGACTCGACGGTGACGCACGTGCTCGTGCTCACCGGCGACGTGCGCGATCCCTTCTCGGCACTGGACGAGGAGTTCCTGCGTGCGCTGGGGCGTCAGGTGGGCTCCGCGCTGCAGCAGGCCGAGCTCACGCAGCAACTCCAGGAACGGACCGGCGAACTCGCGCGTCTCTCAACACGGCTGGTGGAGCAGCACGAGGACGAACGGAAGCGCCTCGCACGCGAACTGCACGACGAGACCGGACAACTCTTCAGCGCGATGCGCATGGAAGTCGGTGCGTTGCGGGGTGGCGATGGCGCGGGCGCAGTGGCTGGCCGGATGGACGCGCTGGTGACGGCCGGACTCACGAGCTTGCGACGCGTGACGGCTGCGCTGCGGCCGTCGCTGCTCGACGATCTTGGCCTGCTCAGCGCCGTGCGGTCGCTCGTGGCGCAGGTCTCGCGCGAGGGGCAGGTGCAGGCGGTGCTCGACGCACCCGAGTCGCTGGCACCAATGACGCGCGACCGGGAACTGGCGCTGTTCAGGGCGGCGCAGGAAGGCATCACGAACGTCATCCGGCATGCCGGTGCGTCCCAGCTGCAGGTCACGATCATGATGGACGGTGACGAGGTGCGCTTGCTCGTGGATGACGATGGCGTCGGCCCCCCGACGCGCTCACAGCTCGCGGAACGGGAGCGGGGCGGGCATGTGGGACTGGTGGGCATGCGCGAACGGATCGCGGCGTTGGGTGGACGCATCAGTCTCGAGCGCTCGCCGCGTGGCGGCACCCGCCTGGCAGTCGCCCTGGAAGCCGTCGCGCCGGTCGCGCCGGTCGCGACGGTGTCGGCGTGAGCACCGTCGCCCCGATTCGCGTGCTGGTGGTGGACGATCATCCGATCGTCCGCGAAGGGGTGCGCCGCATCCTCGAGGCTGCGCCGGACATGCATGTCGTCGGCGAGGCGAATGACGGCGCGAGTGCGCTCGCGCTGGCCGCGCGTCTGCTCCCCGATGCCGCCGTGGTCGACGTCGGTCTGCCGGACATCTCCGGGCTCGACCTGGTGCGGCTGTTGAAGGCGCAGCGCAGCGAGCTCACGGTGGTGATGCTCAGCATGTACGATGACGCGGAGTATGCGCGTGAGAGTCGACGAGCCGGTGCCAGCGCCTACGTCGTGAAGGACAGCGCCGCGACGATGCTGGCCACACAGCTGCGGATGGCGGTCGGGACGCGTGGCGGCGGCTTCGTCGTCGAGCCCGTGGGAGAGCCCGCAGGACCAACGCCATGGGAGCGCATCGCACAGCTCACGCGCCGCGAATGCGATGTGCTGCGCGGTATTGCGTCAGGGCACACCAACAAGGCGATTGCGGCGACATTCGGCATCAGCCCGCGCACCGTCGAGACACACCGCGAACGGCTGATGCGAAAGCTGGGCGTGAGCACCATCGCCGGGCTGACGGCGCTTGCACTCGAAACCGGAATGCTGACGGCGCCCGACCGGGAGAAACCGGTCGGGCGCCGCAGTGGTCCTGCATGATCGGCGTGCAGGCTATGCGTCGACCTGCAGGCCGCCGCTGCCGTCCTTCTTGGCATCCTTCTTCATGTCACTGCCGTCGACTGCGCGAAGCGCCGGACGGACCGGCTCGCGCGAACTCACCATCAGCATGCCGTCCTGCGCTGGCGCGGGACCGGCGCTCCCTGCGGTCCGCGTGGTGCCCTGACTCTTGAGCACCTTGCCCATCGCGAGGCCGGCCCAGATGAACAGCGAGGAGAGCAGGAAGCCGATCAGGCAGGCGCGCAACGCCACCTTGATGAAGTTGCCCTTCACGTTTTGCGGCAGCTGGGCACGGATCTGCACCGCATCCAGTGTGAACGAGAGCAGAAGCGCGATGGTCAGGGCGCCGACGAGGACCGTCACCCAGCGCATGACCTGCAGCAGACGGCGGTCGCTGTTGATGAAGGCGGTAAAGTAGATCAGGATCAGCGGGAGCACCGTGCCGAGCAGCGCGTCCATGAGCAGTCCGGAGGCGCCAACACGCCAGTTGAGCTCGGACAGCTTGAGGGGCCAGACCTGAATCGCGAATTGCGCGAACGAATTGAGCATCAGCGCCACGGCGGCGTAATACATCACACTGCCGAGCTGGCGCAGCTGGGTTGCCGAAAGGTTCATGCGAGCCTCAAGAGGGAGCCGGTCGGCTGACCTCGGCGGTGAGGGCAATCGGTAGCGGCTGGCTGGGACATTCTCGCGCACGGGCAAGTGCGGCGCAAGCGAAGAGTCGCAACAGGGGGGCAACGTGACACACCAGCCGCCGCCTGACAGCGGCCTGCCACCGTCCTGCCACCGTCCCGCCGTACGCTCTCGTTGTCAGGACGACGGGGCGGCGGCACTGCAACACTGGCCGGGCTCAGTAGATTGAGGATTCCTGTCGGCCCGCCGAGCTGTGTGTTACCAGGCTCGACCGTCCGCTCGTTCACCCACTCCCGCTCCTTGAGTCCGCTCCCGTGTCGTTGACGCAGCAGATCACCACCGCCCTCGGCCGCATTCGCAATGCGCGCCTCGACACTGATGTCATGTCCGCCGAGATGGTGCAGGACATCGCCACCACCGTCGACGGCAAGGTGCAGTTCACGCTGCTGCTCGACAGCCGCGACGATGCGACCCTCGTGCGGGATGTCCGCGAGGCCGTGGTGGAGCTGGCCGGGGTGACCGACGTGAAGGTGAATGTCCGCGATCCGCGCCAGCAGGCGCCGACCCCCGCCCGTCCGGGTCGCGCACTGCCCATGGCGCCCGAGGCGAAGGCGGCCCAGCAGGCTCCGCGCGTGGCCGCGCCGACACCGGTCGCGCTGCCCAACCTGGGCCGGATCCTCGCGGTGAGTTCGGGCAAGGGCGGTGTCGGCAAGAGCACGGTCAGCGTGAACCTGGCCATCGCGCTCGCGGAGCTCGGCTACAAGGTCGGGCTCATGGACGCCGACATCTACGGGCCGAACATCCCGCTGATGATGGGCCTGGACCAGCAACCCGAAGTAAACAAGCAGGCGAAGATCATCCCGCTCGAGGCGTACGGCGTGAAGCTGATCTCGCTCGGCTTCCTGATCGAGAAGGACCAGCCGGCGATCTGGCGCGGCCCCATCGTGATGAAGCTCATCGGCCAATTCCTGAAGGATGTCGACTGGGGGCAGCTCGACTACTTCATCGTCGACATGCCACCTGGCACCGGCGACGCCCAGCTCTCGCTGGTGCAGACCACGCTGGTCAGCGCGGCACTGATCATCACCACCCCGCAACAGGTCTCGACGGGCGACGCGCTCCGCGGCGTGAAGATGTTCGAGCGGGTGGCCGTACCGGTGCTCGGCATCGTCGAGAACATGAGCTGGTTCGAGAATCCCGAGACGGGCAAGCCGATCGCGATGTTCGGCAGTGGCGGTGGGCAGCGGCTGGCAACGCAGGTCGGTCTGGAGCTGCTGGCACAGATCCCGATGGACCCGCGGATCGCCGAGGGTGGCGATACGGGACGGCCGCTGGTGGCCGTCGAACCGTCAGCGCCGGCGTCGAAGGTGATCACCGCCCTCGCGGCTCGCGTCGTCGATGGCATGAACGCGATCGCTGCCAGGAGTTGAGTACCGCAGCTCCGCGCGCACATGGCACGGGTAGCGCGGATGTGAACCTGGCCGAAGACGCGCTCCCGCGTGTGGTGATACGCCTCGGCCTGCCCGCCGTGGCGAGTGCCCTGCTCCTGACGGCGTTCGTGTCGCTCGACGCAGTGTGGGTCGGCCACTTCATCGGCGGTGCGGGCCTCGCGGCGGTCAGCACCTCCATCTTCTGGATCTGGATGGTCGTGTCGATGGCCGAAATGGTCAGCGTCGGCCTCACCGCAGTCGCATCGCGGCGACATGGCGAACGACGGGATCACGAAGCGGCGCGTGCGGTCGGCGATGCGCTGGTGTTCACCGCCGGACTCGGCATTGCGACCGCCGCGCTCGGATTGTTCTTTCTGCCGCATCTCTTCGCGACGATGGACACGCCGCCCGAGGTGACGGCGCTCGGCATGCAGTATCTGGGCACATATCTCGCTGGCGCGCCCCTGATCTTCGGTTACTTCGTCGTCGACGCGGCGTTCCGTGCCGCAGGCAATACCCGACTGCCGTTCATCATGCTCGTCGTCGCGACCATCGTCGCAGCGATTCTCGATCCGGTCCTCATTACCGGATGGGGTCCCTTCCCGCAAATGGGCGTGCGAGGTGCCGCGCTGGCAACTCTGTGCGTGCGCGGCTCGCTGTGCGTGGTAGGTGTGCTGATGCTGCGTCACCGCGGGCTGGTGGCGTTTGGCGCCATCGACTGGAGCCGCATCGCGACCATCGTGCGCATCGGACTGCCGACCGCAGCGACCGGCGTCGTGTTCTCGCTGATCTATGTGGTGATGACGCGCACCACCACGCAGTTCGGCACACCCGCGCTGGCGGCGCTGGGGCTCGGGCACCGCATCGAGAGCTGGATGTACATGATCGGCGTCGGCTTCGGTGCTGCTGCGGCAGCGATCGTTGGCCAGAACCTTGGCGCCGGCCAGCCCGATCGCGCCGCGCGTGCCGGCTGGCTCACGCTCGCGATGACCGGCGTGCCGGGTGTGATCGCGTGCGCGGCGCTGCTGCTCGTTCCCGACACGCTCGCCG
>Ga0105045_10005555_pt1 | contig 11104 bp, 11 predicted proteins | sample MAT02_FD_78089 | JGI IMG/M metagenome (GOLD analysis project Ga0105045, IMG submission 78089) | Freshwater microbial communities from Lake Fryxell liftoff mats and glacier meltwater in Antarctica - MAT-02 (megahit assembly) | ecosystem: Environmental > Aquatic > Freshwater > Ice > Liftoff... | reverse complement strand
GTCATGAAGGTAACACTCTCCTGCGATCACCGCGTCGTAGACGGCGTGACGGGCTCGGAATTCCTGCAAACAGTGAAGAAATTACTAGAAGCGCCAATGAGTATGTTGGTATAGGTCATGAATTTATTAAAGTTGAAAAGGGAGAGCCAGAGTTTTTGGTTCTCCCTTTTCAGTTGATCCAATAATATGAAAAAGTATGGGAGAGAAAGGGTATGACTTTCAAACAGTTAAGCCGAACATAATTCAATATGAATTCGATAGCATAAGCGAAAAGAAGAGTGTCAAAAAGGTAATCGAATACGCACTTATCGACAAGGACACTTTACTTTACAACCTAGCTCTACTGGACGTCACCAAAGATGAGGTGAGCGACATTAGCATTAGCAATAACAAGGATATGCCGAAAGTTTTGGCTACTGTTTATCAGACGCTTCTGGATTTCTTTACCGCTAACCCGAAAGCAAAAGTTATCTTTCAAGGAAACACCCCAAGTCGAAATCGGCTGTATAGAGCCGCAATCGGAAAATTGAAAGACGTTGAAGAACCTGACTTTCGTATCTTTGGTTTTATCAATGGGTAATTTGAAGAATTCCAAAAGAATCTCGATTACGAGGCGTTTCTCATTCAACGCTAAATTTTGCAAAGACATGAAAATCAAGGAAAAGGAAACCGAAGCAGATTTGGCTCCAGTCAAATACAAAACAGTTAGGGAGGCTTCTGATGCCAAGCTACGCTCCATTAAGAAGTTCTTGGAGAAGGTTGACATGAAGCAACTTGCTGAACTATAAATTTAATTCAGCCTTTGATTCAAGTCTGATTTCAATGTAAAAACAACTGGAACGAGCTACTTCGCCCCCTCTAATTAACCTCCCCGCCGCCAGTTATCGCATAGCACCGCCGTCGCAATCCCCACATTCAGCGACTCCGCCGCGCCGAAACGCGGAATCGTGACGCGATGCTGAATAAGCGCTGCCACCTCCGGCCCGATGCCGCGCGATTCGTTGCCCATCACGATATATCCGCCTTTTTTAGGAAAACAGAAATCGTACAACGGTTCTCCATCCAAAAATGCACCTACCAGCACTTGGTCAACCACCTCTTCCTCGACAAATTTCACCAGGTCAGTATAGTAAGCCCGCACCCGCGAAAAGGAGCCTTTACTGGCGGCAATCACTTTGGGATTGTAAAAATCGGTGGTGCTGGGCGAGCAGATGATTTTCGTGATGCCGTACCAGTCGGCAATGCGCAGGATGGTGCCCAGGTTGCCGGGGTCGCGGACATCGTCGAGCATGAGCGCGTATTCGCCGTTCACTACACGCAAAAAACCATTTTCTTTCGTTTTGGCTACGGCCAAGCAGGCGTCGTTGCTTTGGAACGTCCCCAGCCGATCCATTTCGCTGGGAGCAGCGGCGATCCAGTCAACGGCGGGACGGGACGAATTACTTCCGTATTTTTGCAAAAAATCCTGAGTAGCGACCACCAACTCCGTCTCGTAGTCGGAGTCCAGCAGTTCGAGGACACTCTTGGCGCCTTCGACCACAAAAGTCCCGTGTTGTTGCCGGTACTTTTTGATTTTCAGTGAATTAATATACTTGAATTGATTTTTTGAGAGCATTGAACAGCGGGCGTTTTTTTTCGGGTATCGGTCTCTTATGTGTCTTGGCGGCGGTTGGGCTATCGGGGTGCGTCCGGCTTGCGCCGAAAGGCGAGGAACGCTATTTGCTGGGATCTACCATCTTTAAAGGCAATAAAACCATCACGAATAGCGAACTCGAGGATCTGATTCCGCAGAAACCTAACCGCCGATTCCTGGGCCTGCCGCTATATCCTTACTTGGCTTTTTATCAGGCCGCCAGCGTGACTTACAATCCCGCTTTCCACGAGCGCAAGTTAGATTCTCTTGACCGTGAACTCCAAATAAAAGATTCGCTTTACATTGATAGCCCCCGGCAATTGAAAAAAATTCAGCGCCGATATGCTCGCAAAATCGCCCGCACCAAACGGCGATCGACCGAGGGAAACGACTTCATGCGCATTTTTGGCGAGCCACCCGTGTATTTCGATTCGGCGGCCGTGGCCAAAAACGCCGAGAAAGCGCGCGGTTATTTGTTTAACAATGGCTTCTTCGAGAACAAGGTCACTTTCACCACCGACACCGCCTTCCGGCGCATTCGCACAACTTATTTCATTCAGGAAAACCGACCGACCCAACTTCGCGACATCCAGTGCAGCGTTTCGGATCGGCGAGTGGACAGCTTGATATCGCTACGGAAAGACCTCTCATTTCTAAAAAGCAATGCTCGTTACCAAGGAGATGCCTTTGAGGAAGAGCGCGTCAGGCTGGAAACCCTAATGAGGGACAATGGCTACTACGGTTTTTCACGGCAGTCTATCCGCTACCTTATCAACGATACCATTTCGGCACCGACCACCGATAGTTTGTACAAACAGGTCGATGTTTTAGTGCAGTTAGAAGCACCCGACGGGAAGGGAAATTTCAAATCCTATCCCGTTCAGTCCGTGCAATTCGAGGTGCTGCCGCCCGGCACCTTCCCCGATTCATTGTTTCAAAAAGACACAACCCAGTTTCAGGATATTCGCTACGTTTTTACGGACAAAAAATTTTCGCCCCGCATCCTGAACGGCAAGATGCTGATTCGGCCCGGCAAGCTCTACAGCCAAGAAGACGAGCGCGAAACCCAGCGGCAGCTCTCACTCACCGATCAATTTCGCTTCGTCAACTATGGCTTTGACACTACAGCGCAGGGACTGAAAGGCTATTTTCGCGCTATTCCGCTCGACAAGTACCAGCTCACGGCGGACGTGGGCATGAATGTGATTCAACTCCAGCAGGCCCCCGGCCCGTTTGCCAACCTCTCATACAAAATAAGAAACATCTTTAACGGACTGGAAAACTTCGAAGCAAACTTACGCGGCGGCGTGGAAGCCGTGACGGGCTTCAACGACGGCAACCTGTACCGCAGTCAGGAGTTGAGCGTGAACACTTCGTTGCTTTTCCCGCAGTTGCTCTTTCTAGGGCGGCTTCGCTATCGCTTTGGGCGTTACAACCCCCGCACCCAGGTGGGCCTGGGTTATAACTACGTCAATCGACCCGAGTATGCCCGCTCGAATGCGAAGGTGTCCATGTCTTACACCCTGCAACCGTCTGCCACGAATTTTATCAACCTCTCACTCATTGACCTCAATGTACTGAACACCAACCGGAAAGCACCCGAGTTTCAGCGTTTGTTGGATACGCTGCAATCCCAGGGTAACAATTTGTACAATAGTTTTCGCCGTTCGTTTGTCTCGGGTGTCAACTTCACTTTTGTCCACAACACCAACTCGTTTATTGGCCCGCCCAAAAATGCCGAGTACCTGCGCGTGGCGCTGGAATCGGGTGGTACGAGCATCAGCATTTTACCCCAACAGAAGCAACTCATCGAAAACGTTTTCGGCAACGACCTCCAATTTTTCCAATTCCTGCGCTGGAACGTGGACTACCGGAAGTATTGGCCCGTGGCGCGGCGCTCGTCGTTGGTGGCGCGGGTCAATGCGGGCAGCGTGTACAGCTACGGCACAAATTCGGTGCCGCCCTACGAGAAGTATTTCTTTGCCGGTGGCTCCAGCAGCGTCCGGGCGTGGCTACCGCGCCGCCTGGGACCGGGGGCATCGCCGCCCCGTATCACCACCGCCAATTTTACGGTGGAAGCCCCTGGCGAACTGCTTCTGGAAGGGAATTTGGAGTTCCGGGGCCACTTGGCGCATTTCTTCGGCGACATCAACTACGCCCTCTTCCTGGATGCGGGCAATGTATGGACGCTGCCTAGCGTCACCAGCACCAAGACGGGCGAGTACGCGGCGGGCGACTTCCGCTGGGACGAATTCACCAAACAAATCGCCCTGGGCACCGGCTTCGGACTCCGCTACGATCTGCAGTATTTTGTCATTCGTTTTGATTTTGGCCTAAAACTTTACGACCCCAACCGCCAAAAGTTCGTGCTGAAGGATTTCTCCTGGCAAAAACCATTCAGCCCCAGTCAGCCAAATTATCTTAATTTCAATCTGGGTGTGGGGTATCCTTTCTGAATGGACGTTGGACGTTGGACCGGTTCGTCGGTGCGGTTGGGATTTCTGAGGTAGTGTTTTCTATTCAAAAATAAGCTATCTGATTTTTCGTTAAAATACTGACACTTTGTCAGCGTTTTCGGTATTTATTCTTATTTTTGCGGACAAATCATTTCGACTCAACGACAATTCAACGATTACACGCCGCGATGGCGTACCATTTCAACAGTTCAACAATAGATGAGTTTTGCCTTAAAAATATTAACCTCCGAGGACAAGGTAGCTTGCGAAACGGTCAAGGTGAGCGAAGAGGAGGTTTCAGTAGATAAAAAGAAACTGTTCATCGAGAGCTACGGCTGCCAGATGAATTTTTCGGACAGCGAAATCGTCGCCTCCGTCATGCGCGGGGCGGGTTTTGCCACCACTTCCTCGGAACAGGACGCCGACCTGATTTTCTTGAATACCTGCGCCATCCGCGATAATGCCGAGCAGAAAGTCCGCAACCGCTTGAAACAGCTCAGTCATCTGAAGAAAAAGAAACCCGGCATGCTTATCGGCGTGTTGGGCTGCATGGCCGAGCGACTGAAAGCCAAGCTGCTGGAAGAGGAAAAAATGGTGGACATCGTCACCGGCCCCGACGCCTACCGCGACCTGCCGCGGCTGGTCGAGGAAGCGGGAACAGGGCAAAAGGCGGTGAACGTGCTGCTCTCGCGCGAGGAAACCTACGCCGATATTTCGCCCATCCGCCTGAATTCCAACGGCGTGACGGCCTTCATTTCCATCATGCGCGGCTGCAATAATATGTGCAGCTTCTGCGTGGTGCCTTTTACACGGGGACGCGAGCGCAGCCGGGATCCGCAAAGCATCGTGCGCGAAGCGCAGGAACTGTTTGCCCAGGGCTACCGCGAAGTGACGCTCCTGGGCCAGAACGTGGACTCGTACAACTATAGCGCCCCCCAAGGCGGAGAGCAATCTCACGATTTTGCCGAACTGCTAAGCATGGTCGCGCGGGTGCATCCCGATCTAAGGATCCGGTTTAGCACCTCGCATCCCAAGGACATCACGGATCGGGTGCTTTATGCCATGCGGGATCACGACAACGTCTGCAATTACATCCATCTGCCCGCTCAAAGCGGCAACAGCCGGGTTTTGGCTCTGATGAACCGCACCTACGATCGCGAATGGTACATTCATAAAATCGACCGCATCCGCGACATTCTGGGTGAGGACTGCGGGATCTCGCACGACATGATCACGGGCTTCTGCACCGAAACCGAGGCCGAGCACCGCGACACGCTTTCACTGATGGAGTACGTTCGCTACGACTACGGCTATATGTTCGCTTACTCGGAGCGTCCCGGCACCCCAGCGGCCAAGAAATTTACGGACGATATTCCCTACGACGTAAAGCTCAGCCGCCTCAACGAGGTCATTGCCTTGCAACAAAAGCACTCCCTAGAACGCAATCAACGCCTGCTGGGGCGCGTACACAAAGTGCTGGTAGAAGGCACGTCCAAGCGCTCCGACCAAGACTTACAAGGCCGCAATGACCAAAACAAGGTTGTCGTTTTCCCCAAAGAAAACTTCAAGAAGGGCGACTACGTCCACGTCTTGGTATCAGAATGCACCGCTGCCACTTTAAAAGGAAAAGCAGTAGAAGAAGTTGTGGCTTAATGTTGCTTGTACGCGTCACGCACACCGTCAACTGTCCCCCGTCAACTGTCCACTAAAGAACTTGGATTTAAAAGAAATACAGGCCGTTAAAAATCGCTTCGGCATCATCGGAGCCGCGCCCGCACTGAATTACGCCATCAACGTAGCCATGCAGGTGGCGGCGACCGACCTCACCGTGCTCATTACGGGCGAAAGCGGCAGCGGCAAGGAGTCTTTTTCCAAAATAATCCACAGCCTGAGCGTCCGCAAGCACGGCAACTTCATCGCCATCAACTGCGGGGCCATCCCCGAAGGCACCATCGACTCCGAGCTATTCGGCCACGAAAAGGGGGCTTTCACGGGGGCTTTGGACGCTAGGAAAGGTTATTTTGAAACCACCAACGGCGGGACGATCTTCCTAGACGAAATCGGCGAAATGCCCCTCGGTACCCAGGCCCGGTTGCTGCGGGTGCTGGAAAACGGCGAGTACATCCGCGTCGGTGCATCCAAAACCCAGAAAACCGACGTGCGGGTGGTGGCGGCCACCAACGTTAATCTGCTGGAAGCGGTCAATAGGGGCAAGTTTCGGGAAGACCTGTACTACCGCCTCAACACCGTTCCGATTTATGTGCCGCCCCTGCGCGAGCGGGGCGAAGACGTGCTTTTGCTTTTCCGGAAGTTCACCAACGACTTTGCCGAGCGCTACCGCACGCGGCCCGTGCGCCTAACTACCGACGCGCGGCAAGTGGTGTTGAACTTCGATTTTCCCGGTAATATCCGGCAGCTGAAAAATATCGCCGAGCAGATCACGATTCTGGAAACCGACAAAGAGGAGCCTATTGACGCCGACACGCTGTGGCGCTATCTGAACCCCATCAACCCAGCCTCGCGTCCCCCGATGACTCAGGCGTTGGTGCCATTGAGTGTGGGGGAGGATTCTACTTCTTTTTCAGAACGGGAAATTTTGTACAAGGTGCTATTCGATATGCGCCGTGACGTGACGGAGTTGAAAAAACTGGTGCGGGAAGTGCTGAAAGACGAGCAGCCCAACCACGAAATCCTGAAAAACCACCAAGAACTCTTCGACAACCTGAATCCGTCCGAGGGCCGGGTCACAGAAACCTCGCGGCTCTTGGCGGTACATGAGGAGCGGCTTTCAAATAGTGCCGGAGGCGACAGCCCGAGGGGGGAATTCACGCCTGCTAACCGCGTGGTCGATCTCGACCGCTACTCCGAGGCTCGCAGCCAAATCGAGGACGTGGAGCACGTGGCCGAAGAGGAGGAATCGCTATCGCTGGAAGACCAGGAGAAGGATCTCATCATCAAAGCCCTGCGGCGCAACAACAATAAACGAAAGTACGCCGCCCAGGCGTTGGGCATTTCAGAAAGGACCCTGTATCGGAAGATTAAGCAGTATAATATTGATGAATAGTTCTTCGTTCTTCGTTCTTCGTTAAAATGGGTCAGACAATGCGATATGAGTCTTTTTGGAAATGCATGGTTGGGGTGAGGCAAGCCAAAGTACTTAGGCTGGTTTCCTTTTTATGCCTTTGCTTTGTCAGTACGAGTTGTGGGGTGTATTCTTTTACGGGAACAAGCTTATCGCCGGACATCAAAACCTTTACTGTGCAGAATTTCAGCATGGGCGTAGCGGGCGGGCCGGCGAATTTACCGATCCAGGTCAACGAAAAATTGAAGGAGTACTTCCAGCGCAACACCAGCCTGACGCTCATGCCGACGGGCGGCGATTTGATCCTGGAAGGAACCTTGACGGGTTACGACGTGCTGCCCGTTGCCCCGACAGCCAACGACCAGGCCGGATTCAACCGTTTGACCGTCACGGTGCAAATTCGATTTACCAATACGCTTGATGAAACCAAGGACTTCGATCAGTCGTTTTCATTTTTTGCCGATTTCCCGCAGGGCCAAACCCTAAACCAAAACGAAGCGCGTTTGCTACCCGACATCTTAGACCAAATCGTGCAAAATATTTTTAACAAATCAGCGGCTGACTGGTAGGCCATGCTGGTTTTTCGTAGTTTTGGAACTAATCTGACATCAACGCCCTGCACGCATTTAATGGACAAAGTCGATAAAGAAACGTTCGCTTATTGGGTAACGCACCCCCAAGACATCGGCTCCGGCAACCTTCTCCGACTGGAAGAAACGACCAAGGCTTTCCCCTACTGCCAAATCAGCTATGCGCTGCTCGCCAAAGCGGCTGCCGAAAGTGGTTCAACGCGCCTGACTGAACTGGTGCCCCTTGCCGCCGCTCACACCCTGAATCGTGGGGGTTTGCGCCGGCTGGTGGAAAACGAGTCGGCCTGGTCGGGTGCCTTGCTCGACCGCCTGACCGAATTGCCCCAAAGTCGGAACGGCTCCCGCGACCGGGCTACCCCCTACGGACACGGCAAACCGATTTCTTTGGTTCGCTTCGAGGATCGCTTCGCCCAAACCTCCGCCCCAACCGAGCTGCCGGAAGCCATACGCCCCCAAACGCCGCCAATGGATGAGACGGTCTTGACCGAAAAGTCGCTGGAAACCGCCCTCACGCACAAGCGCCTGAAGCCGACGCCCATCCCCGCCATCGAGCTGTTGCCGCTGCCCACCCCCCGCGCCGACGAGCGCCGCAGACAACAGGAAATCATCGAGGCATTCATCCGAAAAGATCCCAGCATCGGCCCTATTCGCCTTAATGCCGACACTCCCGAACCCGAGGCAAAAGACCTTACCCATCGCACACAGGGTACAGTCTTGGGTGGCTTGGTTACCGAATCTTTCGCCAAAATCCTCATTAAGCAGGGTAAAAAAGACAAGGCCATAGACATCTACGAAAAACTAAAATTGAAAAACCCGAAAAAAAGCGATTACTTTGCGCAAAAAATCAGCGAGCTGGAAAAGGGAAGCTAGTAGTTAGGTCATTGATATTAAAAATCAGGCTTCCTCGAGTTCTCTTGTTGGTCACCCCAACTAACAGACTTTAAACTCATAAACTTTAAACTCATAAACTCCCCATGTACCTTGCTCTCGTAGTCCTTGTGGCGATCATCGCTGTCCTACTTATTCTCATCGTTCTGGTACAGAATTCCAAAGGCGGTGGCCTTTCCAGCGAATTCAGCGGCGGCGCGGGCGGCCAAATGTTTGGTGTCAAAAAGACGACCGACCTGCTGGAACAAGTCACCTGGGGCATGGCCGGGGCCATCATGATTATTTCGCTGGCCTCTTACGTCATGGTCGGCAACGGTTCCGACGCCAGCCAGACCATCAATAGTGTAAACGTCGAGAAGGCGCAGAACTCCGCCGTTCCCGGTGGCAGCATCGCCCCGCTTCCCGCTCCGGCCCCCGCCACCACGCCCGGCGACACGAACCGGTAATCACCTATCTAGTTAAAAAATGCCACGGGACGCTTCATCGATTGAAGCGTCCCGTGGCATTTTTATGTTCCTTTGAGACCTACACCCCGAGTTTTACAGACTCTCAAATTCAGTGAATCCTAATTCATCATTTACCACTAAAATAATTCGCCATCAATTGCTTAGCTGCCGGCAATAGCGTTTCATCTACCGGATATTCACAGGGCGACTCCACCATGTAAGTCGCGGGATTGGGTAGTTGTGTATAGCGGCGGGTAAGCTCAACTTTCATGTTCTCAAAGGTCGTGCTGAGGTTTTTTCGTACGGAATCCACGCGTTGGGTTTGGATGATCCGCTCCCGGCGGGCATCGAAAAGCGTCACTTGGTAACGAAAAATCGTCGTTTCGCGACTGGCCTGTTTGTAAATAAAGAGATAGCCTTCTTCGGTGCGCAGCGGCACGATGCCGATTGGGACGATCGTTAGGCGGGCTTTCACTTCATCGTAGCGCGAAAGCCCTTCCTGCATCAGTTCCGAGAATTGTGGAATGGCGAATTCCAGGATATCGCCTATTTCTTCCAAGTACAAATCGTCCCGGTGAGTGTCTTGGTAAATCCACTGCAATCGGATGGGATCAACCCCGGCCAAATCTTTCGGAAACCGGGTGCGCAACGAACGTTGCGACTCTTTCAGCGTGACGCTACTCTCGTAATGCTCCCTGACTTGGGCCAGATGAGGAAAAAGAATCTGTTCGCTGAATTTTAGCCGTACGTGTTGCAGATATGCCAGTAAGACATACTTTTTGTACTCGAAGTCAAGAATCCCGTCAGTAAGCCAATGGCTGGATAATTTTGTCATAGTCGAAAAACGTTAGTTGGTGCCCAAAATTTAGTCAATTCTTCATAAATCCAAAATTATATTTTACTTCTTCCGCTATACGCTACCTTTTCTTTAAGGGATTTCGCAATACAGTATTGTCAGCCCCTACCTGTAAATATGACAGGTATTCTGGCTGGCATAAATTCTGCCTGTGTAGTTATTGTCAAGATCATTTTCTGGCAATTTAAAACCGTAAATTACTATGTCAACTTTAATCGAAGAAAAAGTGAGCGTACAACCCCTAGCCGACCGGGTGCTGGTAGAACCCGCCCCCGCCGAAGAAAAAACTGCATTTGGTATCATCATCCCCGATACCGCTAAGGAGAAACCTCAGCGCGGTACTGTCGTGGCCGCCGGCCCCGGCAAAACCGATGAGCCAATGACCGTGAAAGTAGGCGACACCGTCCTCTACGGCAAATACTCCGGCACCGAACTGACCGTCGATGGCAAAGACTGCCTCATCATGCGGGAATCCGACATTTTCGCAGTGATCAATAACTAATTTTGAATTATGGAATTAGTGAATTGGGAATAAAAATAGCTGGCGACAGCAATATTCACTAACTCAAAATTCACTAATTCACTAATTAGTATCTCAAACAGTACCCAAAAAGCACAAATAATTATGTCTAAGCAAATATTTTTTGACTCAGAAGCCCGCGCCAAGATCAAGCGGGGAGTGGACACGCTGGCCGACGCCGTGAAGGTGACGCTCGGCCCCCGTGGCCGCAACGTCGTAATCGACAAGAAATTCGGCTCGCCCACCATTACTAAGGATGGCGTGACCGTAGCCAAGGAAATTGAACTGAAAGATGCCATGGAAAACATGGGCGCTCAGTTGGTAAAGGAAGTGGCTTCCAAAACCGCCGATTCGGCGGGTGACGGAACCACGACGGCTACCGTTCTGGCCCAGGCCATCTACACTATTGGCGTGAAGAACGTTGCCGCCGGTGCCAATCCCATGGATTTGAAGCGTGGCATCGACAAGGCTGTTGTAGCTATCGTGAAAAACCTGGAAGAGCAGAAGAAAAACATCTCCACTTCCAAGGAAATCGCGCAGGTTGCCACTATTTCGGCCAACCACGACGAGGAAATCGGCCAGATGATCGCCGAGGCGATGGAGAAAGTCGGTAAGGAAGGCGTTATCACCGTG
>Ga0105045_10005554_pt1 | contig 11104 bp, 7 predicted proteins | sample MAT02_FD_78089 | JGI IMG/M metagenome (GOLD analysis project Ga0105045, IMG submission 78089) | Freshwater microbial communities from Lake Fryxell liftoff mats and glacier meltwater in Antarctica - MAT-02 (megahit assembly) | ecosystem: Environmental > Aquatic > Freshwater > Ice > Liftoff... | reverse complement strand
GGATCCGGCACAGGATCCGTTCACCCAAGCCATTTCCTTTGCGTCTGGCCAGAGCTTCGTCCAATTCCAAGGCGATCTGAGCCGCTCACGCTTTCTGGCCAACTTGCCCCGCCAGCGGGCCGTTGGCACTAACAACGCGGGCAACGAAATATATTTGCAGGCAGGGGCTGGCATCAGCACCCGTTTGGAATTTCCGGGCATTTTGAACCTGCGGCGGCCCAACACCAAAATAGTGATCAACCGGGCCGTTTTGTCACTAAACCTCACTGCGCCCAATTTTGACGCGGCCGAGCGCAACAACCAGCAACTGCCCAATGGACTCTTCTTGGTCTATTCCGATCGGGACGGGCGGACTGTGCGCGATGCCAACGGCAACGACCGCTATCTGATCCAAGAATACTCGCGGGGATCCGGCGGGTTGTTCCCACGCGGGGAGGTGTACTACAACGCCAGCGCGCGCAATTATCCCGACATTGACATTACGACTTACCTCCAAACTGTAATCGACGGCAAAACGCCCAACAATGGTATCATCTTCAAAACGACCCAATTTGGTGGTTCGGTGAGCAAGCTGTTGTTTGGCGATCAGCGGGCCGCAATCCCCGCCGATCGCTTACAGTTAAAAGTGAATTACACCGTGGCCAATCTTTGACCAGATATGACCCACTGGGCGAAATTGGGGGCAAAACTTGCACATCCGCCCGATAATAGTATAAATTACGCCCCCCAACCTATCCTAGAAACGGGAAATCCACTGAGCGTTTGCACTTTGGAAAATTTATCAAGCAATTATCAATTGTTTAACCATAAACAATGAAACTGTCAGCATTTAATTTTGATTTACCGGACGACACGATCGCCAAATACCCGGCCGAAAACCGGGATGAATCTCGCCTCATGGTTCTCCACCGGGCCACCGGACAAATCGAGCACAAGATTTTCAAAGAGCTGACCGACTACTTTGGCGAAGGGGACATCCTGGTGATGAACAACACGAAAGTGTTCCCTGCCCGCCTCTATGGTAACAAAGAGAAGACCGGGGCCAAAATCGAGGTGTTTCTTCTGCGCGAACTGAACGCCAATGCCCACCTTTGGGACGTACTGGTGGATCCAGCCCGCAAGATCCGCGTGGGCAACAAACTTTATTTTGGTGACGGGGAGCTGGTGGCCGAAGTGATCGACAACACCACTTCGCGTGGCCGCACTATCCGTTTCCTGTTTGATGGCACCGAGGAAGCCTTCTACAACGTCATTGGTGAGCTGGGCGAAACTCCCATCCCCCGCGACATTGGCCGCGACACCGAACCGCTCGACCGGGAGCGCTACCAGACCATTTTTGCCAAACAAGTGGGGGCAGTGGCTGCCCCGACCGCTGGGTTGCATTTCACTCCCCAATTGGTCAAACGACTGGAAATTTCTGGGGTGACTTTTACCCCCATTACCCTGCATATCGGGCTGGGCACCTTCCGCGAGGTAGACGTGGAAGACTTGACCAAGCACAAGACCGATTCGGAAAGTTTTGATGTGCCCGAGGTGACAGTCAACATCGTGAACAATGCTTTAGATCAGCGCAAACGGGTGTGTGCCGTCGGGACTACAGCCATGCGCTCGCTGGAATCGGCAGTATCGGCCGGGGGGCGGCTCAAACCACTCAAAGGCTGGACTGACAAATTTATCTTTCCTCCCTATGAGTTCAGGATCTGCAATTCGCTGATCACCAATTTTCATAAGCCCAAATCCACCCTGCTGATGATGTCTTGCGCCTTTGGGGGCTATGACCTGATCATGCACGCCTATGAAACAGCGATCAAAGAACGCTACCGTTTCTTTACTTATGGCGATGCCCTGTTGATAATTTGAGCCGCAAAGCAACGGTACGCCCAAGCTTTTTTGGAAAATCCTGTAACTAAGGCACTTATTTTCCCGTAAGCACGTTTATAATACAAGTGTCATTTTTTCATAGGAAAACAAAAAAATTGAGCCATGGGTAAATTAGAGAATAATCTTTTGGCATTGTTGGCCGGTGTTGCCATTGGTGCATTGGCCGGCGTGTTGTTGGCCCCCGATAAAGGGGAAGAAACCCGCGCCCGGATTGCCAGCCGTTCCCGCAAACTTGCCAGAGACATCGAGGACAAGTCGCTGGAAATGAAGAACGATATCCAGAAGAAGTCAGCCGAGCTGAAAAAAGAACTGGAAGAACAAGTGGAGGTCAGCAAGACCAAACTCAACAAAGTGACCGATTCGCTCATTGCCTCGGCCAAAGAAGTGCTCGAGAACGGCACCAAGAAAGCCGACAAGCCGGAAAAAGCGTAGGGATTTTTTTCCTTTTAACAACGGCCCGGCAATCTCTTATCAGTTTTGCCGGGCCGTCGTCTTTTGCCCCGCGTGGGTTTTCAAAAAAAAATAGAAAAATTGCGTTGGGCAGTTTGGCAGAAACTTGGAAGCACATTATCTTTGTGGCATTAAAAAATGAAGCACAAAATATTCCTCCTTAGCTCAGCTGGTTAGAGCACATGACTGTTAATCATGGGGTCCGAGGTTCAAGTCCTTGAGGGGGAGCAAAAAACACCCAATTTATTGATTCTCAATAAATTGGGTGTTTTTTTATGACCACTGGCCAAGCTTCTGCCGATCTTCGTCATCACCAACGGCGCAGTTCGGGCGTTCTTTGGCTTGGTCGCCGCACTGGAAACCCGCCATCGGGTCAGCGGCATATTTACCCTGCTCCCCGCCACTTCCCCTTTATAATTGCCAAAAACAAACCAAAATCGACGTTCATTGCCCACATCTGGTAACGGCTACAAATTTTTTAGCACAAAATCGGTCATCATCGTGAATAAATGGGTGCGGGTATTGCCCCCATAAATTCCGTGGTTGCGGTCAGGATAAATGAACGAGGTAAACTGCTTGTTGGCCGCGATCAGGGCCTCTTGCAGGGCATAGCTGTTCTGGACGTGGACGTTGTCGTCGCCGGTGCCGTGGATGAGCAGGAAATGCCCACGCAACTTAGCGGCATGGGTAAGCGGGGAATTGTCGTCGTAGCCTGCCGCATTGTCTTGGGGCCGCTTGAGAAACCGCTCGGTGTAAATGGTATCATAAAACCGCCAATGGGTCACCGGGGCCACGGCAATTCCCATTTTGAACACCCCAGCGCCCACAGTCATGCAGAGCGAAGTCATATAGCCACCGTAACTCCAACCCCAGATCCCCAGACGCGTTTTGTCCACGTAATCCAGCTTGGCCAAGTAGTTGGCGGCGGCTATTTGGTCTTGGGTTTCATACTTGCCCAATTTGGCGTAGGTCACTTTTTTGAATGCCTCGCCCCGTGCGCCCGTGCCCCGGTTATCCACGCAAGCCACTATGTAGCCCGACTGGGTGAGCATTGCGTGCCAGAGATCGTTGTAACCGCCATTCCACTCGTCGCACACCTGTTGCGAGCCGGGCCCGCCATACACGTGCATGAGGACAGGATACTTGCGCTTGGGGTCGAAGTTGGCCGGTTTGAGCAAATAGCCGTTCAGGGGAGTACCATCGGCGGCCGGGCAGGTGAAAAACGTTCGTTGGGGCAGTTGGTATTGGGCAAAATACTGTTGTACTTCTTCGTTTTTTTCCAGCACTTTCACGGTTTTATTCTCAGGTAGTTGCACCAAGCTTACGTTTAGGGGCGCGGTAGTGCTGGTGTTGGAAATCAGGCAATATTTGAAATCTGGGCTCAAATCAATGGTGTTCATGCCCTTGGCCCGGGTAAGTTGCACTTTGGATTTCCCATCGATGGTGAGCGAATAGAAATGCTTCTCCAAGGGCGACACCTCGGTTGAGGTGTAATAGAGCTGCCCACTTGGCTCGTCCAGCCCCAGAAAGTCGAGCACTTCCCAGTTCCCTTTGGTGATCTGCCGAACTAGTTTACCTTTGGTTTCATACAGGTACAGGTGCTTGTGGCCGTCGCGCTCGCTGGCCCACAGGAAATGCGAGTTGTCTTTTAGATACACAAGATTGTCAAAAATACTTTCGTCCACGTACGTGGGGCTGCTTTCGGTGAGCACCACGGAGGTGAGGCCGGTGTTGGCCTCAGCGTGGAGGAGGTCAAGCTGGTTTTGGAGGCGGTTGAGGCGCAAAATGGCCAAGGTGTTGGCTTGGCTCGTCCAGCGGATCCGGGGCACATAGAGATCGGTTTCCAAGCCCAGATCAGTTCGGATGGTTTTGCCGGTGGCCAACTGGTGGATCGAGACACTGACCAATGCGTTGTCCTCGCCGGCTTTGGGGTATTTGAAACGGTAATCGAAGGGATATTGGCCTTCGCCCTGCCACAATTGGAGGTTGTACTCCTTGACCCGGCGTTCGTTGAAGCTGATGAAGGCGATGTACTGGCCATCGGGCGACCACTCAAAGGCTTTGGCAAAGCTAAATTCCTCTTCATACACCCAGTCGGCTGAGCCGTGGATCAGCTCGGCAAACTTGCCGTCGCTGGTGATTGCGGTCTGACGGCCCGTGGCCAACTCGGTGTAATACACATTGTTGTCGCGCACAAAGGCCACTTTGCGGCCATCGGGCGAAAATGTGGCGTAGGACTGGGGCCCACCGCCCGCGAGGGGGCTGGCCTGCTGGGTGGCCAAATCATAGACATAATAATCGGCGGTGAAAGAACGGCGATAAATCGACTGGTAATTGGTCACCAGCAACAACTTTTTCTCGTCCGGGCTAAAGCTGTAATTGCTGAACTTAATCCCGGACGGCAGGCTGCTCCCCCGTAGGAGGGTCTTTACCGCCACCCCTGTGGCCACTTTGTATTGCACAATGTCATTGTCGGATTGGGCGGTGTAAAATTGGCCGTCTTTCATCCAATTTACATTATCGACGCTGCGCTCCCGAAACTGGCCTGATTGGTAAATATCGGCCACCCCAAAACTGGGCTGGGCGGCCATTTTTTTGGCAAACAACAAAAACAGCGACAAGGCTAACAACAGGTAATTGAACCGCATAATGAACGATGGCTAAAGACAAGAGACGAAATACTAAAACCGTGATTTATAAAAGGTAAAGATACAGCAACATCGACTTAGATTAAATTGATTTTGGCCGCAATCAGATTTGTTTCTTTGATTTGCAGTAGCCCGCCGTGCTGGCTTGGCTGGGCAGGTTCCATTTTATAAAAATAAACAATGGTTTGCGATTTATTCCATCATTCAAGCGTTGCGTTAGCTCGCTTTGGGCACTGGGTAATCAACTGCCGATAGCCAACCCACATTTACAGGCCAGCTTGGTTTGGGGATCTGCCCGTGAAGCTACAGAATCATGTGTTCCACAATTGAGAAGATTTTGGGGATTTCTTGATTGATTGGGATTGACTCAAGCCAATTGGATATAAATGCGTCTCTGGCAGTGGCAATCGATGCCAAATGTCATGGTAATGAGGTGGCAAAACCAACAACAAAAGGTGGCGGCAAATCCATATTTGCCGCCACCTTTGTTGTCAGACCGATTAGCTTGCCCCGGCCCTGCACTTGGTTATTCTTCCTTCTTCGGCGGGTTATTACTGTTGCCGTTGTTCCGGTTGCGGTTGTTGTTCCGGTTGCGGTTGTTGTTCCGGTTGCGATTGGCATCGTTGCCTTTTTGTGAAGTCACCTGCGGACTGCGCCCTTCGCCGCCTGGCACCAACGGTTCTTTTTCCGGCCCAGTTTTCGCCCCTTCAATGCTTTCGTTTTTCTGGTTTTTGGGCGGGGCGTTGCGGTTTTGATCCCCCCTCCGATTGTTTTCGTGGCGGCGGTTCTGGTCGCGGTTACGGTTTTGATCCCGGGCAGGGTTGGCGTTTTCTTTGTTGGGGGGCACGCTTTCGGTGCTCGGGGTGCTTTCCTTATTGGGATCCTTGTTGGGGTTGTTGCGGTTATTGTTGCCGCGTTGCTGCCGATTGTTGCGGTTCCCAGTTTCCCTGCCTTCGCTCTTGGCCACTGGTGGTGGCGGGTTGTCGTTTTCTCCCATCAGTTTTGCTTCGGGAGTGTTGATAATCGGCAAACTGGCCGATCCTTCGGGGCGGCGTTTTTTCTTGTTGCGCTGTTTCTGGTTGTTGCCATTGGTCCGGTTTAGTCGGCTTTCGTCATACTGGTCCATCACCCACGAGTCGGGCTTGGCTCCGGGATCGGGCGAGGTGTTGGCTTTGGGCACCAGATCAGCGTCGGGCACCAAGTTGGCCACGGTTACGCCCTGTTGGTTGAGTTCTTGGATCTCTTTGACCCGATCGGCCGTTAGCGGATACCAAGTGCTCTCGGTATCATAGCTGAACCACATCATCTTGCGGAAAATATCAGTCTTCTGCAAATGCGCTTCGCCTTTGGCGGTTAACAGTGGTTTATCGATTTTGGGAATGTCCACCAAGGCATCCAAGTACGTTTCCAGTTCGTAGTTGAGGCAGCATTTGAGGCGGCCACATTGCCCAGAAAGCTTGCTCGGGTTGAGCGAGAGGTTTTGGTAACGGGCCGCTGCCGTGGACACACTCTTGAAATCGGTCAGCCAAGTAGAGCAGCACAGTTCGCGCCCGCACACGCCAATGCCCCCGAGGCGGCTGGCTTCTTGGCGCAGGCTGATCTGGCGCATCTCGACCCGGATCTTGAATTCGCCCGCCAGCATTTTGATCAGCTCGCGGAAATCGACCCGATCATCGGCCGAGTAAAAGAACGTGGCCTTGGTATTGTCGGCCTGAAACTCCACATCGGAGAGTTTCATGTTCATTTTGAGTTCTTTGGCAATCTCGCGGGTGCGGAAAAGCGTGGGCAGCTCGCGGTTCTGGGTTTCGTGGTACTTGTCCAAATCCCGCTCGGTGGCCAAGCGATAAATGGATTTCAACTCGTCGTCGTCCTTCACCTTTTTCTTGAGCATCTGCAAGCGGACCAGTTCGCCCTGCAAGCTCACATAACCGATATGGTAGCCACTGGTGCCTTCCACCACTACGGCATCGCCGGTGGTGGTTTCCACATTGGCCAAGTTGCGAAAAAAATCCTTGCGCCCGCCCTTGAACCTTACTTCCACGATATTAAAACGCTGGGATCCGGGCAGTTCCATATTGCCCAGCCAGTCGAAAACATTCAATTTGTTACAGCCCGAAGTACCACAAGTACCGTTGTTCTGGCAACCCGTCACTTTGGCCCCCGATGCCGTCTTTTTGGCTTGGCTACTACAACCGCCCGGCCCACATGATGCGCATCCCATTTTTGCTGTTGGTTAAAAGTGTGGTAGTGATTGAGAACAAATATAAGCGGTAAACCCAAAAGTAAAAATTGGCGGGCTGATTTGCAAAGAAGTAGGGCAATTTGGGTCAGTTATCTGCTTATTGCCACTCTTTTAGGCTTTGTTCGTAGTACTGGATGAGGATTTGGCTATCGAGCGTGTTCACTTTCACGCTGTCTTTGCCCTCTTCGCCACTGTCATTGTCAAAGACGAACAAAGTGGACAGCACATCTTCGTCCAAATAGCGGAGTTGTTTGCCCGTTATCCATTTGGTGAGCCGTTGATAAATATATTTGGCCAATCGGTCGTCGGGATCGGCCACTTCGGCCAAGGCACTGTTGGGCATCGGCGACTGGTTCGCGGCCAGCAGGAAGCCCCACTGCCCAAAAGAGGGCACGTAGGTCTGGTATGGTTTGACAAACGGAAAAACTTCCTGCAATGTGTGGGAAATGCACCAAAAAGCGGGATTGGCAAAATAGGGCGATGTGGCTTGGGTGACCATGATCCCATCCTTGGCCAATCTTTTTTGTACCATTTTGTAAAATTCCTTGGAATACAATTTACCAATTTCGGGGCCCTTGGGATCGGGCAGGTCGATGATGATGACCGAATACAACTGGGACGACTGCTCGATGAACTTGAACGCATCCACATTGTGAATTAGCACTTTGGGGTGGCTGAACGCCCGGCCATTGATTTTTTGGAACAGGGGGTTGTCCTTGGCCAAGTTGGTCATTTCGGGATCCAAGTCCACCACTTCGATCTGCCCCACATCGGAGTATTTGAGCATTTCGCGGACGGCCAGCCCGTCGCCGCCCCCGAGGATCAGCACCCGCTCGCGGTTGTTGGCCAGGGCCATGGGCACGTGGATCAGCGGTTCATGGTAGCGGTACTCGTCGGTGGTGGAAAACTGCAATGCCCCATCAATGAACAACCGCAGGTCTTGGTTCCACTTGGTGAGCACGAGGCGTTGGTAGGGCGACTGTTTGGTGAGCACAATCTCATCCTGATAGACAAACTGCTCAAAAAACGTGTTGATCTGGAACGAATAGAAGAAGCCGATGCCCAGCGCGATCATCAAACCGCCGGCGGCCTGCCGCTGGCGCTTGCCGTGCCGGAGCTGCGGGCCAAACACTTGGGCATTGAAATAGGCCACCCCCAAGTTGAGGATCCCGACCAAGAACGAAGTGCGCATAGTGCCCAAATACGGCAGCAGCACCAAGGGGAACAGGATGGAAGCCACCAGTGCGCCCACATAGTCGAACGATAGCACTTGGGCAATGGTGTCCTTGAGGGTGGCGTGATCTTTGACCAGCCGGGTCACCAGCGGGATTTCCAGCCCAATGAAAGTGCCCAGGGCCGCAATGAGCGCAAAAGCCACCAAATAGTAATGTTCGGTGAGTGAATAGCTGAAATAGAGGATGATCGCTGATAGCCCACCCACCAGGCCCAGCAGGATCTCGATGGTGATGAACGTGTCCAACAAGTGGTCGTTCACAAATCGGGTCAGGTATGATCCCACGCCCATGAAAAACATGAACAGACCGATGGTGAGCGAAAACTGAAGAATGCTACTGCCCAGAAAGTAGGAGGAAATGCTGCTGATCAGCAGTTCGTACAGGATCCCGCAAGTAGCAATGATAAACACCGACACGAGCAAGATGGGCAAGTCCGCCGATTTTTCGGGCAGTTGAGGGGCCAAAGCTTTAAAATCTAGGAGGACAAAGAAAACTGGCTAGCCAGCAATGGAAGCAGCAATAATGATGCAGATGCCCAGAATCATGGCCGCCGCCACCACTCCCACCGCCAAGTTTTTGTCTTCGGCAATTTGCTTGGACATGTGGCCGGGAATGAGCAGGTCAATGATTTTATAAGCGATGATGGACATGACCAAGCCAATACTGGAAAATACCAGGGTGCCGAGGATGCCTTTCTCATAGACCGGGGCTGACTGGGCAGCCTGTAACAAGACGGTGAACAGTGGATTCATACAAGACTAGGTTTAGTGGGCCTGAAAGTAAGTAAATTTGGGGAAGTTCGCAAAATAAATTCGGTTTGGCACTCCAACAGCCAAAATTTGGGCGGCCCAGCCCCGTTCACAAGGGAAAAACCAATGAAAAACAACTAAATTGTATTATCTTTGAACCACATACTCGATACACCATTTAACTGGAATTTTCATTGACTTTCTCCGATTTTGATTTTGACCCGCGCTTGGCGGACGGGCTGTCCTCGATGGGCTATACCAAACCAACCCCGATCCAAGCCCAGAGCATCCCCCTCATTCTGGCCAACAAAGATTTGATTGCTTGTGCCCAAACTGGCACCGGGAAAACTGCCGCCTACTTGCTGCCCATTTTGCACAAAATCCTCAACACTCCGACTGAAGAACGCCACCTGACCACCTTGGTCCTTTCGCCCACCCGTGAACTGGCCGTGCAGATCGACCAGCAAGTGGAAGGCTTGGCCTACTTTACGGGCGTGAGTTCCATTCCCGTATATGGGGGCGGCAGCGGGGCCGTGTGGAACCAGCAGCAAAAAGCCTTGGTCGAGGGCAGTGACATTGTGATCGCCACCCCGGGCCGGCTCATTGCCCTGCTCCAAATCGGGGCCATCAATTTCAAGCACCTCAAGCACTTGGTGCTCGACGAAGCCGACCGGATGCTGGACATGGGTTTCTACGAAGACATACTGCGCATCATCAGCTACTTGCCCCGCCAGCGGCAAACGCTGTTGTTTTCGGCCACCATGCCGCCCAAGATCCGTACCTTGGCCAATACTATTTTGATTGAGCCGGAACAAATCAGCATTGCCATTGCCAAACCAGCCGAAGGCATATTGCAACAAGTGTACATGGTCCACGACCATCAGAAGATCAAACTGCTCAAGCATATTTTGAAAGGGGGCGATTTCCCCAGCGTCATCGTGTTTGCCTCGACCAAGGAGAGTGTCAAGCAACTGGACAATGAACTGCGCCGGGCCGGCCTGATCGCCAAAGCATTCCACTCTGACTTAGAGCAGCAAGAGCGTGAGGTGATCCTGCGCGAATTTAAGAACAAGACCCTGCCCATGCTCATCGGGACCGACATCCTATCGCGTGGTATTGATGTGGAAGGCATCAGTTTGGTGGTCAATTTTAACGCCCCACACGACCCCGAAGATTACGTCCACCGCATTGGGCGCACTGCCCGGGCCGAGACCACCGGCACGGCCATCACGTTCATCAACGAACGGGACCAGCGCAAATTTGCTGCCATCGAGCGGCTCATTGGCCGGGCGATTGTCAAACTCCCACTGCCCGACAGCCTAGGTGAAGCCCCCGCCTACGATCCCAACCAAGCGCCAGCCAAGAAGTTTAGCAAAAAACCTTTTCAGGGCAAGGGCAAAGGTGGTCAAAAGCCCAGATCCAACGGATCGGGGCGGCACTCACCCACCAAATAGTGGCCTCTTGGTCAAGTCCAACTATATTTTTAACAAAGTGCAGCCCGTTTTGGCCAAACTTTTTGCAATATTTATTGTAAAAAGTTTGGTTATGACGAAGCTTTTATTTTACTTTGAAAATATAGCTGAACTAAACCTGCATCTTCCCATGAATCTACCCAATCTCCATGCTCCGCCCGGGGCAACCACTTCTTACTTCCCCAAAATAGGTAATTTGTCCTGTCCCTAGTCACTACTCAACAGTAGTATTTTGGTTATGCTCAATCTGCGGTTGGTGATTGTTCGCCATTAAGCAGTTTTTCGGTCGTCCATTTTTAATCATCTGGATCATGATTTTTGAAGCATTGGAACTTCTCCGCAGTGAGCTGGATACTTACGTGAAGCCTTTTTTGGGCAACACCTCGGTCGTGCAGTTTGGTAGCCCCGCCACCACCTCGGAGCCGGG
>Ga0105045_10005552_pt1 | contig 11105 bp, 8 predicted proteins | sample MAT02_FD_78089 | JGI IMG/M metagenome (GOLD analysis project Ga0105045, IMG submission 78089) | Freshwater microbial communities from Lake Fryxell liftoff mats and glacier meltwater in Antarctica - MAT-02 (megahit assembly) | ecosystem: Environmental > Aquatic > Freshwater > Ice > Liftoff... | reverse complement strand
CAGGAAATAGCAAGCTGCAATGGCTTTACCAGTCAGTGTCTGTTTCACCGTTATCAATTAGACCATGACTCTACGCCTGACGATCCTGCTGCTTGCTTCGTTGCTGCTCTCAGCCGGTCTGTTTCCCTCGCCCAGCCAGCAACCCGACCGGCCCAATATTCTCTGGATCGTGAGCGAAGACAACAGCCCGCTGATCGGCTGCTACGGCGATGCATTTGCCACGACGCATAACATTGACCGGATGGCGGCCAGCGGCATACTGTACACTAACGCTTTCTCGTCGGCTCCCGTCTGCGCCCCCTCGCGCTCAACGCTCATTACGGGGGTATACCCGCCCAGTACGGGCACCGAGAATATGCGGAGCGTCTATCCCGTGCCGGACTTCGTAAAATTCTTCCCGCACTACCTGCGCAACGCGGGCTACTACACCACCAACAACGCCAAGAAGGATTACAACATGCCCGATCAGCCAGACGCCTGGAACGAATCAAGCGGGTCAGCTACGTACCGAAACCGGAACGGTAAGCAACCCTTCTTCGCGGTGTTCAACCTCGGCGTGTCGCACGAGAGTTCGCTGCATCAGTCGATCCCGACCGAACAGCTACGCCATAAACCCGCCGACGTAACACTGCCGCCCTACCACCCCGACACGCCGGAGATGCGGCACGACTGGGCGCAGTACTACGACAAAATCGAGGATATGGATACGCAGGTGGGTAAACTGCTGGCCGATCTGGACGCATCGGGTGAGGCCGAGAATACCATCGTCTTTTATTACAGCGATCACGGCGGGGTGCTGGGTCGCAGCAAGCGGTTCATGTATGAGTCGGGGCTGCACGTTCCGATGGTGATTCGGTTCCCGAAGAAGTACGCGCACCTCGCACCCGGTAAGGCAGGCACGAAAACCGACCGGCTCGTTACGTTTCTCGACTTCGCCCCCACCCTGCTGAGTCTGGCGGGAGTGCCGGTACCGGCCTATATGCAGGGCCACGCTTTTCTGGGTAAACAGCAAACCCCGGAACCCGCCTATGCCTACGGGTTTCGGGGGCGGATGGACGAGCGCATCGACCTCTGCCGGACCGTACGTGATAAGCGGTATCGGTATATCCGCAACTATATGCCCTACAAAATCTACGGGCAATACATCGACTACCTCTGGAAGGCACCGTCTATGCGCTCGTGGGAGGCAGCCCGCGAAGCCGCTACGCTGACCGATGTACAGCGGAAATTCTGGGAGACCAAACCCGCCGAAGAGCTCTTCGACGTAGCAGCCGACCCGCACAACGTCAATAATTTAGCCGCTGATCCGCGCTATAAATCGGTGCTGGAGACGCTGCGCCGGGTCAATCACGACTGGGTACTGCAATCGAAAGACGTGGGCTTTCTGCCCGAAGCCATGATGCAGGACATTGCCCAAATAACCCCGCTCCACACCTACGCCCGCAGCAATCGCTATAACCTGCCCCGCATTCTCGAAACGGCAGACATGGCGTCAATGGGCAATGTGCGGAGTCTGTCCGAACTAACCAGACGATTAAGCGACGCCGACCCGGTGGTACGTTACTGGGCCGCTACGGGGTGTACCATTCTTGGCAAAGCAGCTCAACCGGCCCTGAGTAAACTGACTGCCCTGCTGACCGATCCCGAAATCAGCGTCCGCATTGCCGCTGCCGAAGCGGTATCGAACCTGGGCGAACGGGACAAGTCCGTGCAAACCCTGACCGACGCCCTGCACAGCGACAATCAGATGGCCCGCGTACAGGCGCTGAGTGTACTGGATAAACTCGGCCCGGCGGCCAAACCGGCGTATTCGATGGTGCAGGAAATTGCGCAGGGCAAGATGAAAGGGGCCGACTATGACGTCCGGGCGGCCGAACGGTTGTTGGCCAAGACGCGTGACTAAGCTATTTGAAGAAAATCCTGATTGTTGAACTTACCCGGCATGAACGTCCCTGACCTATTGATATGCAGAAATTGATCTGGCCTGCGCTGGGCGTACTGATTATCGCAGCGTATTACGTGGTAGTTGTCTTAAAAAGTCAGAATATCCCTTTCACGGATGATCTGAGTATTCTGGCTTCGCTCTATGACATCCGCACCGCCACAACCAGCCGGGCCACACTGGCCGTTCTCCTCTCATTTCATAACGAACATAGGTTACTGTTGCCCAGACTTGTAACTCTGCTGCTAACCAAACTAAACGGCGGTCTCATTGACTTTCGGTGGTGGGTCTGGGTTGGAAACGGCTTCCTGCTCATAGTCTTAGGTGTGTTTTACCGGGCTTTCAGGACGTATCAGAAACCATTCATTTTCTTTATTCCGGTTGTACTCCTGCTATTTCAGCCTGTCTTTACCGAGCTAACGTACTGGGGCATGGCGTCGCTGCAAAACATTGGCGTGCTGGCCCTGGCAACTGTAGTTCTGTACATGGTGAGCAAGCCAGCTCAGTCGCCGGGTCGGCTTGGGGTAGTGGGTATCCTGACGGGCGCAACTATACTGACGGGAGCTAACGGGCTGCTGTTGCTGGCTTCGGTAGCGTGTGCGTTACTGCTTCAGCGTCGGTACCGGCAGGTGGCTATCTGGCTGATGGCGGGTGGTCTGGCTACGGCGCTTTACTGGACCGGATTTTCGCGGGTGGCCAATTCGGGTACAGACGTTCCTGACTCGTTCAGTTTGCCAGGCAGTGTGTTGTCGTTGCTGGGTTTGATGGGGTCCTTTATCGACTCACAGCGGTATGCCTTTGTATCGGTAGGTATCGGGATTGTAGTGGTGGGGCTGCTCGGCTACGTTGCGGTTCGGTGTGTCTGGCCAATTGCGGAGTACATGCGCAGCCACACAGTTCTGTTCCTGCTGGCATTCAGCAGCTTTTTGTTGCTGACTCTGGCGGTCATTGCGGTCAATCGGTCTTTTGAGTCAGTTCTGCACGTGAGCCGGTATAAAATCTATCCGGTGTTGCTCCTTATTTGCGTATATCTACTCTGGCTGCGTCAGTACCGCTCACTGCACCGACCGTTGTTTTTGGCCCTCATGGGTATGTGCCTTCTCTTCAACCTGGTAGCTTACAAACGGGCATTACCCGTGATGAACGCACACCAGATTTACCAGCAGAAACAGCTCAGTAGCTGGCTGGCAGGTGGCCCCGTTGACGTTCCTACACCCTTTATGCAGCAGTATTACGGGCAACGCTGGCGGGCTTTTTACGAGTTAGGTCTGTACAAACCACCCGCCACACCCTAAGTACGGTTGACGGACCATAATCATCAACCGTTTCTTTTCTGACTCTATTCGTTGGGAAGCTTTTGTTATAGTCAAAGAAATAGTTTTCTTACCACCATGATCGACACAAAACTCATTCCCCGCACGCCGGAGGCCCACGAGCCGCCGATGCTCATAAAAAACCTGCTGGCGCAATCGCTCAAGTACGAGCCGCACCGCGAAATTATTTACCGCGATTTGTTCCGCATGAACTACGTGCAGTTTAATCAGCGGGTCAGGAAACTGGCCAACGTCCTGACCGACCTCGGCGTAAAACCGGGCGACACCGTAGCCGTACTCGACTGGGACAGCCACCGCTACCTCGAGTGCTTCTTTGCCGTACCATCCATCGGGGCCATTCTACATACGATCAACGTCCGGTTGTCGCCCGCGCAGATTTTGTACACCATGAACCACGCTCAGGATAAAGCCGTATTGGTTCACGAGGATTTTCTGCCCATTCTCAACGCCATAAAAGACCAGATCGAAACGGTTGATACGTATGTACTGATCAGCGATAAAGTCTATACCGATCCAAACGCCGTGACCGTTCCCGATGGCTTTATGGGCGAATACGAGACACTGCTCAGCAACGCATCAGACGAATATGACTTTCCCGATTTTGATGAAAACACCTGGGCCACTACGTTTTATACGACGGGTACAACGGGTAATCCGAAGGGGGTCTATTTCTCGCACCGGCAGTTGTTTATGCACACGATGGGGCTGCTGACCTATGTCTGCGGCTATCAGGCAGTACCGTTTTCTTCCATCGAGGATGTCTATATGCCCATTACGCCGATGTTTCACGTTCATGCCTGGGGCTTTCCATTTGTGGCCACAATGCTGTCGGCTAAGCAGGTCTATCCGGGCCGGTACGAGCCGGAGGTTTTACTCAGACTGCTGCTTGGCGAGGGCGTTACGTTTTCGCACTGCGTACCCACCATTCTCAATATGCTGGTAAATAGTCCCGTGGCCAAACAGGTCGATTTGAGCCGATGGAAGGTGATTATCGGCGGTTCAGCCCTGACGAAAGGACTGGCCAAAGCCGCGCTCGACCTCGGCATTCAGGTCTATCAGGGCTATGGCATGTCAGAAACGGCCCCTATTATGTCGGTTACGCAACTCAACGATCACGAACGTAAACTATCTGCCGAAGAGCAAATCAATCTTCGCACCCGCGCGGGCCGTATTGCACCTTTCGTTGAAATGCGACTCATGGATGATGACGGTCAGTTCATGCCGCACGATGGGCATTCGGTAGGCGAGGTGGTGGCGCGGGGACCGTGGCTCACGCAGGGCTACTACGAAGACCCCGAACGCGGTGCCGAACTCTGGCAGGGCGGCTGGCTCCACACCGGCGACGTAGCGAGTATTACCCCCGACAACTGGGTGATTATTTCGGACCGTACCAAAGACGTTATTAAAACGGGGGGCGAGTGGGTGTCGTCACTCGACATCGAAGACCTGCTTTCCCAAATTGACGGTGTTGCCGAAGCCGCCGTAGTGGGCTTTCCCGACGAACGCTGGGGTGAGCGACCTTACGCGCTGGTCGTCAAAAAAGCCGACGCCACAGTAACGCCCGACGACATCGCGGCAGCGTTACAGCAGAAAGTAGAACAGGGCGACCTCAACAAGTGGTACATTCCCAACCGCATTGTCCTGGTACCCGAAATCCCGAAAACCAGCGTCGGCAAACTCGACAAGAAGAAGATCCGCAGCGACATGCGGGGGTTGTTTTTATAAGTTTCTAAACGCAAAGGGCGCAAAGGAAAGCGCAAGGTTTGCAAAGTTTCCCTTGAACCCTTTGCGTTTAACCTATACATGACACGAATTGGCCTTATTTCCGACACGCATTCTTACCTCGACCCGCAGGTCTTCACCTATTTTGCCGACTGCGACGAAATCTGGCACGCGGGCGATGTGGGTTTGCTAACCGTAGCTGAAGAGTTACGCGCGTTCCGGCCCCTGCGCATCGTGAGCGGTAACATCGACCGCGAAGCATCTGACCTGCCCGCCAGCCTGCGCTTTACGCTCAACGGCGTTCATGTCTGGATGACGCACATCGGCGGAACGCCCCCCAAATACAACCCCACCGTCCGGCCCCTGTTGCAACAAAATCCACCCGATCTGTTCATCTGCGGGCATTCGCATATTCTAAAAGTAACCCGCGATCCGGCCCTGAGCAATATGCTGTTCATAAACCCCGGTGCAGCTGGCAAAACCGGCTTTCACCAGATGAGGACCATCCTCCGGTTCTCACTCGACAACGGCAAGATACTGGCCATGGAAGCGATTGAGTTAGGCAAGAAGTAGGTTGGTCAGGAGTGACCAACCTACACAAAAAAGCTCTCCCTGACTTCAGGAAGAGCTTTTCAATAGTTAGTAGCGATTAAATCGGCAGTGTCAGCGGATCCAAAGCTTCGGGCCGGGCTTCAGGACCTACTTCTTCTTTTACCTCTTCGGCAACGCCTTTGTTCTTGTATTCCTGATACACCGTCTCGCGGTCAAAAGGACGCTTGCCAATCAGCCGCACCAGGTCATTCTGATAAAGAATCTCCTTAGCCAGCAACTCTTTCGCGATAATTACGAGCGCGTCGCGGTGTTCGGCCAGCATGTCTTTGGTACGGTCGTAGGCCAAAGCCACGATTTTACGAACCTCTTCGTCGATATTCTTCGCCGTTTCTTCCGAATACGGTTTGTTGAAGTTGTAATCAGACTGTTTGGAGTCGTAAAACGATACGTTACCAATCTTATCGTTCATGCCGTACATCGTCACCATGCTGTATGCCAGTTTAGTGATGCGTTCCAGATCACTAAGCGCACCGGTCGAGATTTTGCCGAAGATCAGATCTTCTGCCGCCCGGCCACCAAGGGCCATGCACATCTCATCCATGAGCTGTTCGGTACGGTACAGATACTGCTCACGCGGCAGATACTGCGCGTAACCAAGTGCAGCCACGCCACGCGGCACGATAGACACCTTCACGAGCGGATCGGCAAATTCGAGGTACCAGCCCGCCACGGCGTGACCAGCTTCGTGATACGCTACAATCTCCTTTTCTTCGGGCGAGATGATCTTGTTCTTCTTCTCCAGACCGCCAATTACCCGGTCCATTGCATTCTGGAAGTCGTCCATCTCAACGGCTTCTTTGTCGCTACGGGCGGCAATCAGGGCGGCTTCGTTACAAACGTTGGCAATTTCGGCTCCTGCAAAACCAGGGGTCTGCGCAGCCAGCTCTTTCGGGTCAACATCGGCAGCCAGTTTGATAGGCTTCAGGTGAACCTTGAAAATAGCTTCGCGGCCTACAATATCTGGCTTGTCGATACTGATTTGGCGATCAAAACGGCCAGGGCGTTGCAGCGCCGGATCCAGTACGTCGGGGCGGTTGGTAGCGGCCAGGATAATGATACCGGAGTCGGTAGCAAAGCCGTCCATTTCCACCAGCAGCGAGTTCAGCGTGTTTTCGCGCTCGTCGTTACCACCGGGCATCGAGCCACGTCCCCGCGAGCGACCTACAGCGTCGATCTCGTCGATAAAGATGATACATGGAGCTTTCTCTTTGGCCTGTTTGAACAGGTCACGCACCCGCGCAGCACCCACGCCCACAAACATCTCGACAAAGTCAGATCCCGACAGTGAGAAGAACGGTACAGCAGCCTCACCAGCTACGGCTTTGGCCAGCAGCGTTTTACCCGTTCCAGGAGGGCCGATCAGCAAGGCGCCTTTCGGAATTTTGGCACCGAGTTTAGTAAACTTGGTTGGGTTCTTCAGATAATCGACAATCTCCTTGATCTCTTCTTTAGCTTCATCCAGCCCGGCCACGTCGTTGAACGTGATCTTGACCTTATTATCGGCGTCGAAAAGAGCGGCTTTGGACTTGCCGATATTGAATATCTGGCCACCCGGGCCACCCGCACCCGACATCCGGCCCAGCAAAAAGTACATGGCCAGAATCATCACGATCAGGAAGCCCCACGTGCTGATAATGCTGCCAATGTCACTGCGCTGCTCGAATTTATACTCGATTTTTTCGTTATCGGTAACACCTTCCTGCATGGCGGCCAGGTCCTTCTTGAAGGTCTCTGCCGATGCCACGCGGAACTGGTACTGCGGCCCCGGACCTCCACCGAAATAGGGTTTATCGGCAAACTGGTTTTTGTATTTCGGGCTTTGTAGAGCCTGCTGCGTAAGCGTCACTTCGGCAATCTGGTCATTGACAACCGTTACCTCAGCAACCTCCTTGTCTTTGACCATACGCTCAAACCGCTTCTGGGATGTGTCACGTGTAGATGAACTCTTGTTAAAGAACGTGATGCCCAGGATAGCGGCAATCAACAGGGCTACAATCCACCCCTGAAAGTTGGGTTTTCGTGGCCCGCCACGGGGTACTAACGGATTTCTATTGGTGTTTTCTGCCATTTTCTCAGGTTGTACAAACGGATTTTCAATGGAGTAACATCGTTTTTCAGGCTAATGTTTCTGCCTGAAAACGGATGGGACAAACGGTCTGCCTGCCCCACAAACGGCCCTGAAAACCAGATTTTCAACAGATTTTCAGGTGTGCAACCCTCACTAACCAGCTACAGAAAACGTAGCTTCGTCAATAAGTTGAATTTCGGCATCACCCCAGAGTTGTTCCAGATCATAAAACGCCCGCCGGTCCTTTTTAAATACATGCGCTACTACATCAACGTAGTCCAGCAGTATCCATTCGCGGTTAAGCTTGCCCTCGCGGTGCCAGGGGTCCTGCCGGGTCTCTTTATATACTTCCTCTTCAACTGACTGGGATATAGCGTCAATCTGCGTGTCGGAGGTTCCGGAGCAGATGACAAAATAATCGCAAATAGCGTTTTTAACGTTGCGAAGGTCCATCACGACAACGTCCTGGCCTTTCTTTTCCAGCATTCCATGAACGACAAAGTCACGAAATTGCTCGGCGGTGAATTCTTCGGTTTGTTTACTTCTCATGCTTTCGGTTTAACATTGCACGACGGTCAACCAGCGGGTTTGCTACTGTACAGATAACGCACAAATCAGCAATACCATTCATTGACTTCTCCTGACTAAATTAAGCAAAGCCTTGTACAAAATCCAGCCCAAAACCGCTTTTGTCGGGCAAATCTATAAATACCTGCCAAGCTGTCAGTCAACCAACGATGAAGCGTCTGCTTTACTGAACTCGACGAATCCACTTGAAGGCAGTCTTGTCACAACTGATCAGCAAACGGCAGGACGCGGGCAGCGCGGTAATCGCTGGGAGAGTCATACTGCCGAGAACCTAACATTTTCGATCCTGTTGAAACCAGATTTCCTGGCTCCTGGCGAGCAGTTCTGGCTGACCATTGTCATATCGCTGGGGGTTTACGATACGCTCCGCCCCCTTTTAGGTGAATCGGTATGGATAAAGTGGCCCAACGACATCTATGTTGGCGATCAGAAACTTGGCGGAATACTCATCGAGAACACCATACAGCGAGGGCAACTCGCCTGGTCGATAGTGGGTATTGGGCTGAACGTAAACCAGACCGAGTTTACCTATCCAACGGCTACCTCGCTGCAACAGCAGGCCCCCCTGCCCGACGGCTACGACCGCCCCGGCTTGCTGGCACTGCTCTGCGAAACCATCGAAAAACGCTACCTCCAGCTCCGCACCGGTCAGCGCGACGTTCTCAAAGCCAGTTACCTGAACGTACTATACCGGTATCAGCAGGAACACATGTTCAGCAGCAACGGCCAGCCCTTTCGCGGTACCATTACTGGCATTGACGCCACTGGTCGCTTGGCCATCGAAGCGGCTGAAGGAGTGCGGTATTTCGATTTTAAGGAAGTAGCTTTTTAGTTATGTATAATTCATAACTCACTTAATCGCTTCCGCCACCGGGTCGCCGATGCTGCCGCTGGGTTCGAGGAGGTGAAGCAGGGCCGTAATGGTGGGGGCAATGTCGGAGATATGCGTCCGGCGGAGGGTTTCGCCGGGCTTGACGCCCCAGCCGTAGAGCAAAAACGGCACATGGGTATCGTATGCGTAGGAGGTGCCGTGGGTAGTACCCTTACTGCGCCCCTCAAACCAGCCGGGTGCCTGCATCGCATAAAAGTCGCCACTTCGATTGGGAAAATAGACATTACGAAACAGATCGGCCTGAAGTTGTGGCATCGCCTGGGTAGCTACGTTATGCAGGTTTATGAGCCGGACAATGCCACGCTGTTTTAGCAAAGCGGCATTCAACAGTTCATAAACATCAGCCATAGCGATTTTCTTCTCGGCCAGCAGGTCGCGGTTGAGATAAATCTGCTGATTCATATAGGTTAGTACCCATTTACCGGGTCCGTAGGCTTTTTCGAGGGTGGCTTTCGCAGCCTCTCCCACTTCGCCGTATGATTTTACACCCGACGGAATACGGTACGTCTGCGAAAAACCCGGCACGTCGGCCACACCATGATCGGCAGACAGGAATGCCACCCATTCGCCCTTACCAACCGTAGCGTCGAGTTGGTTCATCAGTTCGGCCAGTTGCTTGTCGAGCCGGAGGTACTGATCTTCCGTCTCGACCGCGTGCGTACCAAAGGCGTGGCCTACGTAATCGGGCGAGGAGAAGCTGACGCAGAGCATATCCGTAACGCCCCGCTGACCGAGTTTCTCGCCCTGCAAAGCCGCCAGCGCAAACTCCTTCGTGAGTTCATCACCAAACGGACTGGTACGCAGCCCTTCGTATTTCAGACCACCGGCCCGCATGGCAAATCCGTGCGGAAACACCGCTTTTTCTTCGCCTTCCATCCGGTTTTCATATTCCTGATCGTCGGCGTCGCTTTCGGTGTACTGATTCATGGGCAGCGAAGGCTCCCACTTTTGGGCCAGGTAGCTATCGGGCAGTTTGCGGGCGTTGAACGCCTTTACCCACTGTGGCAACTCCGTGCCATAATACGTACTGCTGATAAAACTGCCGTCTTTCGAGTCGAACCAGTACGCACCGTTGGCGGCATGACCAGCGGGCAGGATGGCACCCCGGTCTTTCAGAGCGATGCCCACAACTTTGGCCCGCCCGTTGGTGGCGAGTTTTAGCTGATCGCCAATCGTGGTTACGAGCATGTTACGGGGCGACATTTTGCCCGCCGACCCGCTGTTGCCCAGCGTGCTGACAGTGGTATCTTCGGCGCAGTAGAGCATCCGCCCCAGCGTGCGGTCGTAGAAATCGTTACCCACAATACCGTTTATAGCCGGGGCCGAGCCGGTGTAAATGGCTGCATGGCCGGGGCCGGTATAAGTAGCCGCGTAGTGATAATGATTGTTGCGAGCGTTGAAACCGCTCATGAGCCGCCGAAACCCGCCCGTTGTATATTTATCGTAATACCGATACAGATAATCGTACCGCATCTGGTCAACCACGATACCCACCACGAGTTTGGGACGGTCCAGCGTCGGGCGGGCTATGCCTATAGCCGGGGTCGGGCGGGAAGGTGCTTTTCGGGCGGGCTGTGCAAAGGAGAACGTGGCAACGAACAGTAAACTGAAGAATATGAGGGGGCGCATAGAATCGTTGAATTTATGAAGCACGTACAGGGAGCAAAAGTAAGCACAAAACTATCGGGGCATCGGCTGGGTCTTGTAAAGTCATTCAGACGGGAAGCTTTGCTAACATTATCCGGCATCGCAGCGTTTATGAACCGCAATGCGCCGGAGCCACGACAGCCCAGCCTTTCTCTTATAATTATTTTCGGTGGCTTCTCAGCCGCAGTATCAGCATGATTTACCTCGACAGGCCATTGGCTTTTATCATCACAGCCTTCTTGTTATTTCTGGCCATTTTTGGGCGATACGTCCTGTTCTCGCTGGGCTTCTGGTGGTTGT
>Ga0105045_10005551_pt1 | contig 11106 bp, 12 predicted proteins | sample MAT02_FD_78089 | JGI IMG/M metagenome (GOLD analysis project Ga0105045, IMG submission 78089) | Freshwater microbial communities from Lake Fryxell liftoff mats and glacier meltwater in Antarctica - MAT-02 (megahit assembly) | ecosystem: Environmental > Aquatic > Freshwater > Ice > Liftoff... | reverse complement strand
CCTCGCGCGCAACCAGGAGGTCTTTGTGCACAAGCGCACGAATGGGTGGTGCTGCATCGGACTCGAGTCGCGCTGGGTGTCGGAGTCGTTCCTGACCATGGCATAAGGCCGGTCGGGAGGTTTCCGCAGCGAAGAGGCTTAGTCGTACGCTCTCAACAGTCTGAGTGAGTAGGTGATGACCTTCCTTCAAGGCGATTCCACATACAACTCACGAATCGGCGAGCCACCGATCGCCGAAACGCTACGGTCGACTGGTCTCATGTGTTGCGTCGGCGCCGCCGCACTGACGACGGCCACGCCGACGCACGCGCTCGAAGCGCTGTGCCTGGCACACGTGAGGTTCGTCGCCTCGCACCCTATAGAGCGAGATGGATCCGGTTGATCTCGACGAGCGCACCCGAGCCTTTGACGCCCTCCTGTATTACCAGTCAGTCGGAGCTTACTCCGAGGCGCCCCTACGCAGCGGGCGCCGGTGATCCGGCCGAAGGGAAGTGCACCACGGTGAGGAGAAACGAACAGCCGTTTGTGGAGCTCGCGGCGTGTCGTACGCCCGGCGCCAAGGCTAACACGTCACCGGTGACGAGTGCGTAATCCGTATCCAAAGCGCGAAACAGTGCGTCCCCCCGCACCATGTGAATGCTCACCGGACCATCGGTACTGTGTTCCGGCAAATTCCCACCCGGGGCAAGCGCCAACAGGGTGAGACGCAGCGGTCCTTCTTTCACAAGCGTGCGAGACGAACGTCCACTGCGCGCCAGCAGCGTCTCGTCAATGGTCCACTCGTCCTGCGTAAGATTGTGGAGCAGGACATCACCCTCAATCGTGCGGTGAAATGATGACATGCGCTATGACTCCGTGATGTGTGGTGGTTGACCTTCCTGCACGCACTTCACGCACTCGAGCAGCGTTCCAAGAAATTTTGCCCGCCCTGAGTCGGTGGTGACCCAAGGACGGCTTTGCCACGGTGGATCGTGCCGAACGTGCTGGGTGTGGCCACATTCCAGATCAGCCACCCAGTGCTTTTCCTCGTCGCGGTGATATCCCGTAATGCGACGCGGGATTGCGTGGCCTCCATTCGGATCACGCTGCATGCGGTACCTCCACCGGTACACTTGATGTTGAGAAACGGCTCGTAAAATCACGAGGGAGGTCGTGGCGGGTGAACCTTTCATGCTGAGATGACCTTTTGACAATACTCATCAGGAGCGATCGATGCCCGCGCGCAAAACCAGTGCCCGTGCCGCCACCGCGAAAGTACTGAACAACCCCGAGGCAAGCAGAGCGGCGTAGTCATCCGCCGGGAGCGCGCTGTCGCAAACAGGCCGGCAGTGCGCTCAGTCAAGCACCCAGAAAATCGACCAGACAGAAAGCGCCGTAGCAATTGCGGACGAGCTTGACACGTCTCTCCAGCACTAGTAACGTCGCGAAGTTGGAGGCTGGCGCTGACGTCGTGCGTGCGGCCGGAGTATCCTTTCAGCGCAGGAGATTCGAATGCGAGCAATCGGCGATCGGTACCGGTGCGACAAATGCAGCTCAGAGCTTGTGTACGAGAAGCCGTGCCCCTGTCCATCCGGCATGAAGCATGAGGAGATCTGCTGCGGTCAGCAGATGACGGCCGTCAAGCAGTGAGTAGGGCAGGGGGCCGAGCGATGCGTGTGCACGCGCTCGGTTCCCTGCGGGGGCGTGTCGCTGACCGTGTGAGATCGCTGACGGCTCCCTCGTTCTGCCAGGGTAGAGGCCCGTGACCTTGAAACTCGCCAAATAGTGACGCATTGATAGGAATGTCCGCCGGCGCCCGGCGCTTACGGCTCCGATCGAAATAGCTGTTCTCGCGCGAGGTGACGTTCGATGGCCGCCATCAGATCCTGCAGTTCCACCACGGATTTTTCGAGTACCTGACGATACAGCCACTTATACCAGATGATCGAGGCGACCGCCGCCAGACCGCCCAATGCGACACCCGGAATGGCCGCGAGTGCCGCCGACCCAACGACGCCGGCCAGAGCCGCCGTGCCGATCGTTCCTGCGATCGTCGCGTGAAACGCCATCATGCCCCAGTCGGTGTACAGGTTTCGACGCAAACCGGTACGGAGATCGCCGGTGATCACCATTTCGCATGTTGGTCGTTCAGCCGTTCCGCGAGCGCTGAGCGTCACATGCAAGTCGAACAATTCCAACTGCTCCAATCGGTACGCAAAACGATTGGTTTTTGAAAACATGCTGAAGAAGTTAGCGAGACCGCTGGTCGTCAGCCGCGGCATCGTAAAGCGAAGGATGCCGCCGTCGAGCGGGTGGCCGTTCACCGCATCGTTGAATTTGAGCTTGTACGGTGCGGCAGTAAACACTGTGTCGAGCGCCGCAAGCGTCGCCTTGGGCGAAGCGTTAATCACCCGTGAAACGCTGATCGCGCGGTCGGCAGTACCCAGCATACTGGTGATCTGGCGGTCGAGACGCTCGCTCACCACCGGCACCACATCACCCGACGCCTGCGTGCGTCGTTCGGCGAGCGCGAGGGCGACATATTGACGTGATATGCCGGCTTCCACGGCGGCGGCTTCCACATCGCGTACGCGATAGCTCCCGCTCTCGCGAGAGGACTGCTCGTTAGCGGTCGGCGCCTGCAGCGCGGGGGTGCGCTCCATGCGGTGCGCCGCTTGCGCCTGTAGCTGTGCCGCGCGCTGCCACACCGCGAGCGCTTCCGGCTCCGACAGCACGCCGCCAGGCGCTGCGTCGGCCACCGTGTTTTCGGCGGCCTGCGCGTCGCGCATGGCCGCATCGAGAGCGTTCGCCAACTCATCGGCCGTGCCGTATCGTTCGTCTGGGCGCTTCCGCAGGCATCGCTCGATCACGGCCACGACACTGGCCGGCACGTGCGGTGCCGCCGTGGCGAGCGAGGGCACCGGCCGTGTGACATGCGCCACCAGCACACTCTGCGGCGAGCCATCAAAGGGTAACGCACCAGTGAGCGCGCGATATCCCACCACGCCCAGAGCGTAAAGGTCAGTCCGTCCATCGACCACGTCACCAGACGCTTGCTCAGGACTCATGTAGTGCACCGACCCGAGGACGTGCCCATCCATCGTCAGTCCGTTCGCTTCGTTCCCGTGATCGCGGGCGATACCAAAGTCGGTGACCACGGCTCGGCCCGAGACGCGATCGAGCAGAATGTTGTCGGGCTTGATGTCACGATGCACAACGCCCCGCGCATGCGCATACGCCAGTCCCCACGCGACCTCCTTGAGCACGCGCACGGTGTCGGTGACCGGCAGCATGTCGCGCTCCACCAGTCGATCGCCGAGCGATTCTCCCTCGATGTAGCGCATGGTAAACCATACGATCCCGGCCGTCTCGTCGGCGCGAAACACATCGATGATGTGCGGGTGTTCAAGTTTGGCATTCGTACGTGCTTCACGAAGAAACCGCTCCCGCTCGTCGGGGGTGGCCTGATCGTCCCGCAAAACCTTGAGCGCGACCGACCGGTCGAGGAACCGGTCGCGCACCAACCAAACGGCGCCCATGCCACCAACGCCGAGCGGTCGAATGATGTCAAACAACTCGCGAAGGACGGGCGCGAGTGGTGGGGCGTCAGGCATACGCGAGGGAGCGGTCGGAGGCATATAGCGCATAAGGTAGCGCCGTTTCGGTCATACGGGAGCCCGTGTACGTTAATTCCTGAATCGGGTGCAGAGCGTCGGGCCGAAGCCCGCTCGCGCTCCTATCGTGAACGGATGCGCGCACGGTCAACGACCGGACAAGACGACGCCGGCACATCTCTTGCTCCTACTGCCTCCCGCTAACGCAGAACAACAGTTTCGTTCCCGACCGCATGCGGTTTCAGCAACTTTGACGCGAACGAGCCGAGGCACGCTGATTCCTTCACCCACCATAACGTTTCTGCCGCCTGCTATTTCAGTAAAAAGCGTCCGCTGATCGCATCGAGCTCGGCCCACTCAACCGAGGGGTCGGCGTAGACTTCGTTGGCCGCCCGATAGGCATCCACCACGCTCCGAAACCGCGCGTGCCACATGCCCTCGTTCCACGAGGGACGAATGACCTGCTCCAAACCATGACGGACAAACAACTCACTCACCTGTCGATTGGTCAGACCAGGCCGCGCCTGAATGGTGATGACATTGAGCGGCCGCACTTCGGAGCCATCAAGGTATTTGTAGACCGGTGCGATGAAGCGCAGCCCAGGCACTTGCCGCGCGCGCCGCAGTAACGCGGTGCGCTGACGCGCGCTGGTTCCCACGCCCCCGTTGGCCACACGCACTTCGAAGTGCCCGGTCTGCGCCCCAAGTGCCACCGCCGCGGGCGCCAGGAATCCACGGGCCCCAAGGCGTGTCGCTACCTCTTCGGCCGGGATGGTCGTGTCAAACTCCACCACGAAGCGGTTGGGCACTGGGGTGAGCGTGATGAATTCGTTGAAGTACCGGTAGCCTTCCGCGTCCGCCGCGTCATTGAGCGCCGTGGGGCTGTCACCGCAAGCCACCCCAGCCAGCGCGAGCAATGTCACCGCCGCCGTTTTCGCCGCCAACCTCGTCACGTGCTGCACCATGATGTCCTCGCTTGCCGGTATTGAGCGTTCCCGCGCGATACTACACGTATCTCACACTGGATTTTTGCTCTTGGAGAAATTTGTGGATAAAATCAGCCCGAGGCGAGGGGAGGTCGGCCTGTCAATCCATGGTTTTGATTTGCGTTTTTGGGGATTTCGTGCGGGTCAATCTGTTCCGCGAAGAGCCGAAAAACTTCACCATCTGAACGACGGCGGCAGCTGCGTTCTGGTGATGCTTCTGGCAATGATTCGGTGATGGTTCAGGCCGCCGCGCTTGGTACACTCGGCGGATGTTCGCCCCTTGCGCAGACCCCCTCGCCGAGCTGACCGTATGGCTATGCCCGATACGCGACCATATCGCTCGCCAAGTCCAGATCGCACCGTCTGGACGGTGGCTGATCTCGAAGCTATCCCCGACGACGGGAACCGCTACGAGATTCTGCACGGCGAGTTGCTGGTGACGCCGCTACCATCGACGGGACATCAGCGCATTGCCGTGCGCCTGACCGTATTGACGGTCATGTGGTGTCGTGCGCACACCGGCTGGACCGTGCTTGCGCCGGGCGGCGTGCATATCAGTGAAACGACATGGCTGGAGCCGGATCTCGCGGTGTACGCGGCACTGGAGTCGGCCAACCTGTCGTGGCGCGAAATGCCGCCGCCGCTTTTGGTGATTGAGGTACTCAGCCAACCCACACGTCGTCGTGATCGCCATCGCAAGCGTCCCACGTACCTGTCGCATGGTGTCTGCGAACTCTGGCTGGTGGATCAGGACACCCGCACCATCGAGCGGTGGACGTCGGCCTCGGAGTTTCCGGAGACGTTTCGCGATGGGATCACGTGGACGGCTGGCGGCACGTTGCCGCCACTGGTGGTGAGTGACGCCGAGTTGTTCGGGACGCACGCTAATACTGCGTGAGCTCCCCTCGCTGCAGCTTGCCCCAGTAGTCGACAAGCGCCGCTTTGACCTTACCACTCAGCAGGTACACGCCAATCAAGTTCGGGAAGGCCATGCCGAGGATCATCAAGTCGCCAAAGTCGAGCACATTGGTGGACGTAATAATCGACCCCAGGAACACGAACAGTAAGAACAGCGCCTTGTAGTAGCGCGACGAGCCGTCGCCGAACATCCACACCCAGCAGCGCTCCCCGTAGTACGACCACGAGATCATCGTGGAATATGCGAACAGGAACACCGCTCCAGACAGTACATACGGGAACCAGCTGATGCTCTCGCCGAACGCGCGTGAGGTCAGCGCGGCGCCCGCTTTGCTCGCAATGACGTCGGCGTAGGCGGGGTTGTTGTAGGCGCCCGACACTACGATCACGAGCGCCGTCATCGTGCAGACCACTACCGTATCGATGAACGGCTCGAGAAGCGCGACGATCCCTTCGCGCACTGCGTAATCGGTCTTGGCCGCCGAATGGGCGATGGCGGCCGATCCGGCACCGGCCTCGTTGGAGAACGCCGCGCGCTGGAAGCCCACCACCAGCGTGCCGATAAAGCCGCCGTACGCCGCATCAGGCGAGAACGCCTGCGAAAAGATCAACCCAAACGCTGCCGGGATGTCGCCCGCGTTCGTGGCGATCACGAAGATCGCCGCCAACACGTACACCATCACCATGGCCGGTACGATCTTGTCGGCCACGGACGCAATGCGCTTGACGCCGCCCACGATCACGATGCCCACGAGCACGGCCATCAGGAGGCCGTACGCCCACGGGACTTCCGCCAGAATCGGAACGGTTTCCTGCAGCGCGTTCAACGACTGATTTACTTGGAACGAGTTGCCGCCCCCCAGCGACCCGCCCACGCACAGGATCGCGAACATCACGGCCAGCACCTTGCCCGGCCCCGCGAGGCCCCGCTCGGACAGCCCTTTCGACAAGTATTGCATCGCGCCACCCATCACACTCCCGTCGGGGCGCACTTCGCGGTACATCTGCCCCAGCGTGCACTCCGTGAACTTGGCGGTCATGCCGAAGAGTCCCGCCACAATCATCCAGAACGTCGCCCCCGGGCCACCGAGAGAAACGGCGATGGCCACGCCCGCAATGTTGCCGAGCCCGACCGTGGCGGAGAGCGCCGTCGAGAGCGCGGCGAAGTGCGAAACCTCGCCCGGCGCGTTGGGGTCGGTGAACTTGCCGCGCGTCACGTTGATGGCGTGCCTGAACGCGCGGAAGTTGATGAACCCCATCTTGAGCGTCAGGAAGACCGAGCCGACGACCAGCCAAATGACGATGAAGGGAATCGTTTGTTGTGGTGTCTGGTCGTTGTCCCAGAAGAACACATCGAAGAACAGCACCGCACCGACAACGCCGTTGACGTGTCCCATGGCGCGATCGACGATGGCCATGAATCCGGTTGGTTCGGCCGACGGGAGGGCAGGGGCGGCGACGTTCGCTGGCGCGACCACGGCGGGGGTCGTGACGGCGGTGGGGGACTGCGCCGCGAGGGTGAAGGCCGTGCAGTCCGCCGATATGGCTGGCGCCAAGCACAGCAGGGCTGCGGCGATCACCGCGTTGCGAAAGTTCACGAGTTCTCTGACTGAGGAGGGAAGGGGGCGCTGGGGGCCGCGCGAGCGCTCTGCCACGATAGTACGCGGAACCCCTTCCCGACACCTCCCAGCCGAACACGTAGCGCGCGCCTTCCCAGCACCGGCAACGCCCGCCCACCTCAATCGTCACCGGGATATGACCCCGCTTCGTGTCCTGACCTTTCTCGCGTTAACGCTCACCGCCGCCGCCTGCGGCCAAGCCACCAACGGAATGCCCGGCGGATGGCCCAAGGTGGTCCTCGCCTCCGACTCGACCTGCCCCACCGTCGCCGGTCGCTACTTTGATTCGTCCGCGCCCATCTCGATGGTCATGGCCAAGCAGCGCGTCGCGTGGGATACCACCAACGCCGACTGGGCGTATTTCGAGCTTGCGGGCAATGCCGACCAAGGGCTCACGGTGCAGGTGGTCTACCGGGACAGCGTGTCGACCACTGGCACTCTGCGGAAGGGCAATGCGTGGACGAGCGACTACTACTGCGAAGGTGGCTGGCTGCATATTCCCGATGGGAGTATGCTCTCGCACTGGGATCAGGACATGAAGACGGGCAACTTCGTTCCCAAGCGCCACGCCATGCGCATCGCCCCGAACACCGACGGGGCCCTGGTGGCTCGTGTCGACTTCACCGACTACGACGAGATCACGGTCTGGTGCGGCGACGGCTGCAAGGGGATCCCCATTCCGGGCAGCTTCACAACGAAATCGGTGTGGACGATGGCCGAAAAGTTCGATCCCGAACTACCCACGCCAATGGCGCGCGCGCGACAGCAGGTCATTGATCAGGATGAGGCGGTGCTGGCACAGGCAAGGAACGACCGCCTGTATCAGGAGCAGCAGGAGCTTGAGCAGGGCCCCGTTGATCCCCAGGAGGCCATCGTTCGGCAGCGCGCACTCTCGGCCCTGGTGCCCGGCATGCTGTTGCGCGGCGTGAGCTCGCGAGGCGCCGGCTGGCATCTGGGCCTGGAGTTCGACGAACTGTACCAGCTGGAGCAGTTCATGCAGCGGATGGCGGGTTCCGGTCCGGTGGCCGAGTTGAAGGTGGCACCGTTGTATCGCACGCGCACGACCACGGGACGCACGACCGACGTGCTGTTTATTCGCTACGAGTGAGGCGCGCGCGGGGATGTTTCGGTGCACACGTCGGGCTATCCGTCGCCAGTCCCGCGCAGCGCCTCGTTCCCGCACGAATCTTTCCTCGGTACAGCGCTGCCGTGCCTCGCGCACAAGGTAGATGTGAAATCCGTGCACGCGGCGTCAACGAACAATTCCTCGCTGCGAACCACCCCACCAGCCGCAACCGCCAGCGCATGATGCGCCCCTATCACCCCGCGCGACGCAGCTGTTCGCGCGTGATGGAGTCGTGCACATCGCCGGTGCGCGATCTGCCGATAAGCGCGAGACGGTCCAGTTCGGCCTTCGTGATTCCTCCGACTTCCGTGCGATATACCGCCTTCAATGCGTTCAGACGGTTCTGCGATGCCACCAGCGCTTCGTGTGTTTGGACCACACGCGCCGTGACACCGATGCGCGCCGCGAGATGTGCGGCAAGACGGGTGGCATGACGCTGCGCGACGTCGACGGCGGACGTGGTCTCCGGTAGATACTCTACCGAGATCAGGGCCGGCAGGTCGATGGCGGCGGCGGATGCGGCGTTGCTGGTGACCACGAAGGTGCCGTCGCTGCACTCCGTCTCCATGTCGACGACCTTGCCGGGCGTTTTGCGCAACACCCACAGAAGAAAACGTATCAGCAAGGGCTTCAGGCGCGGGTGATACAGCGCCACCATCACCGTGCCGTCGCGGGAGACCATCGCGCGGATCAGCACAGGGCGGAGCACACCACCGGGCGTGTTCGTGATCGTCCGGTCTTCCACATCAGCCAGCATACGGTAGCCTTGACCGGACAGCAGGTGCGTCATGCGGTCATACCAAGCGATATCGAGATGCCGAAATGCCTTGGCGTCCGCGGCGACGTAGTCGTGTGTCGGCTGGTACGTGGCCTCGAGCACCGAGAGGATGTCGTGTGCGGCCTGTTCGACGGGTTTCACAACGACACTCTGGCGTCAGGGGAGCGGTTTCCGGCGGGCCGGTTCTGAGAGTCTGCGGGTTGGCTCAGCGCGGCGATGAACCGACGAATGACTGGTTCCCCTACGGCCGGGTCACAGGTCCCGCCGCGCCGTGCTCCGGCGCCTTGAGCGGCTGGCTTTCTTCGACGATGACGAAGCCGCTGGCATGCTGACGTGGCCGCACTCGGGCTTCCACGTGCATACGGCCGTCTGGGTGTCGGAAAAAGACCGGGCCAGTTGGCGTGATGAGGCGCCGAGCGTGGCCCACTCGATCTTTGACAGCACGTTGCGCGTGGCGAGTGCGTGACTCGCCGCCTTTTCGAATACATACAATCCGGCGTCGAGAACCCACAGGAGGAAATGGTGCAGTCGCGGCACCGTTGGATCGATCACGGCGTCCACGCCCAATGGCAGCGTGGCTCGCGCCGCGATAGCCGGCGGCTACCGATCCAGTGAGCATGAACGGGATACCGACTTCGTTCAACACGCGACTCAAAAACTTCACGAAACTCTCGCGACTCACCGTGGTCGGTCGACGAGGGGTTCGTGGCGCACGGACAGAGTAAGCGACTCACCGGCGAGTAACTCGACGAGTTCGATAGTAGATCGGCCAGGATGCCGCCGGCCCTCCCGTGGACGGAAATCGCGCCGTACGTTCGCTGGATATCCGACCGACCCCCAATTGAATTTCAAACCCGAACGGGAGAATCCTCGATCTCGCGGGGTGTATAAACCGTGTGTCCTGTTCCGGCACTGATCGCAATCGACGTACCCGTGACGAGCACATTACGACGGTCTCTGCGACTATCAGCGATCACTTGGTGTCTGTTTACCGTTAAGCTTTTATCGGCGTCACTGGCGGTTTTGTCGACGCGGTGGTCGTACTATCCCGTCTTTCATTCATCCAATCATCCGAGGAGATTTACAAGCTGTACCGAGTCGGCGGCGCCAAGGCGAAGAATACCACAAAAATTGGAACCGCCGACTGGGGGACGGACTCACTTGGGGTCAGCTCAGGCGTATCACAGACTGGAAAGCTCCTTTGATTTGGGTCGCGCTCTTTGACAAAGCGACTGGTCGTCACCGCTTCTACACGCATGTGTGCAAGCTCGCAAAGTTCCACCACAGCTTGTTCGGAGCGGGAAAGTCTGTTGCGGGCGCGGGTGAGTGGGTAATCGTCGATGGTCGATTGTCTCTCATCACCGCCAACAGCGGTCACTACCGGCCCGACATGAACCTCTTTGCGCAAGCGGTGCGATGGATGACGCCAGCGCTGCAGGAGAGCACCAATGTGGTCCTTTTCGACAAAAACGAGGACAAATATGTCGCGCGATCTGCGGCTCAGCTTCTTGCCGCCCCCAGCGGGGGTGGTCGTTACTTTGTTCATGCGAGTGCCGCAACCAATTGATCCTTGCGTTTGCGAGCGCCGACACCGCAGCAAGCGGCTGTGGCTTGTTCGACGGGTTTCATGACGAGACTCTGGCGTAACGGGAGCGATCTCCGGTGCGACGGTTCTCAGGTTCCCCCGTGGGCGGGGCGCCACGAAGACCTGATGACCGACTGTTTCTCCCACCGTCGGGTCACACGTCCTGCTGCGACCGCTAAATCGTCTCGGGCTCCAGCGTGCGCTCCACCACTTTTCCATCCACGCGGCTCACGTAGTAACACTTGGCCGCCGGCCGCGTATGCACCACGCGCTTGACGGACGTCTCTTCGAAGTAGATGCCGGCATCGTTGTCACAGGCATAGCCGGGTTTCATCTCCCCCGACCCGATCAGCTGCTGATACAGCGGGCGACGACCGGGTTCGGCGTCGTAGTGCGGGGAATGACTCCCGGGCAGGAAGCCCAGGCACTGCACCGTCGACAACGCCTTCGGACGCGAGTCCGTGGTCCCTTCCTCGAACCAGCAGAGCGAGCCCGCACTGG
>Ga0105045_10005550_pt1 | contig 11107 bp, 11 predicted proteins | sample MAT02_FD_78089 | JGI IMG/M metagenome (GOLD analysis project Ga0105045, IMG submission 78089) | Freshwater microbial communities from Lake Fryxell liftoff mats and glacier meltwater in Antarctica - MAT-02 (megahit assembly) | ecosystem: Environmental > Aquatic > Freshwater > Ice > Liftoff... | reverse complement strand
TGGTAATGCCTCAATACCTGCCAGTTACCATCGCTTAATGCGCTGGTGGGTTGGACTCGGTATTCCTGCATTTGTTTCAGTCATGATCGTTTATTGGTTAATGGTCAGTAAGTATGGGATCTCTGTTATACTCTTCTGAATTTGACTTCAGGCACTAGGCTATGACCCGCAAATCTGAAAAACTAGAAAATTTATTGATCCGAATTATGGCTACCAATGATATTACAGAGCAAAGCCAGATCCTCGATAAATTAAAAGAAAATGGCGTTGATTTACCGCAATCGACGTTATCACGTTGGTTAAAGAAGTTAGACATTCATAAAGTAAATAATCGCTATAAGGTTTTTGAAAGGGCTTTAGTGACTCGGATCCCTGTATTTAGTATCAAGGTCTCATTACCTAATCTGGTGGTATTACATACCTTGCCAGGCCATGCGAATGCGCTGGCAGAGCAAATCGACCAGCGTATGGCCAAAGCAGCAGCACACCCCGCTGACCCTTACCATGGTGTTCTAGGGACGATAGCAGGGGATAATACCGTGCTGGTGATCATGAAAGAGCAGACGAGCTTAATAGCCTTTCAGCAAGCCTATGAAGGTGATACACGCATGGGTGGCTAATCATATGTTAGTCTATTAAAATAGCTGCTGATGAACTTGGGAATGTTATGTCTGCAAATGGCCCGACACGAGAACCCATCGAAGATGATGAAGCAATCCTTTTTGTACAGGAAGAGGATGAGCCCGATCTCAGCGCTGACACATCGATTCAAACAACACAAATCGAACGATCAATTGATGACTTACCTCAAGAAGTCCAAGCCAGGCTCGCGCATGTTCATGCAGAACTCGTCAGAAAAGAACTCACCTCAAAATTAAAGCAATACCTTAAGCAATTTTTTGACAAGCTTACTGATCCTAGTCTTGATTCATTTCAAGATGCCATTCGCTCTTCTCTCAAAGAAGAAGACAAACTCCTATTTGACGCCTTTAAAGTATCAAATTCGCGAAAAGACATGAGTTATGAAAATGTTAGTCGAGTATATCAAGCACTACAAGCCAGTATTAAACAAAATATTGCTAACCCACAACAGGCAAACCATAAAGCCTTAATGAATATTGCGGGAAGCAGTTTGGCGTCAGTGCAACATTTAGTGAATTATAATATTCCTGAACTTATGAATACAGCGAAAAAAATAACCGTGATGCAAGAAACACGGTTTGTGAGAAAAAATAAGAAAAAATCGTTTTTCAGAAAAGTGGTAGAAGCTGTTTTTCCTTTTATTCAAAAAAGAGAAGACAGTGTGATTATTAAAAAAAGAACAGAAAAAATTTCATCTCTAGAAAAAGCTGCGGTGCAAATTGCCACTACCTCTATGATTGATTACTTTGCTAAATATGGCGAAGGGTATTTTAATGCCTTTGATAACGCTATTGAATATAATAAACAAGTTGCCAAAGGCTATGCGATGAATATTATACAAACCACGGAACAAGCCAATGTGCAAGTTGCAATGGCAAAAGCAAGTGAATCAACAACGCAGCAAGTACTAAACATAGTGGGAACTGCCGCTCAAGTTATTGCTAACGTCGACAAAGGGATCAATGAATGGATTGTTGCTAAATTAAATAAAACCACCCCGGGCGCTTATCTAGAACATGTCTTGCAGCCTGGTAGTGAGGTGCGCCAAACAACGATTACAGAACATTTCCGAAATGAATTTGAGATGGCATCGCAAAAGGAAGCCTTTAATGGCTTGATTCATTTTGCTCGTCATTTAACCAATTTTTACATCACTTCGAATCGAGCAAAACAGAATGGTTACAGTAATGTGAGCACCGAGCAATTTGGATTCAAAAACCTTGACGATCTGAAATTTGAAGTTTTCTTATCAAGGCTTATCCGCTCACTGGGCTTTCCTGTTACCAATTTCAATGATTTGCAGCACTTTATGTTAAGCACTGAAGATCCCAATCGTTTACTGGAAAAAAATTACCCTAATAATAAAGTCCACCAAGCAGAAAAAGAGCGGTTGATTTTGAGCCAAAAAGAGGCATTTGAACGATTCGTGCGCGCAAAACCCAATGACGCCGAATTAGGTATTCGTGCAGCTGTGACTTGGATTTCGGATGAACATGCGCAAATGATGCCAAGCAAAGGCAACGAAAATTATTTTTACTGTCTTAACTTACAAAAAGAAGTGCTTGAAGTGTTACAGGAAAAGGAAAGGAAACAAAATGCAGTGTCTTTAGCAAGTCGGGAGTTTACGCTTGAAGAACGTGTTTATCATCCAGGAGCAACCAGCGTTGTTTCTAAAATCACGGGACAATTAAAAAATCAGCTCGTTCAACGCATGCCCGAACTGGTTGGGGTATTTTTGAGTGATGCGCGCCAGCTGCAAGACAACGCAAATACCCAATATGACAGTATGCTACAAAATTGGTTGAAGCAAATTGGCGATAAGCAACAAGCGGGAATAGACGCAGACCAAGCGCCAGTTATAAGAGGCCTATCGGTTACAGAGCTGAGTCACCGATGGGAGAAAAGTGCCAGCAAAACGGTTAAAAAAGCGTTTCGCTCTGATGAAGTTAAAAGAGTACTCGATAAATTTAACAGCAGTGCGGTGATAGAATGGAAGAATTCAACGATCAGTTTGTTGCAGCTTTGTATTAAATTAGAAGGTCCCACTTTTTTGAGTAAGGTCATCAAGCAACTTGAGACGCTGGCAAACGAGCTTAAAAATAATGGTGCTCATGAAACAACACAGGCAGTCATTTTCCAGCAAATCACTGCAATCAGGATGTTGTTATCCCCAGATGGTCAATCGTTAGACAAAGAAGGTTTGCTAAGGACTCAGCCTGAAGCATTGAAAATCGTTTTTGATGGCGTTACGAATGCGATAGAGGGTATGGAAAAAAATAGCCAACTGACAATAGATGAACGGCAAAATCTTTATATGATGTCACAAGCGCTGGGTACGATGAATACCGCTTTTCAATCATTTGATTGGGCTAAAAAGGCCTACGATACCGTGTATAAAACGCACTTTGATAAATTCAATTCAATGCCAGAAATGCAGTTGGGAAAATTTGTTGCTGAATACTTAGGACGAGAGCTAGAGAAATCGCTGGTTTCATCAATGAATGCACCGATTGTGCAGTTTCAATTTTATGCTAAACAGAAAATGGCAGGACTTCATCGGTTAAGTGAACCTAAAGCGGAAGAGACTGCCTCAGCACAAAATTGGAGTGAATGGGGAGAAAGCTACATTTCATCAGCGATTGAGTTTCTAAAGCCTGCGGCGGTTAAACTGGCTGAGCTAGGAGCGGCTCCCTTCTTATTAGGTTATAGCAGTTATTATATGGTTAAACTTTATCAACGAGACATCGCACCGGATCCCAGAAGCATCAATCAGGCTGTTTGCGATAATGCCAAGATGTTTATTCGTGAGAAAACTTATGAGGCAATTGCGAAAATGATACCCCAAATGTATATGCTGTTTGCAATGGACGATCGCTTTCAAAAGAACCATAAAAACTTGCTGTTCGATGCCTTTGCACAATGTGGCTTGAGCAGTCGTAAACGTTATTATGATTTAATGGATAATTTAGCAAAGGGTTTAGGACACGAGAGTATCGAAAAATATATTGATTTTCAACGTATGGTTGATGTACAACAGGCTATCGTTGACAAAGCAAAAACCGATGTGGCGGCCACTTGGATGTACTCTGACGTATTGCAACAAAAAGTAACAGCTGCTGAGCAAGATTTGCAGGTCTTACGAGGTATTCAGGAGAGTAAGCGTAAGGAATATGCAGCTTTGCCCCAAAGCCAAGAACAACTCGACACGGATAAATTTGTTACAATGAAAGAAGTTATTCAAAATGAATATCTCCAATTAACGGAAGATATTAAAAAAGGTAACCTAGATGATGGTACGAATTATTTGGTCATGCTTTCTTCTTTAAATGCATTTATTCAACAAGTTGAGTTGGTACAAAGAGAAACGATTGCTATCGAATTATTATCCCCAGATATTGATGCACAAATCAGTTATAACAGTGAACAACAAGGCGTATTAGCGCAATTAAAGCTGGCGGCCAGAGAAGAATTGAAAGAGGTAGCCCAAGGCCAGATGCAAAAGGGAATTTTTGCTCAGCTCACCCAGTCAATGGATACGGCAAGTTATTTTAGTACGCAATTAATGGATTCAATACAGCAGCAGTTGACGACGGCTTTAAATGCCGCTTATGTAAGGCCACCAGCAGTTGCATCGGCATTTTCGCTATCAAGGAGGTCAGCTGATACCGTTGCCCCTAAGACTTCGGCTACCAATGCTGCGACAATCGAGCCAGGCACTGATGAAAGTTCTAACACCCGAAGATCAGAACCATAAATTAGCTGGATAAATATCTAATTGGTATTTCATGCGCTCAAGGCGTGTATTTATCTTCATAAAAAGTTAAAATATAAACTAAACTGATAGGATCCACATCTAAGTGACGAGGACGCATGCAATACGGCCCGATCCCTCTCAAAATCATTCGAACTGAACGGCTTATTATTCGTCCGGTGCTTATTTCTGATGCTGCTTTAATGCATAGCGCGATGAAAGTAAGCTACCAGACTTTGAAGCAATGGATGCCATGGGCGCAATCATTAGCCTCGTTGCGTGATACAGAAGTCTATTTAGCCCATGGTGAAAAAATTTGGAGCTCACCTGCCCATGAGGGAATTGAGCAGCCCTTACAAATCATGGATGCTAATGATCGCATCTATTACGGTGCAACAGGGATCAAACCCGCTAACCTCATGATCCCCAGTTTTGAAATTGGCTATTGGGTTAATCAACCGCATGCTAACAAAGGACTGATCACAGAAGCGATGAACGCACTTTCGCGCTATCTATTTGATGTTATTAAGGCAAAGCGCATTGAAATCAATTGTGAAGAAAAAAATGTTAAAAGTGCGCAAGTCGCTGTCAGACTGGGCTATAAAGAAGAAGGAAAACTGCAGAACCATCGCTTAAGTGCCAGTGGTAAGATGCTGTCCAATTCTTTGGTATATGGTTGCACTGACATTGCAAAATTACCCCCTTTAGCTTATCAATACGAAAAATGATGTAGGTTTATGATATCTTATTTATATCTGGCAATCGCCATTTTGGCTGAAGTGATTGCAACCAGCTCTTTGAAAGCCTCTGAAGAATTCACTAAATTTTTTCCAAGTGCTTTAGTTGTTACAGGCTATTGCTTAGCTTTTTACTTTTTGATGTTGAGTCTACGTACCATCCCTGTGGGCATTGCTTATGCCATCTGGTCTGGCGTGGGTGTGGTGGCAGTTACCATCATTAGTTACTTTTTGTATCGCCAAGTGCTAGATGCGGCAGCGGTAGTGGGGATAGCCTTGATTATTGCAGGAGTTATCGTTATTCAAACCTTGTCTCACACAAATGCTGCTCATTAAATGAGCACGCAACATACTTTTTATTTTTTCTCTTATGTGCCTGCGATCCGTTATCACATTTCTCAGTGTTTATTACAAAGAGGGTGGGTAGAGGCAGTCAATGCACAAAGTGCCGATTTGGGTGACAAGCATTTATCTTTGAATGATAAATTAGCAAAGCATGTTGAATATAAGCATTTATTAGCTGCCCTGGTTGCGAATATTAACCCGCCGATTATGCCCCTGACTTATACGATTAACGACGAAAACTGTCAGCAAGTGTTTGCCAAAATTATTTATGAACATTATCTCGTCAATCATCAATATCAGCCATCCGTAGAGGGGGTACAATGGATTTTAAAGCCTTCAATGTTGAACAATGGTGATCAAATAAAGCTGTTTAATAACATTGAAGATATAAAAAAATATTATTATACAGCCTCTCGCCTGGGGGGAGATCATGTTTTACAGCAGTATATTCATCAACCAAAATTAATCGATGGCAAAAAGCACACTTATCGCCTACATGTGGTAGCGACTAACTATGCAGGTGTGTTTTTATACGATCAAGGTTATATTAATTTGAGTGCTTTGCCATTTTCAGCAGAAGATGGTTTTGCTAACCGTAAAATGCACATTACCAATTATGTCCTCGATGGGGTGTTGTCTCATATTGAGCAACGTTCTACCAATCTTTTGGCTGATTTTCCTGATACTTATCAACAAATGAAAGACATCGTCAGCAAAGTGATGAAGGCGTTAGTTAAGAAGGAGCCGGTTTTTTTAAAGCCTAACAAGACACTCAAATTTGAAATATTTGGCTTTGATTTTATGAAAGATGATTCCGGCAAGCTGTGGCTATTGGAAATCAATCAAGGGCCTGATGCACCTACCTTTGAAGAAAATCATTTAAACGTCGTTTTATGGGAACGCTTTTGGCAAGACATTATCGATGATTTTGCCATTCCCGTGGCTTTACATAATCGTCAAAAAAGGGAATATGCACATTTTAATCAAGTGTTAACGAAAAGCGAAAGTTACTCCGTTTGTCGGAATTTCATTCATAAACTCTTTAATGCTCCTGTAGGCGCCACTTTAAAATAAATTAACCTGTTTAGAGATCCTCTGGTTTTTGATTTTTTTTGACCTATGTTCAATCTTATGAGTCATGTATTGGATACGAGGTTAGTGATGTTTACACCAGGTAGTAAAGCCGATCAAGCTATGAAGCTTTTAGTGATGGGCGCGGGATCTTATTTCGTTTGGTATTTTGCAGGCCCCCTCTCAGGAGAGATTGGACGCCATCTCTTTGAATATTATTATTATATGCTTCATGGCACACCATCGCATTTATCATTCGAATATTGGATAAACTATTTACCGTTGCGGGGGCATGCGACGAATTATTTTTATAAATATGGCGAAATGGGTTGTGTGGCACTATCTGCGCCGGTTTTTTACTTATTGCCTGATTTAGTGCGTTTTTGTGTAACAAGTCAAAAGCCGGTCGATGCGCATGATCGAGAAATGTTAGAAGAAGAGTTGGAAAGCCTGGAAAAGCTTGGACAGTTGTTGCATGTGGTACCACAAGTGGGAGTCAATGCAGAAGAATCGGCGCATCCACCCATCTTACTGAGCGATGCAGCCAAAGCGAATGAGCCTTGTGCTAACGACGAAGTGCATACGGTAGACCCAGAAAATCGTGCAACACGCTCTATGTTGAATTAGGTTGTTTTGTCAGGAGGCGTTGCCGCTTTTTTATCCGGTTTTCGTAAAGCGGAGGCTGCCAAGGCCTTCGCTATTTTCACACGCTCAGCTTGGGGTAGTTGTAATAGAATTTGAAACATGGTCTTTTGCGACAGGCTGAAGTTCTTAATGGAAAGTTGATAGGTTTGCTCAAAGAGATCCCCAAGCAGTTTTTCATTCAGGGGTTCTTGGATTATGACTTGCGCAATTTGTAAGCGGACCTGACGAATTTGATTTTGGTTGATCACCATTTCCTGTTGTTGTTGCTTCATGAATTCGCCGATTTTCTTTTTATTTTTATCGGGCAGTGCTTTATACATGCCTTTCATCTCTGGCGTAATGGGCTCAACCTCAACCTGGGCTTTTGGGGTATGGCCTAAGAAGTAACCGACAATGAAAATATTGGAGGCAACCGAGGCAATTAAGATGATGAAAAGCCATTTTGACTGATTCATGGGGATCAATTCCTTAATAAGCTAAAATACATTATAGATGCTGTCCAACCCCAAAGCTTAATTGAGTGTACATACATATAAATGTGCTTAACAGTGGATCATAAGGGGGGCATCAGTTAGCATAAACACGTAGTTTTCTAGCAATAGGGCAATTATGAGCTTATATTCCAAAAAAGACCTGCCAATTGGCATTTTTGACTCAGGTATTGGGGGGTTGACCGTCCTTAAAGCCCTACGAGAGGCGCTTCCTGCAGAACATTTTCTGTATCTGGGTGACACAGCCAGATTGCCTTATGGCACGAAGAGCCCTGAAACTGTCAAAAATTATACCCTCAATGCCACTGAAATATTGGCAGATGAGGTCAAAATGTTGGTGGTGGCTTGTAATACCGCCACAGCTGTTGCTTGGAAGCCCTACAACAAAAATTTTATCCTATCCCCGTTGTGGGAGTCATTGAGCCCGGTGCAAAAGCGGCCTTATCTGAAGCAAATGAAGGATCGGTCGTGATTTTAGCCACCGAAGGTACCGTCAAAGGGCATGCCTACAAAAACGTGCTAACACGGCTTTCGCCTGAAACAAAAGTGGTGGAATGGGCTTGCTCACCGTTGTTAGTGGCACTCGCTGAAGAGGGATGGTGTCATGGGCAGTTGGTAGAAGATATTATTGCAAAATTATTAACCCCCTTAAAGCAGACACTGGCGGATCAAAAAATCCGTTGTGCCGTATTAGGTTGCACGCATTTTCCTGTATTAAAAGATCCTATCCAAAAAGTATTAGGGGATATCTTGGTGCTGGACCCTGCAAAACAAGTTGCAGAAGAAGTGAAAGCATTACTTGGCGAGCAAAATTTACGCCGTGAAACCATCGATGTTCCCACTATTCATTTTATGGCAACTGATGGACCAGAACGTTTTGCCCGCACGGCGCAAATATTTTTAGGTCATCCCATTGCGCTAAATACCGTGCAACTCGTGTCGGTTCCCGCCTATGATTTAGGGACGCGACATGTAATCAACTTGCGTACATCGACAGGATTGTAAAATGGCCATAATGGTTCCCAAGGTGAAGATCCCTAGAATGGCGAGCACTGTCCGAAGGGGATAAGTTGTTTGAAAGAGTTGGAAGGGTTCTAAGGCACCGGTGAGGTACACCACGGAAGTAGCTAGTAACGTCATACCAGTCGGTGCTGCTCGAAAATGGTGCGCAAACAAGCAAAGTGCAACCAATAAAGTCATGGCCCAAGGAATAGCCACGACGACAGGCAAGAAGAAAAATAAACCATGCCCAATGACAATAGCGCCACCTGCAAACCAGGCGGGTAATGAGCCTTTCACAAAAAGTCGCTTAACGGTAAAAGGTTCCAAGCTCAAGCAAAGCGGTGTTAAGCATAAAATCCCATTCACTTCGCCGATAAATCCCATGAGCCAAGGCAAGTCGGGGTAGTAAAGATATTGCCAACCGATGTGGATTGCGCAAAAAAATAGCACCACACAAATAAATTGTAGGCAAACTTTCGTTGAGTGCATGGGAGCGATAGTGCCAAAAAAACGTAAGCAACAAAAGCGGATCAGCCAGAGGTTGGCGGTAAAAAGAATGCTATTGCCGAGGCTCACGGTTAATGGAAAATTGTTAAATAGATAACTTGTAAGAGAGCCCGTCAAAATACCCAAGACTAATATGTCGCCACGCAGAAAAAGTGCAGACAAACCCACACCAGCGGCGGGCCAGACAGGAGAATACAGCCCATTCTTCAAGAGAAATTCCTGGCCACCAAAAATAAGCACGGCACTGAACAACCATTCAAAGAATCTTCTGGTAAAATAGAGACGGTTAAAACGAGATTGCAGTGCAGGCTGGGGTACAGCAAGATCCTTGGCTACAACGACAGTCGCAAAAGCCTCTTGGTTTTCGTTAAATGATGACACAGGTAAACTTAATGGACAAAGTAGCAATAGATTTACTATATCAAGGTTATTTCTCTAAAGTCTACCAACATACTCACGGCTATATTGCTTATAGCAAAGCTGAGCTTGCGGTTTTTGACCAAGAAAATGTGAGTCAGACCTATGGAGAGCTACTTTATCCAAGCGTCAGAAAAATGCTGGCTGAATATAAATCAAAAGAAACCGATGTTTTCTTAGATTTAGGTTCAGGTCTTGGCAAATGCGCTTTACAAGCCTTTACTCAAACCCCGGTTAAAAAAGTAATAGGCATCGAAGCGGCTGATGGTTTATTTGCGCAGTCGACTGTGGCATATGAGCGTCTTAAAAACGATTTTCCTTTTTTCTGGAATGATAATCGCCAACTCGAATTACGACATGGAAACTTCTTAACGGCCGATTGGCAAGATACCACTTTAATTTACACTTGCTCGACCTGCTTTACCCAAAATTTACTGGCTGAAATTGGTCGTAAAATCAATCAGCACACCAGTGTGCAACAGGTCATCAGTTTACGGCCGTTACCCACCTTAGAGCGGTTGAAGCTGCAGAATGTGTTTAGTGTGGAGTGCTCGTGGGATTCTTCATTATGTTTCCATTATAGTCTTCGCAGATAAATCCCCCGCGGCGACCTGTCATGCGAAGCCGTAGGCGAAGCATGAAGCCTGGCGGAAGATTTAAATGTTCTTGGGTGGCTCCTCTTTAGCCCAAATTCTCTGCCACTTAACCCAACATAAAAAACCAAACAAACCAATTTGTGCCAAAACCGCCACCAAGGCGAGTGGGGTGTTATTGCCCCAGCTTGGCAACAGGGCAGGTAATAAGCTTTGTAATTTTAATAAGCCAAGCAAGGTAGGTAGGGCAATCCACAATAACGCCAAATACAATATCGCAGCCGCTTGGGCGCGTCGGGGGTTTTTGTCGAGAAAGAAGTAATGTGCAAGCAAAATGTCACGAGCTAAGAATAACAGACTGGTCATGATGAAAATCGGTGCAGAAAAGTTCTTAAAAGCCCCCTTGAACTCATTAGGCATCACACTTGCGAAAAAGCCAACAATGATGGCCATCGCAAACGAGATCACCCACCAAGGGATCTCCTGTAGGGTTTCAGTTAAGTTGTTCTCAGAGAGCCGTGTAAGAATTTTTCGATAGCGCATGCTATTAAGCGAATCGGTAAATAAAGCCAAATAGCAAAGGAGGGTGATTACGCTAAAGGCAATGTAAAGCGGTGCGGTTGTCAGTAATTCACGAATATCAGGCATGTTATCAAGCAGTTTGATGTTGGCAGTATCTTCAAAAAATGAGCCAAAACCTGAAAAATAGGCCATGCAATAAAGGTTAAAAAAGAACCATACCCAAGGAATATTTTGATATTGCAGCTCTTTGCTAAAAGTACGATAGAGCCCTATAACGGCCCAAGCTAAAAAAATTGCATAACTGAATGCAAAAAAAGCCGGTGTATTAAAATCATAATGATGCCATAACACCGTGCCCTTGCTGCTTTGTGCAATATAGCAGCT
>Ga0105045_10005549_pt1 | contig 11107 bp, 7 predicted proteins | sample MAT02_FD_78089 | JGI IMG/M metagenome (GOLD analysis project Ga0105045, IMG submission 78089) | Freshwater microbial communities from Lake Fryxell liftoff mats and glacier meltwater in Antarctica - MAT-02 (megahit assembly) | ecosystem: Environmental > Aquatic > Freshwater > Ice > Liftoff... | reverse complement strand
GGCTTGTTGCCAATGCTCATCGGTCACTTGAAGGTAATGCTTCGCCGCCATCGCCCCGAAATGGCCCAACCACGGATTGATAACGTGATCCTGGAAAATCTCTTGTAATTCAGTCCGACGGGTGGAACGCAGCCCATCGAAACGGGCCAGGGAAAAAATCAGCCGCCAACCAGCATCGGGGCAGGCCGCCAGAACCTTCGTTGCCATGTCTCGATCGATGAACCGTTGCCGAGCCGGATTCGCTTCGTTCCCGCCTTTCAGTGATGCAAACGGGCTAATCATCAACAGCCGATCGGCCACCGCCTCGGCCAGCATCGTTTTCTCCCGTTTCACTTGCTAGGGAATTGCCCCCAAATATCATCCCGATATGTTTCAGCAGGGTAGGTTGGGCGTTTTCCTCGTTAACCGACCGTTTCTTGGGAGATTGGTGGGCCTGCGTCGAGGACTCCTTGGCACCCTACGTTGCAAGCGATCCTTAAAGCGGGAAGTTGTTTCGGGACGATTCCTAATACTATCTCGATAACGGACCAAAGAACTCAGGACGACGCACCCAGTTCCTCAAACGCTTGACCGAGTTCGCCGACTGGTCGGGTCTGGAAATTCGTCTGGTTTACTATCCAGCCTACCACAGCAAATACGATCCGATTGAGCGCTGTTGGTCGTCGCTTCAGAAGAAATGAAACGGAACCCTGCTGACAGCGGAGACAAAAGTCATCAACGCGAGACTGGAACGCTCCGCCAAACTACCTAAGTTCGATTTCATCATAAAACGATCACGCCCACGCGGCAGGTAATTAAATAACTGCCGCTCGCCTAAGTGGTCCGTAACGGCTAAAAACCAGGGCTTAGCGTCGTAGACGAGTCCCAGCAGGTGACGGCGAAAAACGGACTCGTTGCCTCGTCCTCTACCCTAAAACCAAAGCTGTCCCAGACTAAGTGGACCGCGATTGAAAGTTGATGCAACTCGTCCACGAAGACAGATATCGTTGCGGCGATCTATCATCATTTACGGGTGGCGATTGGTTCGCTGCGGTAGGCTCGGTCGAGAACTTGGATCGTGTGGAGGACGGGGATGGACAGCCCCTTCTTTGACAAGTTCTGCTCGATTTGTATTTGGCAACCGATGTTTCCCATCGCCACGATGTCGCATTTGGATGCGGCGATGTTGTCCGCCTTACGTGCGCCCAATTGATCCGCGATCTCAGGTTGGTCGATGTTGTAGGTTCCGGCCGAACCGCAACACAGGTCGGATTCTTGGAGCGGCACCAATTCGATGCCTGGGATCGACCGCAACAATTCACGAGGTTGGCGACGAACCTTTTGGGCATGGGCGAGGTGACACGCGTCGTGATAGGCAACGCGAACGGGCGGCACCGGCGGGGGTGGCATGATGCCGAGCTTGTCCAGGTAAACGGAAACATCGACGACGCGATTCGCAAAGCGATCGACGGTTTCGGCGTCTTGGGCGTCGTTCATCATGACCGGATACTCGCGCATCCCGCTGCCGCAACCCGCCGCGGTCGTGATGATCGGAATGTCCGAATCGCCGAATGATTGAAGACTCGCTCGGGCCATCTTGGTGGCGTTTTGTGAATCGCCGATGTGCCAGTGCAACGCGCCGCAGCAACCCTGGTCTTGTGGCACGTGAACGGTAACGCCGTTTACGTTGAGCACACGAATCGTCGCCATCGCGATGTCCGGTCGCAGCACTCGGGCCGCACAACCCAGGTGCAACATCACTTCCCCACGCACGTTTCCCGTTGCTGGGTAGCATGCCGCGAAGCGAACTGCTTTTTCGAGGTTGCGAGGCGCCAGGTCGAGCATCGGACGCAGTGCCGGGGGCGTCAACCAAGCCAGGCGTCGCCCGATGCCCGCGAAGCGAATCGCGATTCCGAACCTTGTCGGGTAGGGAATCGTCCATGAAGCCAATTTCCGCCGCCACTTTGCACCGGTTGATCGCGTCGAAGTGGATTCGGGGACGAACGAACGATAGGAACTGAGCAGCGCGCCGTAGTGAACGCCTGACGGACAACTGGTCTCGCACGCGACACATCCCAAGCACCGGTCGATGTGCTCGCTCGCATCGGCGGGTTGCAATCGGCCTTCGAGGACTTCCTTCATCAAAAAGATTCGGCCACGTGGTGAATCGGCTTCGTCACCTAACACCTCGTAGGTCGGACACGTCGGCAGGCAGAACCCGCAGTGGATGCACGACGTCACCGCTTCGGCCATGATCTTTGCCCGCGGCCCCGATTTGTCCAGTGGAATGTGGTGCAACATGTTCGCTGACGTTCTCTCAGGGTTGTCCGACGAAGCGGTGGTTGGGATCAAGCGCTGTCTTTACGTTCGCGATCATTTGGCGGTCACCGCGAACCCCAAGACGATATCGCGGAACGGTTCCGGTCAGCACGGTTGCCGGAGCGCCGTGGTGCAGCAGACATTCATCGAGCATCTTGATCGGTCGTTCGCCGGGCCAGTCGATCCAGACGACGTTGCCCGCGACGCTGTAGCGACGATCCACGCAAAGCTCGCCAAGCGACCGATCGATCTCGCACATTTTGGATGGCGTGATGACGGCGCGGACCAAACGATTCGGGGGTGGCGAGAACGACCCGTCGTCCAGCGGCTTCCAAACGTCCGACGCGTCAGCGACAATCGTCACGTCCCCCGGTGCATCGATTTGTCGCTGCAATCGAATCAATCGATCGCGCACCCCATCGGTTGCCGTCGACTCGCCCTCGATCCGAATCCAAACCGACCCGTTGGGTTCGACATCCAGCGCCGCGATGTCGATCGGCGATTGTGATAGCGAGGTTTGCAGGGCGATGGCGGCAGCGAATGATTTGCATTTCCAGTGGAATGTGATCCGTGATCGTGGTTGCGGGAAGACTTTCAAAGTCACGTCGGTGATCGCGCCGAGATAACCGCCGCTTCCGACCATCAATTTTGGCAGGTCGTAACCCGCCGCGTTTTTGACGACGTTCCCGCCGCCGGTGACGTGATTGCCCAGTCCGTCGACGATGCGGACGCCGACGATAAAGTCTCGCAAGCCACCGAAACGCAATCGTCCCGCACCGCTGAGTCCCGCCGCGACGGTGCCGCCGATCGTCGCACCGGGTTCGGCCAGTGGCGGATCGAACGGGAGGTATTGCCCATGGCTGGCCAGCGTGTCACGAAGCTCGGCGATCGTCGTTCCGGCCCAGGCGGTGATCAAGAACTCCGAGGGCTCGTGGCTGATGATCCCGCAAAGGCGAGTCGTGCCGCAGCGAACGGCATCACCAGAGGGTGGCGTCATCGCTGGCTTGGATCGCGCACCGACGATTTGAATTTGGTCGTGATCATGGACGATCGCGACTAGCTCTTCGACCGATTGCGGCAACAACACCGACGAGGAAGGGGAAGTAATCAAGGCGTATCAATGGAAGACGATGAGGAAATGAAAAGGGTAGGGCGGTCAGACACGAGTGATCACACCGGCTTTCTCGAGCGGATGGAGTCCGTACAAGCCCATCGGTTCGCCTTCGCCTGTTGGAAACATTTTGCCACGGTTGGCCAACATTTTGGGGTCCATCGACAAGCGTAATCGACGCAGCGCATCCATGCTCGGCGGATCGTACATTTGGTCGAGGAACTCGCGTTTTTCCAAGCCGACGCCATGTTCGCCGGTGATCGAACCGCCCAGCTCGATGCATAATTTTATAATCTCGGCGGCGACCAACTCGGCCGCGTGCAAGGCACCATCAATGCGTCCGTCGTACATGATCAATGGGTGCAGGTTTCCGTCACCGGCATGAAAGACGTTGGCGATCCTGACCCCTGACGCTTTGCTGATTTCGTTGATTCGCCGCAGCGCGAAACCAAGTTTGCCGCGGGGGACGACGCCGTCTTGAACGATAAAGTCAGGGCTGATTCGACCGACGGCGCTAAAGACGCTTTTGCGACCCGTCCAAATGGCCTGGCGGGTTTCAGCGTCGCGTGCCACTTCGATCGAAACCGCACCACTCTGTCTAAATAATGATTCGAGAATTGGCTTTTGTGCCCCGACGGATTCGTGCGAGCCATCCAATTCGACGATCAGAACGGCTTCGCAATCACTGGGATAGTTTGCACCGACGGCCTCGTGGGCGGCTTTCATCGCGACCGCATCCATGATCTCCATCGCACCGGGCAATAGGCCCGCACCGATGATCGTCGCGACGGCCTCCCCGGCTCGTTCGACGGTATCGTATCCGGCCATGACGCAGAAATACGTTTCCGGCGCAACGACCAATCGTACCGTGATTTCCGTCGCGACACCCATCGTGCCCTCGCTGCCACAAAACAGACCCATGAGATCCGGCCCGTCGTTTTCGAGGCTTTCGCCGCCAAGTTCAACGATCTCGCCGCTGCCCAAAACGACACGCGCGCCCAAGACATGATTGCTGGTCATGCCGTATTTCAAGCAGTGGGCACCCCCTGCGTTGAAGGCGACGTTTCCGCCGATCGTACAAACCTGTTGGCTGCTCGGGTCGGGTGCATAATGGAGCCCGACGTCGTTGGCCGCGCGGACCAGGCGTGCCGTGATGACACCCGGCTGGACAACGGCGATTCGATTGGTGGTATCCATTCGCAAAATCGCGTTCATGCGATTCATGGCGATCACGATGCCGTCGGCGATCGGCACACTGCCGCCCGATAGGCTGGTTCCGCTGCCACGGGCGACCCACGGCACCTCGTTTTCGAAACACCAGCGGATCACGAACGCAACGTCGGCTTCGGACGTCGCAACGACGACGGCACGCGGACGCGCCGAAAGAGCGGTGACACCGTCGGACTGGAACGCGCTGATCGACGCTGCGGACGTCATCATGCGAGTTCCAAACCGATTGCCGAGCGTTTGCAGGTCGCTCATCTTGATGCATGCCTTCGTCGAATGGATTGAAATCGCCCAAGCGAATGGTTTACCGATCGCGGCCCGTGCCAGCCGGATAGATCACGGATATCATAGCCGCAACGACGAACGGTCGTGCAACGGAACCCCTTTTGAATGTTGGCGGCGATCTTGCAATTTTCCTGTCCAAGTTGTCGATCCACGTTGGCGTTGCCGGACGGCTCGGTCGGGAAAAGTGCGCAATGTCCGAGCTGCAACGCGGTGTTTCCGGTCGTCGAACTGGCGATTGAGAATCCTAGCTTTGATGCGATCGCGAACGCGGTCGTTCATCCCGGACGAACCGACGCGGTATCCTGTCCAGGGTGTGACAAATGGTTGGCGTTTGATTCAACCTCTGCCGGCCATGCGGTCATTTGTCCCTCATGCCAGCGGCGATTGAGAATGCCGTTGGCATCGGCGATGCGTGCCGAATCGAATCGTGCCGAATCGAATCGTGCATCGTTTTCTCGGCACGCCGTCGACCCCACGTTTGAAGACGCATGGTCTTCGCAAACGCTGCCGTCGAACGAGCCGGCGAATCCGTACGCGGCCACGAACGCGGATAGCACGGTGCTTCGCGACGAAGCCAACTACGCGACACCGGGCTATTTGATGTTGATCGTTGCGTCGTCGGCGCTGGTTTTTGATTTGCTGTTTGGTCTAATCGTGATTGCGGCACTTGCTGGCCCGATTGATTTAGACACCATCCTCGGTTTGGCGATGATGGTAACCTGGACGGGCATCACCGGGACGCAACATTTGCTCGGTGTGTTGGCGGGTTGGAAGATGATCCACCGGCGATCGCTCACGCTGTGCCGAGTCGGCACGATTGTGAATTTGATCCCGTGCGGAGTGCTCTGCGTGTTCGTCATCCCGATCGCAATCTTGGCGACGATCGCCGTTTTCGGATGCAACGCCGTGCGCGACTTCACGGAGCCAATGTAGTGTTAAGCACCTAGGCAAAGGCCATGTGGGATCGCCACCCAAAACGAGCAAGTTGTGTCGATACCATTTCTTAAAACCTTGGCGGCGCTTCGATGTGATAGCGATGACACTTTGTGCAATCGTCACCGGCGGCCTGCGGCGTGTGGCATGATGCGCAGACGTGTTTGGCCATCGGTAAAAAGTCATGGGGCGGGACGACGAAGTCAGACAACGAAACCGTGGTCATGTCTGTGGTTTCCGCGTCAATCGCATTATCGTTAATCGCGTGGCAATGTTTGCAATCTGCCAGCGCGGGCAGGTTCATGTGCGGACGGTGCGAAAACTTAGTAAACGATGGTGCCGGTGCGGTGATTGGCAACGCGTTTTGCCACACCATGTTTCCCTGGGACCGGGGAGGTCGATGGCATTCCAAGCACGCGACCGCGGGACCAATGGACAAGAGGTCACGCCGGACCGAATCCTCCGGCGGCAAACCGACGGCTAATTCCACCGCCGATCGGATCACCGGATCGGAGTGTCCCGAACCGCGATAGGAAATTGCTAACCGAACATCATCGATATACCACCCGCCGTCGGGTTGCGCCTTGGCCGGGTCATAGCGCGAAGGCGTCGTCGGTAATCGTTTCGGAGTTGCTACGTCATCCGTCGCCGGTAGCGTCGTGGCGGAGTCGTACGGCGCGAGCAACGGATCGTCATGCGGCAAGTCGTCGGACAACAGGTCATCGTCGTTCATAAGTGCCGAGGCATTGCGAAACATCGCCGGTCGTTCTCGGTTCTCAAACCACGACTCCGTTGCTGCCGCAATCAATTGGGGCGATAGGCCTCGCAGCAACTCGCGCAGCGGCGCACGTAGCGTCGACGCGGACTCGGTCGCCGGCAGCGGACCAGCTTGTGCCATCGAGCGGATTCGATCACGAATGCCGACGGCGATCTCCTGTGCTGCTCGTCGATCCGATTCGCTGGCCGGATTCACGCGGCTCAGTTTTCCGCCATCGAGCGACTCGATTGCATCGCTGAGCACGGCATCGTCTCGCATCAAAAATCTCGCCAGCGGACCGACATCGCCATCGAAGAAACCGGTCGCCGATGGTGGCCAGCGACCGACCACTGCTAAATCCGGCTGGCCAAGGCTGGGGACGACGAACAAATCCATTCTTTCGGAAGTCTGTTGACGCAGCGCCGCATCGTGGCAGGTCGCACACGCGATCTCGTATGAGGAAACGATCGCGAAATTTTGATCTTCGGTTTTGGGGTGACACTGTTGGCAATCGAACGTGGCCGGATTCCCACTGGCGTCAATCGTCCCGGGGTGATGCCGTCGCGAGTGCGTTTGATGATTAAATTCGACGATCCCGTCAGATTCGTAAGGCCATCGATCCCACCCTGGGTGATCGGTTGCAAAGCTGTCAAAACGCGACTGGTGGCACGTTTGGCATTGTTCGCTTGTCATCACCGAAAGGTTCGCATCGGCCCCCGCGTGCTCTTGATGGCATACCGAACACGCGACATCGTTTTGCGCAAATGCGGGTTTGGGCAACCACTGCTTCCAAGAGACGGCATTGACCGGTTGGGCATTCGCCGTGGCGGCCTGCAATTGGTTGGGCGACAGGTTATGAGCCATCCGTGCGTATTGGCGAGGCAATCGCGCATGGTGGCAATCCATGCAGCGATCGGTCTGCATCGGTTCGTGGGCGTCGTGTCCGGTCATGAACCAAGACATCAGTGAACTGTTGGCTCCGGGGTGGCACGCCGCGCAGGATTTTGCGTCCATCGATCCTGACAAAATCTGCGCGTGCGGCGTCGACAGCGGTCCCGGTTTGATGAACGATGATCCGAGCGTGAATCCGATCAAGACGACAAGGATGCCAACGCCAACAAGAGCAGTGACCAACGACTGCGCCCGAGCGGACGCCGTCAGAACTGGCGAGCAGGGGCTGGACTGGTGGCAGCATAATCCGGTACGCGTGGGACCAAGCGAACACATGCCCGTGGCCGCACCACCGTCACACGCACGCCCACACTGGTACCGCGCAGTGGGTCGATCATGGGGTGGTGAGATTGGTAAGTCGACATCATCGCGTCGCATCAGAAATTCCTTTCCCCGCGAGGACAATTCGCAAACCTAAGACACGGTCGATCATGATCCCATCCACCCGAGCACCAAGATGGCATGAAAGATCGAGGTCACAAGCAGCAACAACGACATTGCCGCGTGCAGGATGACCCAGGCTCGAAGCCGAAACTGGATTGCGTATTGGTAATCCAACTCGTCCCGCGTGCGAATTAATGCCGCAAGCTTACCGGCCGCTTGGCGAACGCGAGCATCCATGTACCGATCCAGATCAGCGAGCGCGCCGAGCAATTGACGCTTCTTAGTAGTGGTCGGCCTCATCAAGTAAAGAAATTTGACGGGTGAAACAAAATGAGGCTGAACATGGGTTTGATAAAACGAAGCCAGCACGTTGCGGTCAGGCGTTTCAGGCAATTGGTCGAGCAATTTCTTCGCTGCGATCACAATCTGGTCGCGATGCCACGCGATCCTGTCATAACGGACCTGCGTCGACAATGCGGTTAAGCGTTTCGGGGCCGTGCGACTTGTATAGAGTCCATAGAATCCGCTGACCGAAACGACGATGAATAGCCAAGACAGCACACTCTCGAAATAGCCGTTGGCGATGATGGATGGGACGTGGATAACGTAGGCGACGCACGCGAACATCGCCGTATAAATATGAATTTGCACCCACGTGCTGACCGACATCAATGGCAACATGATCAATCGCTTGCGAAGTCCAATCAACGTCAACGCAAATAGGCAAACCAGTAACGTCACACCCGAGTAGATCGATGTTCGTCCCAACGAAACATCCACGAAGTAGGCCCCCACCACCCACATCAAGATGACAGCCAGGGTGGCCGCGATTGACGCACGTCGACGCCCGCGAAACGAAAGCGAAATCGAATGGGTTAGTATCGTGCTCAAGCGGGTCGCCTCACCGTTGTTCGAGCCAGTGCAGCAGCGGTGCGGTCTCGGTTAGGTTGATGCGAGTCAACGCGTCATGTGGACACGCGGCAACGCACGCCGGTCCCGAGGGTTGACTTTGACACATATCGCATTTTGTCGCCTTCATGATCGGCAACCCCGATTTACCATCCCGGTAGGGTCGCCCCTGGGTGTCGTTGACCGGCATCATGCGAATGTTTTGGTACGGACACGATGCCGCACAAACGCCGCAACCAACGCAGATCGATTCTTGAATCTGGACGACGCCGGTTTCGGCGTGACGGTGAATCGCACCGGTGGGACAACCGATCATGCAAACCGGGTCAACGCATTGCATGCACGCTTGGACAAATTGCAATCGATCGTGAATGACGCCTTCGCGAACGAATCGCGGATTGCCGTCGTGGGTCGTCGCACAAGCTTTGACGCATTCATCGCAACGCGTACACCGGTGCAAATCAATCACCATCGCTTCGGCACCATTGATCAAGCGGTGCTGGACCAAAAATTCTAATTGTGCCGTGCGGTCGCTGTGATTGCCCGTTTGGGTCACGACATCGTGCGGATTCAAGATTGGCAATTTGGTGTTTTCGCGCGCCCGCACCTCGCGCCGTCGATCCGTCGGTGCGGTTCGACTGCGTCGCACGAATTCTTGAGCCTCGACCGGCAACTCGCTTCGACGGACATGAGGAATGATATCCGCCGCAACGACTTCGATCGGAATGTGCAACGTGTCGACAAAGCCGACGGCGCGAAGCGATTGGCGCAGCCCCACGGGACGCTGTGGTTCTTCCTGCAAACACGCGATCGCAATTTCGGTCAGACTAAACAGGTGTCCCGATCCGAGGTAAGCGATCGTTTGGTGACCGCTGCCATGAATGCGACTGGTGCGCGCAAAACCGCTGCGAACGACGATCAACGACGTCGGGTAATCGCCCTCGCTGGCGACGACCGGTTCGCTCTCGATCTGCTCGCGCGGCGACAGCGTTTGGGACTTTCGAAAGTCTGCATTCCATTCGATCCGACCGAATGAATGAAGTTCGGTGGCCGCTTCGACACGATCAAGGCAGTCCTCGGGCAAGTGTCGCAGCAGCGGAATTTCTTTGAGGTGTTGTCGCAACCAATGCTCGCGATAATGTTGCTCCAACTGCAACGCAAACGTCGGATCACGACGCAGCAAACGCAAACCCTGCCACCGAATTTCGATCAACGTCGCTTCCTCGTCGACGATGACGGTGGCCGCTCGCGGCGTTCGGTACATCGCCGCCACTTCGCCAAACAATTCACCTGGCCCCAGCACCAGCGTCTCATGATTTCGCAGGACGGCGGCGAAGTCCTGAAGAAAAATCGTGGGCCGATCATCAACGCTGCCGACTCGCGCCTCGTCTCCAACGGTCACCTGATCGATGGACCGTGCCTCCGCATGTTTGCTCTGGTTCCACCACGAACGAACGGCTTCGCCCCAGGACAGTTTTTCGATTTCGCCGCGGCCAAGGTTTGCCGCCGGCAACGATGACATGACGACGCGGACGCTGCCGGCCAGGACAAGGAACGCGCTGCTGCCATAGTCACCCTCGCGAACGACGACCTCGCCCGGTTCGCAGCGCATTAAACGACAATCGTTTCGAAGGATGCCTTCCAGCGGCGTCGACTTCGGAAATGCGGCCGTGTCCAGGGATGCAAACGGTTGCCGCGTACGCAGCCACGCGACGTCGGCATCGCTCATCGACGCGTCCATCGGTTGATCCCAACGCTGCGGGCGCCGGACGAAGTTGACGGTTGGACTGGTAGCCATCAGGCCGATCGGTGGTAAGAATGTCGCCGCATGAATCGTTGGCCTAAGCTACGAAATCGCGTTTTGCGGGGTCAATAGAGGCCCGGTGGTAACAACATCCGGCAATAAGCCATTGTGACCGCTGTTTCACGCGCCGGCGAGGATTTGAGATGAAGCCCGAAAGCCTACTGGAACTCGATCGAGTGACGGTGTCGCGCTCCCAGTTTTACCTGCTCGACGACATCACCCTGCGGATTCCGCTGGGCCAAAACACCGTCATTCTTGGCCCCAACGGATCGGGAAAGTCATCGCTGCTGAAATTGCTGATGCGCCAGTTTTATCCGTCGATCGTCGAGGGCGACGCGGGAACCGTGCGGATTTTTGGCCAATCGCTTTGGAATAACTCCGATCTGCGATCGCGCCTGGGCATCATCTGCGGCGAGCTCGACCAAGAGTTTTCGTCTCCCCGAAGCGG